>Ga0126326_1000138_pt1 | contig 37442 bp, 39 predicted proteins | sample InaspJWI67metaG_FD_94485 | JGI IMG/M metagenome (GOLD analysis project Ga0126326, IMG submission 94485) | Marine gutless worms symbiont microbial communities from Oahu, Hawaii - Inanidrilus sp. 1 OAHU.JWI-67 metaG | ecosystem: Host-associated > Annelida > Digestive system > Unclassified | place... | reverse complement strand
TCGACTTCACCATCCGCAACGCCTGGCAGAAGTAATTAGAGGAGTTAAATTTGTCAATGGTGTCGAAGAAAAACGGATTGCCGCCTAATTTCTTCATACACAACTATTGACTATATCTCGGGACAAACCGTGGCACTAGTGGGTGAGGTTGGCTCCGGAAAGACGACGCTTCTTAAAAATATTCCCCGCCTTTTCGATATACCCCGGAGCACCGTTTTTATTGATGGTATGGATGTGCATGATATTTCTCTGAAAACCCTGAGACAAAATATCGGTTTTGTGACTCAGGAAACGATTATTTTTTCTGATACCATTCGAAACAATATCCTGTTTGGCAGGGATGGAATTTCAAAAACTGCTCTGGAAGCCGTTTTAAGAGCGGCTCAGATTTATGATGAGATCCAGACTTTCGAAAAAGGTGTCGATACGTTTCTTGGTGAAAGGGGGGTTACCCTTTCAGGAGGTCAGCGGCAGCGCCTGACTATTGCCCGGGCCCTCATTTCAGATCCCCCCATCATGATTCTGGATGATGCGCTCTCGATGGTGGATACTCGCACCGAGGCGCGCATCCTTGACCGTATCCTTGAATATAGAAAACATAAAACAAATCTGATCGTTTCACACAGGGTTTCAACTATAAGCAGGGCAGATCTCATCGTGGTTCTGAAAGGTGGAGAGCTGTTAGAGACCGGTAAGCACACCACCCTTATAGAAGCAGGAAATGAATACGCCCGACTCTACGAAAGACAACTTATAGCCCAAGATTTGGAGATCTGAATTATCTAGTCATGCAAGGCGAATATGGATATATGGAAGAGGGCGCATTGGGTAAGGCCTATAATTTAAGGCTGTTGCGGAGATTGGCACATTATGCCGCTCCTTATAAAAAGTTTATATCTACGGCCGTCTTTCTAACCATCCTGATCACTGCCCTGAACCTGGCCCTACCCTATCTTTCAAAAATAGCCATTGATCGATACATTCTTTCCTCCTGGTATCTGGTTGATCTTTCGGTCATGAAAGAAACTATTGTTCAGAAATTTGTAAAAAAATACGGCCATATTTTAGAAATGAGCCAAGATGGCTCCTATGGCCTCATTTCCCATATAGATATCAAAAAGATGGATCCCTCCGAACTTCATGAACACAGGAGCAAGGGCGTCATTTCTGAAAAACGGTTTTATAAAGTCGGGATTGACGCTCAAAACCATTCTACTTTCAGGAACCATGGCAAAGAAACGCTGACAATGGCTGACGGCTCCATTCTCGTTCCACTTAGAGACCTCAATAATTTAAAGCCTGAAGAGATTCGAAAAGTAAGGGAGAAGGATATAAGAGGTGTTGCCATGGTTGGTATCGTTCTTTTTGTCTTGCTTTTTACTTCCTTTGGGCTCGGTTATGTAGAACATTATATTCTTGAACTGAACGGCCAGAAAATCATGCAGGATATTCGTCTTCAGTTGTTTCAACGGATACAGTCGCAGTCTGTGAGCTTTTTTGATCGGCACCCGGTGGGAAGTCTGGTTACGCGTGTTACCAATGACGTAGGAAATCTGAACGAGATGTTTAAATCGGTAGTGGTCACTGTCTTCAAGGATATTTTTATCCTTACAGGTATACTGGTGGTTCTTCTTTATCTCAATTGGCGTCTGGCCCTGGTGTGCTTCACTCTTATTCCCATTATATTTGGGATTACTCTCCTTTTCAGCCATTTGGCACGGGAGGCCTTCAGGGAACTCCGATCAAAAGTAGCAATGATAAACACATTCCTGCAGGAGTGCATTACGGGCATGCCCATCATTCAGCTTTTCGCCAGAGAAGCATTTCAGATGACGCGTTTTATCAGGATCAATCATGAAAACTATCTGGCAGGAATGAAACAGATTCGAGTATTTGCCGTTTTTATGCCCCTAATGGAGGTCTTGGCCTCCCTTGTCGTGGCCTTGCTTATATGGCACGGTGGAGGAAAAGTTATCAGTGAACAGCTTACTCTTGGCTCGTTGGTCGCCTTTATTGGCTATATCCGAATGTTTTTTAGGCCAATCCAGGATATCTCCGAAAAATACAACATTATGCAATCGGCCATGGCTTCCACTGAGCGAATCTTGGAGTTCATGGACCACAAGGAAGAGATCCCGGAGCCTGTTAATCCTATAAGATCAACGCAAGTGAAAGGGCACGTGCAATTCAAGGATGTCTCTTTTGCCTACAAAGATGATCATTACATCCTGCATAATGTCTCTTTCGAGATAAAACCTGGAGAAATGGTGGCCATGGTTGGCGCTACAGGGGGAGGAAAAACTACAGTGGTCAACCTTATTGAACGGTTTTATGATCCGGACAAAGGACAAGTCCTGCTAGACGGCATCGACATAAAGGACTGGTCGAAGAATGAACTTCGGTCCCATATCGGTTTTGTTATGCAGGACGTATTCATTTTTTCAGGTAGCCTTGTAGATAATATTTCTTTGGGACAGGATGAGATCCGTATGGAGGCCATCCAGAAGGCTGTAAGAGAGGCAAATGCCCATAGGTTTATCCGGAGGCTGTCGGATGGCTTCCAACAGGAAATCGGGGAACGGGGATCAACACTTTCGGGAGGAGAACGCCAACTTTTGTCCTTTGCCAGAGCCTTGGCATATAACCCAAAGGTACTTATACTTGATGAGGCCACCTCGAGCGTTGATCCCGAAACGGAACGACTGATACAGGAAGCCATTTTCAAAATGGCCAAAAGGTGCACCACCTTTGTTGTGGCGCATAGGCTCTCCACGATCCGTAAAGCGGATCGTATCCTGGTCATGCATCATGGCCAAATCCGGGAGCAGGGTACCCATGAAAAGCTGATGGCCCTGCGCGGAATTTATTTTAAACTGAATAGGCTGCGGGAGGTTGAATAATTCTTAATATTTTTGTCATCACTTCAATGGCCAGAAGTGCGGCGTTTGAAAAGGTAAAAGCGTAAAACATTAGGTGTCAAACCTTGCATCGTGAATTGTTCCATCATTATTCACTATTCAAGGTGTGACACCTTTTTACATTCTTACTCTGAGATACCTATAATCCATTAGGCTTTTCCCTTCTCGATGTTTTCCAACGCCTGTCCACACTTTTGCTGCCAGGTAGGAATATTCCAGTCCTGAAACTGTTTATGGATTTCAGCGAGCAAAGAGCGACTGCGTTCAATTTCTCCTTTTTGCGCCAGCATTTGTACCAAATAATACTTTGTCTGGGCGGCTAACACCATAGCACCGGATGCTTCATCCGCCAGAATACTTTTCTCAAAAAAAACCAAAGCCTTCTCGAAATCGGGTGGATCGCCGGATGCAAGCAGTCGTCCGTTCAAAAAGTTAAATCTGGAGGCCTCTCTGTCAGGATTTAGCTCTACTAATGGCAAGCCTTCCTGATAATAACGATCAGCTTCATCCCAGTCCCCCAATTCGAGAGATACACGCACCAGGTTGTAATAAACCGCTTCCAAAAACCTGCGATGTTGGGTACCTTCTATGCTGTTCAGGGCTTTTTTTATAATCTCTCCAGCCATCTCAAACTGCTCGGTCGCGATCAAGGCGTTACCTTTGGCGGCGTAGCAAAGATAGCATAAAATAGGCGAATCCGTTTTTTCGGCAATTTCAAGGACTTCATTTACTCTATCCAATGCGCCATAATCTTCGCCAATCAATGCCGAGATCGAGCTGTGCCAGAGGGAACAATATGCCCTCGACTGAAGATTGGAGATTTGTTTTAAAGCGGGGGTGTGACCTTTCTGAATAAGCTCCTTTGCTTCATTTGTGCGTCCCTGAAGAGCTCGAATGTACCCTAGATGGTGACACATGTACGTGTATAGAAGGAAAGGCGACTCCTCTAAATACTCGCTTTGAGTTCCGTTGGCTTCCCAGGTAAGTATGATCTCTGAATAAAGATCTGCCGATTCTTTCCAGTGTCCTAACGATAGAAAATTCGCTGCCAGAGAAAATTTTACTGCTTGAATGAGTTCGTCCATTTCGCTTTTTTGGGGATGTTACAAGATTTTTAAAAAATAACGCTCTGCCTTATTATACTGATTTTTAAAATAATAGGACAATCCATATTCATAGTCGACTTTGCATATTCGCACAGGATCCTTCAAATCGTTCACTACGGATTCGGCCTGCTTACAAATTGTTAAAGCACGATCCTGTTGACCCAGAAAATATAAAGGCCAAACCATCTCAAACTGCAGATCGACTAAATTTTCCTGCCGAGTTTGGCTTTCGGGCAGCTGCATCAGGCACGTATATGCGCTTTCAAACATGGCGACAGCTTCCTGAAACTGGCCGAGTCTGTAAGCTCTACTAGCTGCCTTGCGCCCATATTCTACTGCCTTTTGCCAATATTCGGCAAGACTGAAGTGGCGGTACAACACGTTCACCTGTTCTTCAATACGATCCTGATAAAGTTCCTCCATGGCCAGGCCAACGAGACTGTGCAGTTCTTTGCGTTTCTGTAGAAGCAAAGTTCCGTATGTCACTTCCTGAGTGATGACATGTTTGAACATGTACTCCGCTTCCGGTACAACACGAATTTGCTGGATCAACTCTAATACTTTCAGATGGTCGAGTGACTTGGCAAGCCGCTCTTTGGAGGAAGAAATTTGTTCCAGGATGCGGTGAGAGAATTCCCGGCCGATGACCGAAGCCAGACGCAGCGATTCGCGGTTATAATGATTGAGCCGATCAAGCCGTGCCCGGATGACGGATTGGACAGTATTGGGTAGGGAGAGCTGTTCCATAGATTGTGTCAGCACGACCTTTTGATTTTTTATCTGAACCTTGCCCTCTTCAAGGAGCGCACTGCTGATTTCTTCAACGAAAAATGGGTTGCCGCCGGTTCGCTCATAAATCAAAGATGCAATTCCTTCCGGCAGATATTTGGTGCCCCAAACGGATTTGATGATGTTTTCACAATTTCGATTGTCCAGGGCGCTCAAAATAATAGGTGTATGATGGCTCCAGTGTCCCCAGTTTGATGCATAATCGGGTCGATAGATGACTACTACCATCACCGGATGTGAAGCTATAACACGGATGATATGTCTCAATGCCAAGTCTGATGCTTCGTCTGCCCAATGCCAATCTTCCAGAATAACCAAATAAGGCTGTCTTTTGGAATTAAGTATGTTAATCGCAGCCAGCGCTTCCTGGATAGCATTGGTAAGCTCCTGGCCATGCAGCTGTTTTGGAAGCGGAAATGTCTCACTGGGAATGGATAGCAGATGTAAATAAAGAGGCAGATATTGTTCAAGTGATGGATCGATGGTCAGGACATTGGAAATGGCCTTTTCATGCAATTCGACAGGAGTGTCTTCGTCACGCAAATTAAGTCCACGCCGCAAGGCATTAATATGGGGGAAGTAGGGTATGCTTGTGCCGTAGGATTGACAGCGACCTTGCAGCACCGTAATCTCTGTTCTATTCAAACTGTGTCGAAATTCATAGATCAGCCTGCTCTTCCCCACTCCGGCTTCACCTACCACCGTCACAAATTGACCTTTTCCCGTCATACCTTTTTTCAGACTTGAATGAAGCATCGCTAATTCCCGACCTCTTCCGGCAAACTGGGTGAAACCACGCTTTTCGGCTGCTTCGAAACGGGTGCGCACCGTTGATTTCCCGTTTACACGATAGGGTATCAAAGGTTGCGTTTTGCCCTTGACGGTCACTGATTCCAGGATATCGGTTTCGAAATATGGTGCGATAAGGCTGTGTGTTTCCAGATCAACTAAAATCTCGTCCGCTTCAGCTCTGGTGGTTAAGCGGGCCCCTATGTTAACGGTATCTCCGGTGATGCCGTAGCTGCCTTCGCGAATGTCTCGTATATGGGTAACCACTAGGCCGGTGCTAATGCCGGTATGCATGCGAAGCTTGGTGTCAATTCGATCTTCGACTTCGGGGCTGATTTCACGCACCAGCCTATGGATTTCCATGGCAGCTCTAACTGCCCGCACTGGATCATCTTCGTGGGCGGTGGGTATGCCAAAAAGGGATAGCACTTCATCCCCCACAAACTGATTGACAATACCTTCGTGGCGTTCCACGATGCGCACAGCCTCCTTTTTGATCCGACTCATAATCGTATCTACTTCTTCGGGATCAAATCTTTCGTTCATTGAAGTGTAGCCGGAAAGATCCGAGAAAACGATAGTGGCCTGGCGGCGTTCGCCTTCGGATAGAGGTGCGGGTTCAGGTGGTGCAGAAGGTAAATCAGGTTGTTCTGAAGGTGGTGATGATTCTGAAGGGATCGCCGGTTTGGCCAGGTTGTGACCGCATTTATTGCAAAACTTACTGCCGGGGGGATTCACATTGCTACATTGCGGGCAGGTAAATTCTAACTTGTTGCCGCACTCGATACAAAATTTTGCTTTCTCAGGATTTTCAAATTGACATTTGGTACATTTCATAAGCTGCCCTCCGGGCAGAGCTGAAAGTCGCAGATCTGCCTTCTTTTTGGCGGACTGATAGTTCAAAGTCAAAAAGATTGTTACTCCTTAAACTCCAATACTCCATCACTCCATTACTCCAGGGTGAGCAAAGCGAGCCATCTTGAGCTACTCACACTCCGGTTTGCGTTTTTCCAGGAAAGCACGAAACTACTGTGTCAAATCTTGATTAGTGATTTAGTATACCGGTATTTTCTTTCTAACTCCTTATCTTTGTTGAGCATTTCCTTTAACACTCTTACCCGCTGACCAGTCCGAAGAAACCATCGCTGCGGCTGATGTGTTGATTGTTACCGGTGTCACACTGGTGAATCACACCCTTGAAAAAATTTTGAAGGTAGCCCGGCAGGATGCTGAAATCGCTGTTATCGGGCCGACAGCCAGCCTGCTGCCCGATGCCCTGTTTGCGCGTGGCGTTCGTGTGGTGGGAGGCGTCTGGGTCAAAAAACCGGATGAAATGCTGGATGTTCTGGCCGCAGGGGGTTCCGGATATCACTTTTTCGATAGTCTTGCACCTCGCATTGTCATCGAGAAGGAACACTAACGGTGCGCCGTCTCACTTCCGGACGACATACCAGTTGTTTTGAATGTCATGATCCAAATCATTGGTTTCGATTGAGCGGAAACCCGCCCGCTCAAAATATTCGCGTGTCTTTTCCTCGCCCCACATAGCTCCCAGGCCCTCCCCGTCATTTGCGAGCGAGACCGTCATGCAGTGCATGCAAGAGATGGTATAAAGCAACGTGCCGACGGGGTGGTCCAAATTGTTGTGAGCGTGGCTCGATCCCTTGATATCTTGCATCAAGTAGAATCCATCAGACTTTAGCGCCCGGAAAATCCCCTTAAGGACATTCAGCGGCTTTGCCTGGTCGTGGACTGCGTCAAATGTCGTGATGAAATCAAACGCCTAGGATTCAGCCATTTCATCGAAGTCACTCAAGTCAGCGACCCCGAACTCGATATTGTTCAGGTCCTTTGCCAACGCCTCGGCTCGCGCGAATTCAATCGCTTTCTGCGAAATGTCCAGCCCCGTGAACTTGCTGGCCGGATAAAGTTCCGCCAGCCGGTTCATGATGCGTCCGCGACCACATCCGACATCGAGGACTCGGATACCTGCTACGGGTCACTCGGACAGACCGCGCACGAGTGGAACAATGTGTGACTCCAGAGAAGAAAGTACGGACTGGCCACTATCCTCTGCCATCACCTCATGGAATCGAGGATAATTCTCGTACGGCACGCCTCCGCCGTTTTTGAAACATTCAACGATGTCATCCTCCACACCGCCCAGCAACCCAATATATTGAGCGAACACCGCCACGTTGTCGGCGGCAGCCGCACGAGTCAAGAATGCAGCATGTTCTGCCGGCAGCGTAAAGCGAGTGTTGGTCGGATCGACCTCGACCACACCGGCGGTTGCCATCGCGCCAGCCATTCACGCACGTATCGTTAATTCAGCCCGGCGCGGGTCGCGATCTCTTGCGAAGTCGCAGGGGCAAGCTCACTCATGGCATCGAATAGCCCGGTACGGTGGCCAACGGATGCCATCAAGCAGACAGCGCCGTTGTAGAGTTCGCTCACGAATCGGTCGCCGAAAGCTTCGGCCTTCTCGCTATCGAAGTTGGTATCTGTATCCATTGTTGCCATGTTTCTTATCTCATCGTATCGTGGTAGCGAGCGCAGGGCCTCTGTCCGCCATTGATTATTCCCGCCTCCAGCAGGATACCCGGAGACAAACGTGAAGCCGGCCAACGCCGCTGCTCACCTGCCGCGCTATAAAACTTGCCCAGAAAGAGAGAAGCGCTATTCGCGGTCAGGTGCAGCAGCATGGTCGTGTGATTTCCGACTAGGAACTCCTTGACGATTCAGCTGCCTTAACTATCTTTGGAAAATTACACCAAAATCGGTCCTCTTCTTTTTTGCGTAGTTGGTCGTGTGCTTGCCAGTGGGCCTTTAGATAGAGTTTAATGAACTGTTTGTTCTCACTAATCCCGTACCCTAATCTCTGCATGACCGCTTTTTCATCAAATTCGCCGCTCTCTATCCGATCCCACGTGTGATGTAATTCGCGAAGATATATATGTACTAGATCACTGAGAGCTAAATTGTTCTCGTCAGGCGAACCATGGTAGTCGCGATTATAGAATTCTATAAATTGTTCTTCGTCAGTTTGGGATAATGATTCTACCTGTTTAGCAGCGATAGGACCCCATTGTTTCCAGATGTCACTCATCGCTTTAGAACCAGGACTCACTTTATCTTGCAACTCTTCTATGATACTTGATCTTTTGAACTGTGCGGTTAGCGAAGCCATTTTACTCGACCGAATCAGTGCAACTAGTGAAACTACGAGGCTACCTGCCGCGATCAGAATGGCCAATACGTCTTTGTTTGTTGCAATCCAAGTCATGTCAATACTCCAAAAAATGTGGTGGAATTACGGGGTAGATTTCTTCACATAACATTAATATTAGATGGAAAATTTTCCACTTATTGAAATGTTATGATGAAAAAGTGGAAACCGCCTATCCTGAGCAACAGAATCTTTTTGAGCAGGAATGATCGTTTCAATTCAGATAGTAGGGACGGAGGGATAGATTATTTTAGTTCAAATTAGAAAGGATGCTCTCAAGTAACACAATGTGGTATTATGTGTCAAGCTAAATTTATGGTTTTTTTATTGATTTCAACTTAAGGGGATAGTCTTGAGAAACATTACTGAACAGGCATATCATATGATGTTATGGTAGGTTGGGGAATAAAGGATTATTTTGCCATCAGATGGGCCACCGCTTTTTCCAATCCATCGATGGTCAACTCGAACATGGGGAATATCTCACCAATAACACTGATCGTGCGGGTGTAATCCCACATTTTGGCAGGGACGGGATTCAACCACACGGCATGCGGAAAAGTTTTGGCCAAAAACTTCAGGCACTCGATGCTCGGCTTGCCGCTGCGTTCTTCGACGTGGATCGATCCGTCCGGTACCATCAATTCATATGGCGCCATACTGGCATCGCCCACAATGAATAGTCGGGTTTGCGGATCGAATCCGGCGAATTGCTCAATCCGTTTTGGCTTGCGGTAGCGTGCAGGGTCTTCGAAGAGGTTGCTGTAAATCGTATTGTGAAAAAAGTAAGTCCTCAGTTCCTTAAACTGCGCCCGGGCGTAATCAAAAAGCGTTTGTACCACTGTCACATAGGGATCCATGGAATAACCCCCATTATCAACAGCCAGGATCACCTTGAGACGGTCTTTTAGACAGCGGTCAAAAACGATTTCGATTTCACCGCCGTTCTTCATGGTCTGATATATCGTTTCGTCGATATTCACCTGATCTTTGGGGCCGGCCGGTACCATGTTGCGCAGCCGCTTCAGGGCTTCACCGACCATCGCCTGAGTCAGGGGGCCGCTCAGGGAATAGTCTTTATAGCGCCGATCCATGGCGACCTTAACCGCCGATTTACCGCGCGACACCCCGCCGACGCGCATGCCTCCCGGATGAAAACCGGAATGTCCGACCGGAGACGTGCCGCCGGTGCCGATCCAGCGACTGCCGCCATGATGCTGGCCGTCCTGATCTTTGAGGCGTGCTTTAAAATATTCGATCAACTCTTCCGGCGTCAGCTGGGCGAGTTCGGATTCTTCCATGCCCAGGGCATCGGCCAGTTGTCGGGGATCTTTGAGCCATTCTTCCAGCATGGCCCTGGCCATTTCGTTCAGCTCGACCCCGGTCAAATCCGGAAGATCCGCCCCCTGGAAGTGATGGGCAAACACCTGATCATACAGATCAAAATAACGCTCACTCTTGACGAGAATGGTGCGGGAAGCCGTGTAAAAATCATTCAGCGAGTTTATCAACCCGGCGCTCAGGGCTTTGTGAAGCGTTAAGAAGGAGGTCGGACTGACCGGCACGCCGACATCCTTTAAGGTATAGAAAAACTCAACAAACATGGGCTCACATTACTCGCGATACCGGGATCGCACCCCGTTTTGAGATTTGGATTTAATATTTGGAATTTGGAATTTCTCTCTGGTATATATTTACACCAAACTAAAATACCAGGTATCAACAAATCCAAGATAATAGGTACTAAAACAACCGCCGCCGCTGGGTAAACGTCATTGCGCTTCGCAGATCTTCGCTTTTTTTAAACAGTACCCCCAGATAGGGCAGGCCGTTTTGGTCCAATTCTGCGGGCTCGAAGTCCGGATCGGCTTTCAAGGCCCGAATCCAGTTAATCAGCTCGCGGGTTGCCGGCTTTTTTTCGATGCCTTCCAGCTCGCGCAGCCGATAAAAAGCTTTGGCGGCATTTTCCATAAGCCCTTTCTCCAAGTTCGGGAAATGGACCGACAGGATTCGGCGCATCATATTCGGGTCTGGAAAGGCGATATGGTGAAAATTACAGCGTCCTAAAAACGGATCCGAAAGGTCTTTCTTGGCATTGGAAGTGATGATGATAACGGGTCGCTGCCGGGCTTTAACAGTCTTGTCGATTTCGATGATATCAAATTCCATCTGATCCAGCACATCCAGCATGTCATCCTGAAAATCGGTATCGGCTTTATCGATCTCGTCAATCAGTAAAACGGTTCTGGTCTCGGCGGTAAAAGCCTGGCCGATTTTACCCATCCGGATGTAATCTTCAATATTGCTGACATCCCGGCTCGAATCACCAAAGCGGCTATCATTGAGCCGCGTCAGGGTATCGTACTGATATAGCGCATCAACCAGCTTCATGCTTGACTTAACATTCAAAACAATCAGGGGCATCTTGAGGCTTTCGGCAATTGCATGGGCGAGCATGGTCTTGCCGGTTCCCGGCTCGCCCTTGAGCAGCAGCGGCATTTCAAGTGCCATCGAAATATTCACAATACTGGCCAGTTCATCATCCAGAACATAGCGTGTCGCTCCGGTAAATCGTTTATCCGCGTTGTCGTTCATTATTCTCCATTACCTCGCTTGTGAGTAAGTCGGTTGCCATTGTGCCCCAACAAAAATCGCCAAGATCGCCCTGCTCCATTTAACGGGCCAACAGGCAAACGGGCTAACGGGCCAACCATGATTTAGTAAACTATTGGCATAACTGATCTAAATACTACATGCGTGTATCAAAAAATGTTCGTACCTGCTTCTAGGCATACGTCAATCTGAGCTGGTCCGAGATTTCCCGTGTCAGCCGTAAAACCTTGTTAGCCGGCTCCAAGGGTAAAGAGCCCGCGCCGCAACTAGGTGTAATCAGCGACTGGGCGAATATCGTCGACCGCGCAATCCCCAACTCCTCGATGACCCGGGCTTTGTCAATCCACTGCCCCAGCAACGATTCGCCGCTTTCTTTTTCGATATCCTCGACGTTGCCGGTCGGGACGATACCCCAGGCCAGAATTTTACCAGAATCCACGAAATTTTTTATCTGGTCCGGGTACAAAATAAACCGATCAAAGTATGAATAGGCATCAAAATTGACAATATCCATCGCTGATTCGAGAACCAGCGACCAGTCAGTGTTGGCACAGACATGCACGCCGGCCAGACCGCCCTCGGAATGGATCGCCGATATCACTTCATCCAAGCAGGCCATGATATCATCCCGCGATATACTGATGAACTCAGATGTTGCATAACCTGCCAGAGCCGGCTCGTCACAAAATATGATAACCGGGCAAGCGTAAGCCGACAGCATTCGGGCCTGCCATGCGGCTTTCAGGGCCAGCAGCTTTACGGCCGCGTCCCGCAGCTGATCATTGTAAAATATGGCATTTTTATTTTCATCCTGAACACCGGTGCAAAAAGTAACCGGGCCGGTAACCTGACCCTTAAGGGCGACCGGCGTCCGATGACTTTTGTTCAGCCGCTCTAATAACGTGCCGAACCCTGTGGCTGTAGCGTCATCGAGTACGAAACGGGTTTGGTTAAGATTTGCGGTTCCTTCCATAACGGCCATATATTCTTCGTAAAACACCAGCAGCTGGTCGTCGTAATCCGATGCGGAGGTGTCGATAAACATTTTGTATTCTTCGGTCTTCAGCCCGGGTAATCCAGGCATGAACTGCGGGACCATCAGTTCCTGCCTTCGGACCGGCAGTTGAACCCACGAGGGGATTGCCGGTGTGTGTTCAAAAACCAGATCAGCGGCCGTACTGTGATCTTCCAGCGGGAGGCTGCCAAGCAGCATCGGGTGACAATTGGCCTGAAACTTACTTTGCACCGAATGGCTCCTGGAGAGTTTACTATTGAAGATTGAAGGTTCAAGAATCGTGGTCCACCGAGGTGGATCGCTCCGGCATTTTTTTATAGATCCTTTATAAAATTGATCCGCCTGAGGTGGACCTTGAATCTTCAATCAATAGTATTCAATTGTTTGACAATAAAGAATATAGCTCCAATATTTTTTGCCGATAAATTCAAAATCCCGCTTTGAGCGGGACTACGGGTTCACGAATAAATAAATTCACAATTTTAGGCGTTGAGGCGCCCGTCGGGCAAGGCGCGAAAACGCAGGAATATCGAGATATTCCGAGTTTCCGCAACGCAGCCGGACGGGATGCATCAGCATATATAAAATGTTGTGATGCATCGGCGTATAAAATGTGAATTTATTTTAGAGTGAGCCCTAAGCGCTTAATATTTCTACCATGAGTGATATGACAAAACAAGATGAAATGATTCGCTTCAATTTTGACGGTACCGTAAAATGTCCGGAATCATCATCCCGGAATGACGCTATAAAAAGATTTCAAACATTTTGAGAGACAATCAATATTTGTATACCGCGCGTTCGGCCGATTATTTACGGATGCGATTTAAAACCTCTATACAGGAGCGAATTTCACAAAGCCAGGAGGTTTTGAAAACCTTCGGAATCGCTAAAAATAACTATACAATTTAGGGGGTCGAGGCGCCTGCCTGGCAAGGTGCAAAGAGGACGAGTAGCAAGTCATTTATCCGACGAGCAACGCAGCCAGGCAGGATGTATCAGCGTATTGATTGCCTAGAGGAGATGCATCGGCTCGCTAAAATGTGAAGTTATTTTTGAGCAAGCCTTAGCAGGCAGATCTTTGCCCACTGTAATGATTGACACGATACTGTGCCGGTGTTATAGTCAATTTTCACTCAGACCCACGGCGATTGTTCGATTTCCTTTTTAATTGCAGCGGGTTACGATATGGCTTCTGACATAAAAAGGTTGATCGCAGAGAACTTAAAAGCGATTCCATACGGCTCGTGTCGGTACCGGATGCCTCTAACATCAACCGGATGCCTCGGTTAACCGACTTTTTACAAGGTGCAGCGTGGCCGATATCATTTCAATCGATGACAAGCTTGTGCTTGCCAAGGAAAAGAAGGACGCCTTGATCAGAAAGCGCAAGATCCAGGCGATTCAGAAAATATTTCAGTGCACGCAGTGCGCCTTCAAATGCGAAAAGTGCGGTACTCAGATCGGCCAGGAACTCGACGTTAATCGGAACAAAAACCGGGACCTGAGAATACCGTACCGTTTGTGCGAGAGCTGTGCCGAAGAATATGTCGATTATATCCACAAGCACCAGGGCAAAGGCGATCCGGATTGCTACTGGCGCAATGATGCCTGGTTGGAGTTGTGGAGAAGCTGGATTGCCTACCAGGGTTCCATCGACCGCTACTTGAAATCAAAAGAGTTCGTGCAGCTTTTACACGAATTGAAACAAAACAGGCCCGATGAATAGGAGGAGTGTATGTTTGGAATTGGAATGCCGGAGCTTATCATTATACTGGTCATCATTTTAATTATATTTGGGGCCGGCAAGCTTCCGGAAATCGGAGCAGGAATGGGCAAAGCCATTAAAAACTTCAAAGGCGCCACCAAAGAGGAAACTCCCAATGAACCTGAAAAGCTGGAAGAAAATAAAGAGACCTAAAATCATGGCCTAAGCTATTTTCGATCTTCCTCCACAAGATAGAAGGGCAGTCGATCCGATGACGACAAACTGCCCTTTTCCAACCTTCCGCAGGCTACCCTCGAGTTAACCCTAACGGCCGCAGTCTAAACTTGCCCGGCACCGGTGGTGGTGCTTCAGAGTTTTGCGTGATCACCCAGTCTAAAACGGGATATCATCATCCTGGGAGTCCGAGTAAGGCGGTTCCGTGTCCGGTGGCGGAGGGCCGTCGTAAGCGCCGCGCGATCTTGACGTGTCTTTGGGATCCAGGAATTGAACATCGGAGGCGACCACCTCGGTGGTAAAGCGTCTGTTGCCGTCGCGATCCTCCCATTCCCTGGTTTGAAGTCGACCCTCAACATAGACCTTACTGCCCTTTGAAAGATATTCACCGCATATTTCGCCCAATTTTCGCCAGGCCACAATGCGATGCCACTCGGTGCGCTCCTTCCTTTCTCCACTTTCTCGGTCGTTCCAGCTAAAAGATGTTGCTATCGAAAACGTCGCCACGGCAGCACCATTTGTTGTGTAACGCACTTCAGGATCTCTACCCAGGTTGCCAACCAGGATTACTTTGTTAACTCCGGCCATATTTACCTCCCTTTATCCGTTCACCTGATTATTTTACAAATTTATCTCCTTCAAATTGTGATACAGAATCTCATGCACAAAGTCAATCCGAGAAACCGACCTAAAATCGATCTACAGATTACCGGTTACCTGTTAGAGATCGATTTTTCTCTTGCAGGCCGAATTGCATCTGCTCTATATTTTTTTAACGAGACCATGGACCCAGACAGAAATTTCAAATTCCAAATGGCGATTCCAACCAGACTGGATAAGCGCATCAAACGGCATGTTATCGGTCGCAACCGAGAGTTTTTTGCCGCAACCTCCCCGGGCTTCGAATCGCTGTGTCTTGAAGAACTCAGAGCCCCGCCTCTCAATATTAATGCAGCCAAAATCAGTGCCGGGGGTGTCCTGTTTTCAGGCCGCCTGCACGACTGCTACCGCGCAAATTTGCATCTTCGAACGGCCAGCCGCATCCTGATGAGAATCGACAGCTTCAAAGCAACCAATTTTCGAATCCTGACAAAAAAACTGGTAGACTTCCCGTGGGAGCTATATCTGTCGACGCCGGCAGAGCCTGAGTATCACATCACGGCAAGGCACTCGCGCGTATTTCACAGCGGTGCTATTGCCGAGCGTTTCAGCGCCAGCATTGTCAACAGGTTTGCCGCACTGGGCGATCTTGCCGGCAGCGGACAATCACCGCGCCACGCCCCAAAACTTTTTATCCGGTTGGTGGATGATCGCTTTACGGTTTCGTTGGACAGCAGCGGAGAGCACCTGTATAAACGCGGCCTGAAAACACAGACATCGGCCGCCCCTATCCGGGAAACAACGGCAGCGGCAATCTTAAAGATCGCCGGCTACACACCTTCCCGGGGGCTGGTCGATCCCATGTGTGGATCCGGCACATTCTCAATCGAAGCGGCGATGATCGCTCAAAGCATACCCGCAGGATGGTTCAGAAAATTTGCATTCACCCAATGGCCTGCTTTTCGTCAGACCTGCCGAAGATGGCAGCATATGAAATCGGAATGGCAGAAGAACATCACCCCTTCATCGCAACCGCTGATATTTGCTTCGGACATTGACCGGCACATCTGCCGGGAACTTGAAAAAACCATATTGAAATACAATTTATCTACAAGTATAATCGCTGCCAACGAAGATTTCTTCGACCTTACGCCTGCGGATTTTTCCGATACCACCGGACTGGTGGTCCTCAATCCGCCTTACGGTCGCCGGATAAAAGCCGCCAAAGGCGGCGGAAAATTATACCGGCGCATCTGGAAAAAACTGTCCCGGGACTTTCACGGGTGGAAATTCGCCGTTATCGTGCCGCGCAAACAGTTGCTGGCAGACATTCCTTTTTCCACACGGGTCCATCCGGTATTTCACGGTGGACTGACCGTGTCGGTGGTGGTGGGAAATGTGACCTGAATCCGGAAATGGCATCTTGTTGCCAAATGCAGCGTTTTTGCGTCTTCGCAAAACTTTGACGGCACAAGCGTCTTTGGCCAAATTCTGCCATTTCCGGATGGACACCAGTTAGTTGTTGATTGCGGGAGAGTGATTATGAATAAGAATCGATTCAAGATAAATCAGGCCCTCGTTGGCAATAGACATCTATTTCCCCGATTCACGCTATTGATTGCAGTGCACCTGTTTTTAATGAACCCGTTGTTGACGGCAGCCGATGAAAAACCGCTGAAAGCGACTCTGCAACGCGCCCCTTATAAACAAGCCGTATTTTTAGGCAACCTTGCCAATGCCGACATCATTGAAGCCAGCGGCATGGCCGCTTCGCGCTTGCGCCCGGATGTTCTGTGGTTGCTCAACGACGGCGGAAAGGGTCCATATCTGTATGCTGCCGGCCGCGATGGATCGGATCTCGGCCGGGTTCGGATCCTTGACGCCCCAAATGTCGACTGGGAAGATCTTGCCGCTTTTCGCTTCGACGATAACGCTTTCTTGTTGATCGCCGATGTCGGCGACAATAAGGCGCGGCGGTCCGACTATTATCTGTATATTGTCAAGGAGCCCGAGGTCAGCGGACGCCTGCCTGACGATGCTGCCGTCCTGGATTGGACATGGCGTATTCGGTTTATATATGCAGACGGCCCCCGGGATTGTGAAGCTGTGGCTGTCGATCTGTTGGAGAAAAAAATTCTGCTGATCACCAAACGCAGGGTACCACCCGTGCTCTATGAGCTGCCACTGATATCTGAAAGCAGTCACGCATTGCAGATTGCCCGCAGGGTAACGGTCATTGAAAACATTCCGCAGCCCACTGCTGATGATTTAATTGAAGATCCGAGATTCGGGCGTCTCCGCGCTCAACCAACGGCAATGGATATTTCACCGGACGGCTCCCTGATTGCCGTGCTCGCCTATAAAAACGCCTTTCTGTATCATCGGCCGGTCAATGAACACTGGCCGGCTGTTTTTCAAAGGCCGCCTCTGCTAATCGTCATGCCGCAGCTACGGCAGGCGGAAGCCCTTTGTTTCGATTCACATGGCAGATCTCTTTTCGTGACTTCAGAAATACGACCGGCACCGATTTACCGCTTGGATATAACAGACCGCTGACTTGAAATTTGTTTCTGGGTGATATATGAATGCGCGGGTTTTGCATAATTTCCTGTGAACCATGACAAAATTTAAATTTCGGAGAGACTGCACATGACTCGCGAACCGGAAAAGAAACAACTGAAAAAAAGATCAAAGAGTTGGAAAATGCGGCTGCAGAACAGGCGCTTGCCGAAGACGCGCTGAGGGAAAGCGAAAAAAGATATCGCGCCGTCGTTGAAGACATGCCGGCCATGATCTGTCGCATTTTACCGGACGGCACGCTGACTTTCGTAAACAGTGCATTCTGCACTTTTTATGCGCAATACAGTGAAGACCTGATTGGGCAGAATTTTTTCGACCTATTCCCACCAGAAGCCAGGGATGATGTTAAGGATAATTTCCGTGCTCTGGACAAACAGACGCCAATGATAGTGGTTGAACATCGAAATGTCGGTCAAAATGGAACGCTTATCTATCAGGAGTGGACCAATCGTGCCCTGTTTGATGAAAACGACCGATTGGTGGAATATCAATCAATCGGACGGGATATTACGGAACAAAAACTGGCCGAAGATGAAAGGGCCAAGCTCGAAAAGCAGATCCGACAGGCGCAAAAGATTGAAGCCGTCGGAACCCTGGCCGATGGAATTGCCAACGATTTCAACAATATACTATCGGCTGTCATCGGCCATAGTGAACTGTGCGGATTGTATCTGCCCAAAGGTTCTCCGGCCAAAAATAATTTAACAAAAATTTTGGATGCCGCTTATCGCGCCCGCGACCTGGTTCATCTGATCGAACTCATCAGTATTGAGAACGAGCCGCACCAAAAACCGATACACCTCCAGCAGGTCATAAAAGATGTACTGGAGCTCATTCAAGCCTCTTTGCCGGCAACCATTAAAATCGAACAGCAGCTGATCGGCGTATCGGATACGGTTCTCTGCGATCCCACCCAAATCCATCAAGTCCTGACAAACCTTTGCACGAACGCCTGTCATTCAATGCGCGAAACCGGCGGGACTTTATCCGTAACCCTCAAATCGGTAGAACTGGACAGCGACGATACTGTGCAATACCCCGAGCTCGATCCAGGCATGTATACCCGGATCACCGTGAGCGACACCGGGTTGGGAATGGATGAAACGACACTGGAGCGGATTTTTGATCCATATTTCACAACCAAAGAACAGCATATCGGAACCGGGCTTGGCCTGGCGGTGGCCCGCAGTATTGTCAAGAAATATGCCGGTGCCATTCTGGTCTCCAGCGAATTGGGGAAAGGTACGACATTCACTGTTTATCTCCCCAGGCAAGTTGTTTCTGCAAAGGATCAAACCGATGAAACAAATCCTTTGCCACCGGATCGAGGTCGGATCCTTTTTATCGATGACGAGCAAGTACTGGTGGATCTTGGAACTGAAATGCTTACAAATCTCGGATATCATACAGAAAGTTTCACAAATCCGATTCAGGCCCAGGAAATATTCAGCCAACAGCCGGATCACTATGATCTGGTGATCACCGATATGACGATGCCCCAAATGACCGGCGTGCAGCTGTCCAAAAACCTGCTAAAAATCCGCAAGGAAATCCCCATCATCCTTTGTACGGGATTCAGCGAACGTATTTCCGACGACCGAGCCAAAAAAATAGGTATTACGGCTCTCGAAATGAAACCGCTGCAGATGCACGAACTGGCCGCCACCATTCGCAAGGTCCTCGATGGCCCAATTCCCTGACATGGATTTTCCCGGGCCGGTATCCGGCTTCTTTATTCGCCCTTAAACCGTAAGCGTGCCGCATGGATATTTCCGGGGTATACCCAGGGCAACGTCATTCAAATAGTTGACTATGACTTTTCCTTGGGAGCATACCGTGCTTACTTGACATCCCCCTTTCACGCCATACCTTGTTGGCAACATTAGGAGGTGCCCATGAAGGTATTAATTACCGGCGGGACAGGTTTCGTAGGAACATATCTTGCCACCTTGCTTCTGGAGAAGGGCTCTGAGGTCATCTCTCTGGGAACGGCACCCGCCCAGCATAAATTTGAGCATGAAAATTTTCGTTACGTTTCAGCCGATACTACCCGCCAAGGTGAATGGCAGGATGAACTGGCACGGGTCGACGCCGTTGTCAACCTGGCAGGCAAGACTATTTTCAAACGCTGGAATGAACATTACAAAAAATTGATCTATGACAGTCGCATCCTCACAACCCGAAACATCGTAGATGTACTCCCTCAGAATTCCGAGGCTGTACTGTGTAGTACATCGGCGGTGGGGTACTACGGCAGTAGAGGAGATGAACTTCTAACCGAAGATGAGCCTGCCGGTGATGGATTTTTGGCCAAGATCGGTAGGGATTGGGAAAAAGAGGCGCAGCGGGCGACCGAAAAGGGCATCCGTGTGGCGCTCATGCGGTTTGGAATCGTTCTCGGCAGGGGCGGCGGAGCAATGGCACAGATGCTGCCCGCATTTCGCATGTTTGTGGGTGGACCACTGGGTGACGGAAAACAGTGGTTTCCATGGATACATATCCATGATCTCACGGCCGCTATCGTGGCGCTTATCGAAAACCGGGATATGCGCGGGCCGTACAACTTCTGTGCACCCAATCCGGTAAGAAACAGCGATCTGGCTAAAACCCTCGGCAGCATTCTCGGTCGACCATCCTTTTTTCCGGCCCCTAAAATAATGCTGCGTCTTGCTCTGGGAGAGTTTGGCTCCGTGTTGCTCGAAAGCCAGAGGACGGTGCCGCAGAACTTGCTCAAGAGTGGATTTGAGTTTAAATTCCCGGATCTTAAATCTGCCATTGAGGAAATAGTCACGCAGTAAAAAAATAACTTTATTGCATATATGAAATAGATCTCCGGAGAATGGATCGATCAAATGTCTTTGCATGAATTGGGCGAGAACGAAAAAAATTTTCTGCTCCAGATCTACAACAGCACAAAGGGTGATACATCCGTCCAGGTGTCGATGTACGATATCGGCGCTGCTCTGGACTTTGACCGCGATGCCTCTTCCAAGCTGGCCGAAGAGCTCATCGGCTGGGAGCTGATTGAAATCCGGACGCTGTCGGGCGGTATCGGTATCTGTGCCGGTGCCGTTACGGAAATTGAAGAAGCCGGTATCGCTGAATCGCACACGCAAGAGACCATCGGCGCGCTTGGTAGCGAACCGATTATCGATGGGGATGCGCGCCGGGCAGTGGAACGGATATCCGAGGATGTAAAAGAGCAGGCCGGCAGCCTCGGACTTAAATTTGATTTGTTGACCGAATTGATGGCGGATCTAAAAACGATCGACGCTCAGCTGGAATCTCCGCGACCCAAAACGGCCATCATCCGTGAAAGTCTAAAGTCACTTAAAGACGTTCTGGTAATGTCCGGTGCAGACAAAGGCCTGGTCGGTATAAATGCTTTACTTAAGGAGTGAACATGGTCGGGAAAAAATTGAAACTTGTCTCCTGGAATGTAAACGGATTTCGCGCCGTTATGAAGAAAGAATTTCTGAAATCATTCGAATCTCTGGATGCCGACGTTTTTGCCGTCCAGGAAACCAAGCTTCAGGAGCCCCAGCTGACTGACGAGATGCGAAATATAGAAGGCTACCAATCACATTGGGCGTATGCCTCCGTGAAAAAAGGCTACAGCGGCGTGGGCACTTACACCCGTCTAGCCGCGCAGAGCGTGTCATACGGTCTGGATATTCCGAAGTTCGACGATGAGGGCCGCATCATAGAAATGGATTTCGGAGATTTCATCTTTTATAATGTATATTTCCCGAACGGACAAATGAGCGCCGAAAGGCTTCAGTACAAGCTTGATTTCTATGAAGCATTTTTCGCGCATGCCGATGAGCTGAAAAACAACGGACGCAGTCTGATAATCACCGGTGACTACAATACGGCCCACAATGAAATCGATCTCAAGAACCCGAAAGCCAACGAAAATACTTCGGGCTTTCTCAGAGTCGAGCGCGACTGGCTGGACCGCATTATCGCCGGCGGTTATGTCGACACCTTCAGGCATTTTCATCCGGATACAGTCAAGTACTCATGGTGGACATACCGCTTTAAAGCCCGGGACAGGAACATCGGCTGGCGCATCGATTATTTTTTTGTCAGCCGGGACATGATCGAAAAAGACAGGGTCAAAGAAGTATTTATCGACAACAGCATTTACGGTTCGGATCATTGCCCGATCGGGTTGGTGATCGAAATCTGATGTCGACCCGATGTTGCAATGGTAGAGTAAATCTTCACCGCCCGCAGAAAACTTGCGGGAGATTTCTATGATTGATTATATCACCGCGTTTGGAAATATTCGGTTTTAAAAAAACGGAAGTTGTGCTATCTAAGATGCTTTGCAGAAAGTACAGGAATCTAAAATATCAAAATTTGTGGAACTAAGAGAATCTTAAAATGAATTTAGAATTCGAACCGATTCAGCTTGATAATCAACAGGAGTATTTGAAGCTGCTCGAAAAATGTACCCAGAAATCTTCCGATTACAGTTTTTCTAACCTGTTCGGCTGGGGACAAGAATACGGTCTTTCCTGGGCATGGCAAGACGGCCTTGTGTGGATCAAACAGACGCGGCCGGATGCCTGCTGCTGGGCGCCGATCGGTCACTGGGAGTCGGTTGACTGGGTTGATGTATTTGAAAAAAAGTGTGAGAAAGGTTTTCAGTTTACGCGTATTCCCGAAAAGTTGGCGGACATCTGGCGTGAGACCCTTCAGGACCGCATCCATATCGAAGAAGAACGGGGGAATTGGGATTACCTGTACGATATTAATGAACTGATAGAGCTCAAGGGCAATCGGTTTCACAAGAAGAAGAACCTGCTCAACCAGTTTATCCGCAAGTATGAATATCAATACATACCCTTTGGACCGGAAGTGATTGAGCCGGCCATGGCCATGCAGGCGGACTGGTGCAATTGGCGAAACTGTGAATCATCGGAAGTACTTTCAGCCGAAAATCGATCCGTCCACAAAATCCTTACGCACTGGAATGAATTGGGGGGACTAGACGGCGGTGTTATACTGGTGGAAGACATCATCGTGGCCTACACGATCGCCGAGAAACTGTCCGCTGACACCATCGTGATTCATTATGAAAAGGGCTGCCCGGATTACAAGGGCGTCTACCAGGCAATCAATCAGATGTTTCTGGCCCACCTGTCCGGAGATCACAAATGGGTCAACCGCGAACAGGATCTTGGCGAAGAAGGGCTCCGCCAGGCCAAGCTCTCGTACAATCCGGTCGGTTTTCTGAAAAAATACCGGGTTATCGTCGGGTAAACTCACTAAGGGTTCACGAAGAAATATATTCACAATTTTAGGTGTTGAGACGCCCGTCGGGCAAGGCGTGAAAACGCAGGAATATCGAGATATTCCGAGTTTTCGCAACGCAGCCAGACGGGATGAATCGACGCATAAAATGTGAAGTTATTTTTGAGTGAGCCCTAAGGGTTCACGAAGAAATATATTCACAATTTTAGGCGTTGAGGCGCCCGTCGGACAAGGCGCGAAAACCAAGGAATCCGGCGGTAAAACTACCACTGGGTCATAATGTCCTGCCCTATTCGCTGTGCGATTTCGTCCTGCAGCTGATGCAAATGGGTCCCGATAACCTGCAGCAGGGATGACATAACGGTAAATCCCACCTGAGGATCTTTATCAAAAAGATCGATAAGATCCTTCTTCTTCATCCTTATCACTTCACATTCCCTGGAAGAACAGTAGCCTGAAAGTCTGTATTTATAAGGCATCATAAAGCTCGACCAGCCGAAAACTTCTGTCTCGGAAATAAAGGAGATCGAGCTTTCCCCCGCAACCGAAGACTTTTTCGCCTGATCATCGCGCAATTCAATCCGGCCATCGGTCACGAACCACAGATGTTCGGAATCCTCTCCCTGCAAAAAGAGCCGGTCGTTGCGATTAAATTTCAACTTTTCGCTCAAATCTCTCAAAACGGTCAGCTGAGCGTCGTTTAAGCCTTTAAAAGTTTCTATGCCATCCAATAAATCAAGGTTAACCATGGGCACCCCCTAGTCAATCAGCCGGATCTACAAATTATTTTAAACACGCATCATGCCTGTCAATGGCCTATTTCCCCGTTTGGTTCAGCACGTATTCGGGCTGAACCTCGCCATTGAGGATGTGGCGCTGAAATACACGGCGCATCTTTTCCGGGGTCATTTCCTGATATACCACCGGCTTGCTGCTCTCGATCGTGACCGTAACATTCGGCTCGGTGCTGCACTTGCCGAGACACCCCGAAGTCGACACTTTAATATCAGGCCGCTCCACTTTGGCGACTTCCTCCAAGAGCGCTTCCATCACGCCCCGGGCGCCGGCAGCAATGCCGCATGTGGCCAGGTGCACGGTTATCTCCGAAATGGCAACCGGCAAGGCATGGTAGGTATCATGCAATTGTTGAAACCGTTTTCCGACCACTGCTGCCAGGTTGAACACGATGCGGTAGCCGGCCTTTACTTCTTTTTCGAAAATCTGTTGCAGACAATGGCTGTCCACCTGCAGCAGCTTGCATCTCTTGCTCGCACAGTAGGCCGACGAGGTGTACCTGGAAGGCGGTACAATGCTGGACCATCCGAACGCATCTCCCGCCGTCATGGCGGCAATGGTGAATTTTTCCGAAGACCGGCGATCCGGCAGCTCGAAACGCAGATCAACCTGCCCTTCCATCACCACCCACAAATGTTTGGCCGCTTCCCCTTCCGCGAAGAGTTTTCTGCCGTAAAGGTACTCTTTTTCTTCACAGCAGGGCTGTATGGCGGCAAGCTGGTCATTGTCCAAACCTTTAAATACTTCCGCGTTTTCAAGAAAATCATAACTGGTCATTCACTCCTCCTCTCAAATCACTCTCGTCACAAGCCTGCCTGTCTCGAAACAGGTCGACAACAGGCGATCAGACATCATCCGGACATGCAAACTACATCTTCGCCAGGGCAAAATCGGTTTGAACCTCCCCCAGCAAAACATGGCGTTTGAATATCTGGCGCATCTTGTTGGCGTCGATCAACTTGTAGACAATCGGCTTTTCATCTTCTATCTCTACCGTCACATTCGGCTCACTGCTGCACATCCCCAGACATCCGGAAGCGATTACCTGGATGTCGGCACGCTCGGTTTCGGCCATCTCCTCCACCAGCGCGTTCATTACCTCCCGGGCCCCGGCAGCAATTCCGCAGGTTCCCATATGAACGGTAACGGTCACCGTCGCCTTTTCTTTTTCCAGTGCCTTTTTCTTGATTGTTTTCAGATCTTCAATGGTCAACTTTACCATTTTTACCTTTCCTTGGCCACAGTTTAAGGCGCTTTGATTTCCAACGCCCGCAATTCTTCCCGCACCTGCCGGGTCAATCGATGCACCACCACGGGATCGGAGAGGGAAGCAGCGTGCGTTGCTTGTTTGATCTCACGGGTATCCAGGAGAAAGAGCCTGCCGTCGATTGAGTGGCGATAAACAAAGTCAACATTCGGATTTCCGATAATCAACGTGGCAATCGTGGCTGCCATATCCCCCAAAGGCGCTCGATCGATATGGTCGTACTGAAACGTCGCTGTAACCCGGGTACCTTTTCCCGGCTCAGATTCTATTTCAAAGTCCCCCTGACACTGTCGCGCGGCGGTTTCAAACAGTGACAATCCCAAACCGACCTTGCGGGTGGTGCGGGTGGTATAAAACGGATCGGTTAACCGGTGAATTTTTTCAGGAGCAATGCCCTTGCCGTTGTCACCGACGACGATTTTCAAAATGTTTGCGCCGCGCTTCTCTTCCACATGAATATGGATGCAGTCCGCTTCGGCAGTGACCCCGTTTTCGGCGATATCCAGTATATGCAGTGCAATCTCGTGCAATCAGGTCTCCACCTTTCTGCCGTTATGTCCGTTCAAAGCCAGGCGGATTTCATCCAGTGTCGGCGCGGCCAGAAAAAATGGGGTCCATATCTTGCCGATGTCGCCCGGATGGTGGGCATCGGACGCCGTCACACACGGCAGGTCGGCGATTTCAGGGACCAGTTTTCGTGCTTCTCTCAAGGGTATGCGATGGCTCACCTCGACCGCATCGATCATCAGATCGGGTGGAACGAATCCAAGCTGGCTGACAATCCCATATGCGGGTCGGTCCACATGGGAAGCGATGCTGATACCTCCCAGCGATCGAACCTTTTCCACGATTTCATAGAGACTCAGCTGCGTTGCACCGATCAGCAGGCGCGGGTTTTCCCCGAGGACTTCATTGTTTTCATTGGCCACCACCTGATTGCCGAACACTTTGGGCTGGTTAACCCCGGGCAAATGATCGTAAACAAAGTCCTGCATAACCCCGGACTGCTCAGTTGTTTCGAAGAGCGTTACGATGTGAACCTCCTCCTTGGAGCAGACCTCCATTCCCGGTATGACGCACAGGTCGAATTTTTTGCCCGCCCGTATGGCCGCTTCGGTATTTTCAGCCGAATTATGATCACATACGGCGATAATATCCAGTCCTTTGGCGTGGCTCATTTCGACAACGTTTCGCGGGCTCATCTCCAGTTCACTGCAAGGAGAGAGGCAGGTGTGCAGGTGAAGGTCGGCCTTGAACGTCTTATGCAATCTGTCAGCCCCGGTATAAGTTGTCTATTTCAATCTTTTTCTAAATTTGTCACACCCAATGCATGCAGACGTCCGGCAAGATCGAAAGACGAGTCGGGCGATGTGAGAAGGGGAATGCCCTCCTGGTCCGCCTTGCGACGCGTTTCATCGTCCAGATTCTTACCGCCGGTAATAATGATGGCCGCCATTTCACGCAAAACCGCAACCGCAACAATGTTTTGATGGCCCTGAACCGTTAGCCAGACACAGCCTATGGGCGCATTGCCCATGACATCGCTCAACAAATCACCACAGTACCCGGCCTTGACGGTGCGTTCCACCCCGCTTTCACCCGCTGCAACCTGCAAACCCAAAGTGTCGATCAACTCTTTGACAAGCATATTGAACCGTACCCTCCCGCTCCTGCAGCGATACCGCTGGATTTACGTTGAAACACTCTGATCCGGACAAGCCGGAATTGAAAATTGAAGATTGACTATTGAAGATTTATGGTATCGCTCGCACAGCGCAGGCGCTTGCGCCGCGTGTCGCTCCGTCATTTTAATGATTGTTTTGTTAGAATTGATAGAAATCCTTAAGTATTCAATATTCAATCGAAAATATTCAATCTGTTTCTTACAACATGTTGTCAGGAAAAAGGCCCTAAGGGCCTAATCCGTTAGCTGACAATGCCCCGGGGGAAACAGCCAGTCCGCCGATGACCCCGGCTGTTGCCGGAGCAATTATTTAGCCGTGTAGGGGTCCTTGTCGCGGGCACGCACCAGGAGACATTCCTCCAGGGAAACTTTACCTCTGACAACATCTTCGGCAAAAGTTCTGCAATCCGACGCACCGCACATGGCGCAGTCTCTTCCGTCGATATCCCGTACCAGCCTTTCGATCTCCTTGAGCTGATCGAGGGTAAGCGGCTTTTTCTTCTCCGTATAAAGCTGAAGTACTTTCGAAGGGCTTGTCGACGGCAGAAACCATCCCTTATCATACAGACGCCGCAGGTAGGACGGCGACAGACGTTTTCCGAGACCGAGCCTTTTAACCATTTTTTGAACTGCATTTTTGGCCAGGTATTTGTCAATGGCGGTAAGCGCTCCACCCAGGCAGCCTTCAGGACATACTCTAAACTCCATATACTCCACGTCGCGAAACAAGCCGAGTTCGATCTTTTCAAGATAGTTGATGGTCTCGCTCAGCCCCGAGACCGCCAGGGTGTGCTCGATGTTCATATCAGCAACCTCTCCGCCGGACATGCCCCACATGGGACCGTTTCCGGTGGCACATGCTTCGAATTCGTAGCGGGGCTGATAAAAACAAGGCCGGTCCTCGCTCATGGCGTGTTCCAACTGCCGGCTCAACTCGGCGTAAATTTCGTTGATGCCGATGGCTCTTTCCAGCGCCCGGCTTTCCCCGAGTGCGATATCGGAGCAAGACTCTTTTTTCGTCGGGCAGGGATTGATATAGTACAGACTCACCTGTTTTCCGCTGGCCTCATACTCTGCCACTATCCGATCTCTAACTTCCCGGGCCATGAGGGAAATCGGTCGCATGATCGGAATGACATGCGACATGAGATTTGGAAAGCGGTGGGCGATCAGCCGGACCACCACCGGACAGACCGGAGAGATCAGGGGCCAGGGTGACTCTTGGCTGACCCGATTTCTTCGGATGTATTCCTCGGCAGCATACTGAAACATCTCCAGAAAATACGACATGTCCACGGTGTGATGGAATCCCATCCGTCGAAGCCCCAGCAGCACGTCCTTGGGCATGAAACCGGGAAACTGGGCATAGAGTATGGGTGAGACCATGGCCACGGATATCTGATCTTCCTCGAGGGCGCCCAGGCCGGATGAGGCTGCCCTCACCGCTCCGGAGGGACAGGCCCGTACGCATTGCCCGCAGCCGATGCACAGGCCTTCCAGTCGGCAGGATTTATTTTGTCTGATGCGAATGGCCAGGGTCGGACATCCTTTAAGGCAGGCCCGACTGCCGCTGCACAGATCTTTATCAAAACAGACGTAATTCGGCGTCTGTGATTCGTTATCCAATCTTGTTCTCCTTTTTATCCCGCCAAAAATTCATGCGCACCTGGGTCCCATGGCCTTTATGCGAAGCAACGGATATTTGGTCGGAATTCTTTTTCATGTTGGGAAGTCCCATGCCGGCGCCAAAGCCCATCTCCCGGTGCTGATCATTGGCAGTTGAGAATCCTTCCTGCATGGCCAATTCCACGTCATCTATGCCATCTCCGTTATCTGATATTTCCAGTGTCACCCGGTCCGAATTGATTTCGATGCATAAAAGGCCATCTCCCCCGTGCATGGCCACATTCATCTCACCTTCATAGCCGCAAATAGCCACCCGGCGAATTAAAGCCGGCTCATAATCGATGGATTTCAGCAGATTCTGGATTTGAAGCGAAACTTCTCCGGCGCGCAGAAAATCCCCCTTCTTTATTTGAAAACACTTCTTCAACTCTGTCATTTTAGTCTCCAACAGAATTCCCCAGGCGATTCACCAATCGCACTAAATTGTCTTTCCTCTGCTGATATTCGATCGCATCCGAGTCAACGGACACCGGTGAGCCCTGTAAGCCCGCTGGCATACAGTCGGCCGGAAGAGACGAACATTGAATACGGGGTTGCAAGGAGCGGAATCCCTTCTTCACGGGCCAGGTCAATGACCTCCTGGGGCGGTGTCTTGCCGCGCACAAAAACCACGGCTTCCACACCGGCCACTTTGGCCGTTCTGATCACGTGAACAGTTGTCAATCCGGTAACGAGGACAGACCCCTCGGATAAACCGGCCAAAATGTCGCTCATCAAGTCACTGGAGCCGCACTTGAAAACCTCTTTGTCAAGATGATCCGCATCGGATAAATAGGTCGCCTCGAGAGTGACCACAATGTCGGCCAGTTTCATGGAACCTCGATACTATTGATTTAACGGTACTAATAACGAATCGGCGAATTCCGCTTGCCGGACCCGCAGTTGCGTTCCGGCTAGGTGTATCATCATAAGTATCCGAAAAATAACTTAGAATAAAACCGTCTGGCTGTCAATGGAAAGACACATCGCGCCAAAATGAACCCAGGTGCCGGCCGGTTTCGACCATACCACGGCGTGATATTTGGCGTTGACATTTTGTCGGTTTTATGAAAGGCTCATCACGAAAATCTTTTAATATTAATCATTTAGAATTTTTTGCTGAGGAGAATCTGCCATGGCGGCCGTTGCCCAGTACAAGCATCCTGACATCACGGATGAGATGTGGAACAGGATCGATGACGTCATCGCTGCGCATTGTAGCCAGCCGGGTTCCATAATTACGGTTTTAAGGCTCTGCCAGGATACCGTCGGTTATCTGCCGGTTGAACTTCTCGAATACGTAAGCCGTGGAATGAACATGGCCCGCAGCGAGGTCTTTGGCGTGGCCACCTTCTACTCCCTGTTCTCCCTGCAGCCCAAAGGCCGTCATACAGTCAAGGTATGCCTGGGAACCGCATGCTACGTGAAGGGTATAAAGGAAGTAATCAGCCGCATAACCAACACATATCAACTCGAAGAGGGCAGCACCACCGAAGACAGACGTTTTTCCCTCGAAGCCGTCAGATGCCTTGGTGCCTGCGGGCTGGCACCGGTTGCAGTGGTGGACAACGATATACACGGCGGCATGAGTTCGGACAAGGTGATCGGTGTCCTGGAGGAATATAAATAGCCTCAAAGATTGAAGGCGACCCCGCTCACTACCCCTTATCTTGTAACGATTGAATATTGAAAATTTAAGGAATTCTTCCCGTCGCGAGCCTCCCTTCGAGAGCCTCAGGATCAAAGGACCGGGTCGAACGAACCACTTTATAAAGGACGGAGCGACACGCGGCGCAAGCGCCTGCGCTGCGTGAGCGACATCCACAAATCTCCAATTAGCAATCTTAAATTCTCAACCTGCAGCAGGGGTGAAAAATGGTCAAACCTAGACTGGAATTAATGTTATGCACCGGTTCAGTGTGCCAGACCCTCGGCGTGGCGGCCCTTCAGGAAACCCTGGCCCGGGAAATAGAACAGCAGGGGCTGGCAGAGGAAGTAAAGATTATCGAGGCCGGCTGCACCGGATTCTGCGGCGTGGCGCCCGTAATGCTGGTTCAGCCGGAAGGTGTATTTTACCAGAAGCTCACCCCCAAGGATGTGCCGCGGCTGGTGGAAGAGCATTTTCTCAAGGGCCGGCCTGTCAAAAAGCTGCTCTACAAAGAGCCTGCCTCCGAAGAGATCATCCCCAGGTTGGAGGACATTCCCTTTTTCTCGCACCAGCTTTACTGGGTTATGCGCAACAAAGGGATCATCGATCCGGAAGTCATTGAAGACTACATCGCCCGGGACGGCTATTTCGGCGCAGCCAAAGCCCTGACGGATATGAGCCCTGAACAGGTCATTGCGGAGATGAAAATCTCCGGTCTGCGAGGCCGGGGAGGGGCCGGTTTCCCAACCGGTTTAAAATGGGAATTCGCCAGCCAGAGTCCCGGTGACATCAAGTATGTCCTCTGCAATGCGGACGAAGGGGATCCGGGGGCTTTCATGGACCGGACCATTTTGGAGTCTGACCCGCATGCGGTCATCGAGGGCATGATAATCGCCGGACGTGCGATCAATGCCCATCAGGGATACATTTATGCCAGAACCGAATACCCGCTGGCAATCAAGCGGCTGGAAATAGCCATCCAGCAGGCCAGAGAATACGGGCTGTTGGGTGAGAATATTCTCGATAGCGGCTTTGACTTTGATATCGATATTTATCAGGGCGCCGGTGCCTTTGTCTGCGGTGAAGAAACCGCGCTGATGAGATCCATCGAGGGCAAGCGCGGCATGCCGCGGCCCCGTCCACCCTTTCCGGCCCACAAGGGCTTGTGGGAAAAGCCCACGATACTGAACAATGTGGAAACGCTAGCCAATGTGTCCCAGATCATGCTCAACGGCGGCCGGTGGTACGCCGGTGTCGGCACTGAGACCAGCAAAGGTACCAAGGTCTTCGCCCTTTCCGGTGCCGTGAACAACATCGGCCTGGTGGAAGTCCCCATGGGAACGTCCCTGAGAACGATGATCTACGATATCGGCGGGGGCATCCCCAAAAAGAGAAAATTCAAGGCCGTTCAACTCGGCGGGCCGTCCGGCGGCTGCGTTCCGGAAGCGCACCTGGACACCCCGGTCGATTATGAAGCCATTGCCAAAGTCGGAGCCATCATGGGCTCGGGCGGTGCCATCGTCATGGATGAACGCACCTGCATGGTGGATATGGCGCGCTTTTTCATGGATTTCGTCCAAGACGAATCCTGCGGCAAGTGCACGCCCTGCCGGGAAGGAACCCGCCGCCTGCTGCAGATACTGGACAGAATCTGCAACGGGCAGGGCAGAACGGACGACATTAAAACCTTGCAGGCGCTTTCCGATGTGATCAAATCCGCATCTCTTTGCGGTCTGGGCCAGACCGGACCCAATCCGATGCTGTCGACCCTCAGGTATTTTCTGAATGAATTCGAGGCGCACATCTATGAGAAGAAGTGTCCGGCCAAGCGTTGCATCGCTCTGTTGAAGTTCGAAATCAATCCCCAAGCGTGTACCGCGTGCGGATTGTGCTTCAAGCACTGTCCGGAAGCAGCGATCGCCTGGGAAAAAAAGCAGCCGGCCGTCATCAACCGCGACAAATGCACCAAGTGTATGACCTGCTTTGACCAGTGCCGGTTTGATGCGATTTTCTAGTCGTTAAATTGTTTTAGCTTCTTCACATAAAAGCGTGCAATTTATTTAAAACGGGAGTCGAATTTTATCGGCAACCTTTTAAATGCCTAAAATGCACTAGAATGCCTAAAGTGCCTAAAGTTAAGGAATTCTGTCTATTTTAGTTGGATCCCCCCGCTACTATTAGCGTTTAAGGGGGGTCAGGAATGAACCTTTAGGAATATGAACGAATAAACTTTCAGGCGTAAAGCTAATAATTGGAAAAAGTTTAAGATTGCCCATTTAAGATTGAATCGATCGTGCTGAAAGCACGTACCACAATTTTAGGCACTTTAGGCATTTTAAATTTTAGGCATTCGTTGAGCGAAACTTTACACTGGAAATACTGCATTGTACTTTCATGCATACATTTCTGAGAGGATCCTAGTTTTATTTGACATACGCTTCAAGAGTCTCCAGCGAGATTTTTTCGACAACCGCCTTTCCGATGCCGCGCAACAGCACAAAATGAACTGCATCCGCCTCCCGCTTTTTATCCCGGCGAATCGCATCGAGCATGAGCGCCCGATCCGCATCAACTTTAATCGAAAATCGCAATTTTTGCAGAAGATCCTTTATGCGATTCGCCTCGGATTTCTCCAGCAGCCCTCTGAGGCTTGAGATCTCGGTGGCGATCATCATCCCGGCCCCGACGGCTTCGCCATGGGATATCTGAAAAATTTTTTCGAGTGCATGGCCGAAAGTATGGCCGAAATTCAGGATTCGGCGCAGCCCCCCTTCACGCTCGTCCTGATTGACCACCGAAGCCTTGATGCGGATCGAATCCGACACCAGTCTTTCTATTACGTTTGAATCCAGTCTGAATATTTTATCGACATTCCCTTCGATAAAAGCGAAAAGATCGGCATCTTTGATGAGCGCATGTTTGACAATCTCCGCCACGCCGCACAGAATTTCTTTTTCCGACAGGGTCCCGAGCAGGGCCGGATCACAGATGACAAACTCGGGTTGAGAAAATGTTCCGATCAAATTTTTGTAACTGCCGAAGTTGACTCCGTTCTTCCCGCCCACGCTGGCATCCACCTGGGCCAGTAATGTGGAAGCGACAAATCCGAACCTGAGACCACGCATAAAGGTTGAAGCAGCAAATCCGGCAATGTCACAGATCACACCACCGCCGATACCGACGATGAATGTCGAACGATCCACCTCCTGCTCCACCAGTGCCTCATAAATCTCCTGAATGGTCTCCAGCGATTTCGCCGTCTCACCGGGGGGAATTTTAATCACCTCCGTGGCGGGAAAAGCACGCCGGTGGTGGCGCCACACCGTTTCCTCGGTGATGACAATAACTTTGCCGTCGGGAAGATAATTTCCCAAGTTCGACAGGCTGTCGCCGACCACGATGGTGGACTGGCCCATGTTGCCTTCAATGCGGTATGTTTTCATTTTATAACGTCGATATTAAGGTTGTAGGCTTTTACCGTTTATCACGCATCGCATATCGAAAATCAAGTATCAATATGAAGTTATTAAGCGCCTATATTGCATCTTCGGCACCTTCGCGAAAAAGATCCGATGGTTCAAGTAACACCGCTTATAGCGTTTGTCATAAGAACCTTCTTATTTTGCAATGGCTCAAACGGAACGTATTTATGACAACCGCTTAATCGTTGAAAATGCCGTATATTGCCTTTACCTGCCGGCAGAGCTGCGCGAACTGTTCGGGGTAAAGCGACTGGGCGCCGTCACTTAAGGCCTCCTCGGGAGCATGATGGACTTCGACCATCAATCCCTGGGCACCCACGGCAGCGGCCGCCCGGCTGAGCGGGATCACCTGATCCCGGCGGCCGGCGGCATGACTCGGATCGATAATAATCGGCAGATGGCTTTCCTTGCACACGACCGGAACGGCGGAAAGATCGAGCGTATTGCGGCTGTGATGCACGAATGTGCGCACACCGCGCTCGCACAGAATGACCTGCCGGTTGCCGCTCTCCAGGATGTATTCGGCGGCCATCAGCCATTCATCGATAGTCGCCGCCAATCCGCGTTTTAAAAAGATCGGCTTGCCTGAACGGCCGGCGCGCTTGAGCAGGGTAAAATTCTGCATGTTGCGCGTTCCGATCTGAATAACATCGGTGTATTCCTCAACCAGATCGAACGTACTGTCGTCCATGACTTCGGTAATAACCGGCAGCCCGGTTTCCGTGCGCACTTTGGCCAGTATCTTCAGGCCTTCTTCGCCGAGGCCCTGAAACGAATAAGGCGAGGTCCGCGGCTTGAAGGCGCCGCCTCTGAATAACTCGGCCCCGCTGTTTTTGATATGCTCGGCAATCGTTAGCGCCTGCACCTCACTCTCGATCGCACAGGGTCCGGCGATGATCGTAAAATGACCGTTGCCGATGGTCACATCTCCGACCTGGACCAGCGTATCTTCTGGCTGAAACTCCCGGCTTACGAGTTTGTACGGCCGGGTGACCGGTACGATGTCCTTAACCCCCGGATATCCGAGAAAAAGGGAAGCATCCACCGCTCCCTTATTATACAGAACGCCGATTGAAACCCTTTCCCCACCGGGAATCGGACGGGCGGTATATCCCTTGGCTTCAACCGCGCCCACCACCTTATCGATCTGCTGTTGAGTGGCCTTATTATCCATCACTATTAGCATGGTATTTTCTCCTCAAAATATCTTTTTCGGCTGATAGTCTATATCCAGACTGCTTTTTTTTACTGCCGTGACAAACCGTCGAATTTTTCGCAGGTCTTTAACACCCGGTGCGGCCTCGACCCCGGAGCTAACATCCACCGCATCCGGATGGGCCGATTTCACGGCCGTGGCAACGTTTTGCGGCTCAAGTCCTCCGGCCAGAATAATCGGACGGCCGCCGCCGATTTTGCGGGCTGTTTCCCAGTTCCACACCTGTGCATTTCCGCCCGGCATTTTTCCCCGGCCGCACTCCAGCAGGAAGGCGCCGGCGCCGTATTTCACTGCATCTTCAAATGAGGGTTCTCTTTTCTCGAACAAGGCCTTGATCACCAGGATGTTATCCCCGCTCAGCCGTTCTACCATTGCGCTGGATTCACGACCATGCAACTGAACGGCACTCAGGCGGCAAGTTTCAATTTTGCGCATAACGGTTGTGTGGGTTTCGTCGACAAAAACCCCGACCGTCTTCGCTTGCGGTGAAACCGCGGTGGATATTTCCCTGGCCAGGCGATCATCCACAAAACGCGGGCTTTTCGGGAAAAAGACCAGACCGATGGCCTGCGCCCCCAGTTCGACACACGCAAAGGCTTTGTCGACTTCGGTCAGCCCGCAGATCTTGATCTGAATATTTTTGTTCATAGCGCCATAACCCGGACAAGCCGGAACATATTGCCATCTAGGCGTTAATATGCGAATTGAAACCGGTAGTGAATATTCAGGCTTTGCGTCTTTGTTCCTTGGTGGCATAAATGTTTTGCCACAAATTGCAGAATATTCACGATTAAGGGCTTAACTCGCGATAAGGGATCGAAGAAAGCCCTCCGTATCCTCGGCCCGGACCAGGCTTTCGCCGATCAGAAAGTTGTGAATCCCGGCCGCGGCAATCTTTTCGATATCCTCCCGGCAGTGAATGCCGCTTTCGGCCACGCCGACGTGCTGTTCTTCGAAAAGCGCTGCCAGCCGGATGGACGTGTCGATATCGGTGATAAACGTGTCGAGATCGCGATTGTTGACACCGATCAGGCGGGCGCCTGCCAGTGCGGCGGTCTCAAATTCGTTTTCCGAATGCACTTCCACCAGCGCATCGATCCTCAGCTCATCGCACAAGGACAGGTAGTCGCGCAGCTGCTGCACTGCTAGCGCGCGAACGATCAGAAGGATAGCATCGGCACCTATCACCACGGATTCATAAATTTGATAGGAAGATATCAAAAAATCCTTGCGCAGCACCGGCAAAGATGTCGCCTGACGTGCCTTGACAAGATCATCGCAGCTTCCGCGAAAATAGTCCCGGTCTGTTAAAACCGATATGGCCGCCGCGCCGCCGGCTTCATATTTCTTTCCAAATTCTGCGGCATTCAAATCGTCCCGAATAAGGCCCTTGGAAGGTGAGGCTCTTTTTATTTCGGCAATGATGTTTACTCCATGCCGCTTCGAGTCTGAAAGTTTATCTAAAAACGACCGGCGACTTGCTGCGGCCATTGCCTTTTCGACCAGTCGCTTTTGCGGCAGCCGGCTCTTGGCGGCCTTCACCTCTTCGATCTTGTGTTCTACGATTCTGGATAGTATATCGTCTCCCATCAACTGTTTTCCTTCGTAAATTTGATCAGTGCCTCCAGTTTTGCAGCAGCGGCACCGGAGTCGACCGCCCCTTCGGCCTGCTGAATGCCATCCTTAAAATCCTTGGCTGTTCCGGCTGCCACTAGCGCAGCCGAAGCGTTGAGCATGACAACGTTTCGCCGGGGACCTTTTTCGCCTTCCAGGATCTTGCGGGTGACAGCAGCATTTTCGTCGGGTGCGCCACCGACAAGCGCCCCGGGGTCGGCCGCTTCACCGAAAAATTGTTCCGGGGTAATATCGTAAGTGCGTATCTGTCCGTCTTTTAATTCGGAAACACGGGTTGGTGCGCACACCGAGATCTCATCCAATCCTTCGTGGCCGTGGACCACGAATGCCCGTTTGCTTCCCAGCATCTTCAGGGCCTGGGCGAACATCTCGGTGAGCTCCGGCGCATAGACGCCGAGAAGCTGGCAATTGGAACCGGCCGGGTTAGTCAACGGGCCCAGCATATTGAAAATGCTCCGCAGCCCGATTTCCTTTCTGGCATTGATGGCATATTTCATGGCGCCGTGAAACAGGGGTGCAAAGAGAAAACCGATACCGATTGCAGATATGGCTTCCTCGACGATTTCAGGCTCGAAATTCAAATTCATCCCCAGTGCCTCCAGCAGATCGGCACTGCCGCACTTGCTGGATACGCTGCGGTTGCCGTGTTTGGCAACCGTTACGCCGCAAGCCGCCACTACGAAGGCCGTCGTGGTGGATATGTTAAAGGTATTCGCACCGTCACCGCCGGTACCGCAGGTATCCACCACAGTGGACGCCGGCAACTCAACTCGCACCGCCTTGCGTCGCATGGCCTGGGCCGCACCGGCCAGTTCTTCAAAAGTTTCGCCTTTGGTGGCCAAGGCGCCCATAAACGCACCGATCTGTGAATCGGTTATTTCACCTGAAAAAATGGCGCTGATCATGGCCGCCATTTCTGTTTGCTCCAGATTTTGACCGCTAATGATTTTACTCAGATGGTCCCGAAACATTTTATCGTTCTCCTTTCGAATTTATCGTTGGCTGACATGAATGCTTGATCACCACAAAACTCCGTATTTAAGCTTCAAAGTATCTTCAACAGATTTGAAGTTTTTGTCATTTGAATTCAGTAATTTCCGGTTAGGAAATTGCATAAAAAAGTTGTAAAATCATGAGGTTAAGTTCATTTTTTGCTTGACAATTAAGAGCCCATATGTGGCGCGCCCTATAATATTAACAATTATTA
>Ga0126326_1000137_pt1 | contig 37792 bp, 24 predicted proteins | sample InaspJWI67metaG_FD_94485 | JGI IMG/M metagenome (GOLD analysis project Ga0126326, IMG submission 94485) | Marine gutless worms symbiont microbial communities from Oahu, Hawaii - Inanidrilus sp. 1 OAHU.JWI-67 metaG | ecosystem: Host-associated > Annelida > Digestive system > Unclassified | place... | reverse complement strand
TCATTATCCTTAACTAATCAAGGCTTTGCAGAAATCGGGCGTCAGATAATCTTTAAATAAGAGCAATAAAGGAGGCTACCATGAGAAAATCAAAGAGATTAACCACATCGGCCGGCGCTCCCATTTTTACCAGAATCCATCGATACGTCCGATAAAACTAATTAGCCAAATCGGAACCGAAGCACTATATTCATAGAAGCACGGTGCATAACTTCAGACAACGAAAGGAGGAAACCTTATGAATGAAGATAGCAAGAGCCCGACAACGGGCATAGCTGACAAATCCATTGCCGGCGGTGGCACGTCGATCCGGGACTGGTGGCCGAATCAGTTGAATCTTAACATTCTGCACCAGCATTCTTCCAAGTCCAATCCGATGGACGAGGCGTTCAACTATGCGGAGGAATTCAAGAAACTCGACCTGGAGGCCCTAAAGAAGGACCTCTATGCGCTGATGACCGACTCGCAGGACTGGTGGCCGGCTGATTACGGTCACTACGGGGGGCTTTTCATCCGGATGGCATGGCACAGCGCAGGCACATACCGCATTGGCGACGGCCGCGGGGGCGGGGGGTCCGGCAACCAGCGCTTTGCGCCTGTCAACAGCTGGCCCGACAACGTGAACCTCGACAAGGCGCGCCGGCTGCTCTGGCCGATCAAGCAAAAGTATGGCAAGAAAATCTCCTGGGCCGACCTGATGATCCTCGCCGGCAACTGCGCGCTTGAGTCGATGGGATTCAAGACCTTCGGCTTCGGCGGCGGGCGCGAGGACGTTTGGGAACCGGAAGAGGACATTTATTGGGGTGCCGAAGATGAATGGCTGGCTACGAGCGACAAGCCCAAGAGCCGTTACACCGGCGACCGAGATCTCGAGAATCCGCTCGCCGCTGTGCAGATGGGCCTGATCTACGTGAACCCGGAAGGCCCGGACGGTGAACCGAATGTGCTTGCTTCCGGCCGTGACGTTCGAGAAACCTTCGGGCGCATGGGCATGAACGACGAAGAGACCGTCGCACTGGTCGCCGGCGGCCACACCTTCGGCAAATGCCACGGTGCCGGCGATGCCGCCCTTGTCGGCCCTGAACCCGAAGGTGCCCCCATAGATGAGCAGGGCCTCGGCTGGAAGAGCAGCTACGAAAGCGGCAAAGGCGACGATACGATCAGCAGCGGCATCGAGGGCGGGTGGACGTCGAAACCGACCCAGTGGGATATGGGTTATTTCGATATGCTGTTCGGCTATGATTGGAATTTGGTGAAAAGCCCCGCCGGGGCCTGGCAGTGGGTCCCGGTCAATCCGGATGAAAAGGATCTAGCGCCTGCCGCCTACGACCCGTCGAAGCGGGTTACCACCATCATGACCACGGCAGACCTCTCTCTGAGAATGGATCCGATCTATGGACCGATTTCAAAGCGGTTCCACGAGAACCCGGAGGAGTTTGCGGATGCGTTTGCCCGGGCGTGGTTCAAGCTGACACACCGCGACATGGGCCCCCGCTCGCGCTATCTCGGCCCGGAAGTCCCGGCGGAGGAACTGATCTGGCAGGATCCGGTGCCCGCAGTCGATCATGAGCTGATCGACGCGCAGGACATCGCAGACCTCAAGGGCAAGATCCTTACCTCGGGCCTGTCTGTCTCCAAACTGGTCTCGACCGCCTGGGCGTCGGCATCCACGTTCCGCGGCTCAGACAAGCGCGGCGGGGCGAACGGGGCGCGCATTCGTTTTGCGCCGCAAAAGGATTGGGAAGTCAACCAGCCGCTCCAACTGAAAACTGTGCTGCAGACCCTTGAGGGGATCCAAAAAGAGTTCAACGGCGCGCAGTCAGGTGGGAAGAGGGTTTCGCTTGCCGACCTGATTGTCCTGGGCGGATGCGCAGGTGTCGAGCAAGCTGCGAAGAATGCCGGTCACGATGTGACCGTTCCCTTCACGCCGGGACGCACGGATGCGTCGCAGGAGCAAACCGCCGCGAAGTCATTCGCCGTACTCGAACCGGCTGCAGACGGGTTCCGCAACTACCAAAAGAAAAAATACGCCGTATCGGCAGAGGAACTGCTGGTTGATCGTGCGCAACTGCTGACCCTGACCGCTCCTGAGATGACGGTTCTCGTTGGCGGCATGCGCGTCTTGAATGCCAACTTCGGACAGTCCCAGCACGGCGTCTTCACCAGGCGGCCGGAGGCGCTCACCAATGACTTCTTCGTGAGTCTGCTCGATATGAGCACGACGTGGAAGGCAACCTCCGAAGACGAAGACGTGTTCGAGGGACGTGATCGCGCAACGGGCGAACTCAAGTGGACCGGCACCCGTGTCGACCTTACCTTCGGTTCGAACTCCCAACTGCGGGCCTTGGCTGAAGTCTACGGATGTGAGGACTCCCAGGAGAAGTTCCTGCACGATTTTGTAGCGGCGTGGAACAAGGTAATGAACCTGGACCGCTTCGACCTCGCCTGATCGTAGCATAGACGTCTTCGAGGGCTTCCGAAGCGTATTTGAACTGCAAATCGGATGATCAGGAAGCGCTAACCGCCACGAACTGACGGATGTTTTGAACGCTCACGGAGGCTATTAGCAACATATGAGCGCGGCGTTTCAGTACAATCTGAAACGCCGTCCTTTCTTTAGGCCCTTACAGTCTGCCGGTCACAGAATCAGAGCCAAAAACACATAACATGCACCTCAAGGGTGACACCTTCCTCGTTGTTCCAAACGCCCCTTAGGCGAGGGTTCAAGGATATTTATCCAATCTACCGTTTCTATTCTGCTCACCTAAATTTTAGATAATACAGTCTCTATAATTTCTAATGCGGCAGCTACTTGTTCTTCTGTTATGACCAGCGGAGGACAAAAGCGAATAGTATTCGTACCCAACCCACCGGTTGGAATGCCGCCGCCTAACAGTAAACCTCGATCCTCACATTCTGTAACCAGTTTTATTGTTCGATCCGGATCCGGCAGTCTGCTTGCGCTTGATTCAATAATTTCCAGACCCAGGAAAAGACCCTTGCCCCTGACGTCACCAATGACTTCGAATTTTGTTTGAAGTTCCTTCAGTCCTTTTTTCAAAAGCGCACCCATTCGAATGCTTTTCTCTAAAAGGTGTTCACGTTCAATCACTTCTATGCTGGCTAAGGCTACTGCACATTGAAAAGAATCTCCCATATGCGTAGCACCCTGATCAAAACCATTCGCTACCGCTGTATCGGCGATATCATCGGTTGTAATTACAGCGGCTACAGGAACGCCCTGACCGAGCGCTTTTGACGTCGTCAATATATCCGGTTCGATGTCAAAGTATTCAAATCCAAACCACTTTCCCGTTCGACCCATTCCTGTAAGTGATTCATCAATGATAAGCAACATTTCTCTTTCTGTGCAAATCTGGCGCAGGCGCTTAACCCATTCTACAGGCGGTACAATCGTACCTCCAATGCCCTGCATAATCTCGATCAGCATCGCTGCAGGTCGACCGGAAGTCGTCCTATCGATAACATCCTCAGCATATGAAAGACATGAGAGGTTGCAGGGAGGCTTTTCGTTAAAAGCACACCGGTAGCAATACGGTGCGGGAATGAAAGCAGCTCCAGGTAGAAGAGGTCCGTAGCCGGCGCGAGCCCCCCTGCTAATGCTGGTATAAGACTGACTCCCTGCCGTTCTTCCGTGGTAACCTCTCAATAGGGCGACCACTTCAAAGCGTCCGGTATATTTTTTTGCCAGCCGCAGTGCAGCTTCGACTGACTCAGAGCCCGTGGATAGAAAAAAAGACTTTGCAAGTGGATCAGGAACAATTTCAGAGAGTTTTTTTGCCAGTTGCACTCGCGGTACATTCAAAACCCTTATACTATTTTGCATGAGCAACTCTATTTGCTCCCTAATTCGCTCCAGAACCACGGGATGACTGTGTCCAGCTACCATTGCCATTTGGCCGGATTCGAAGTCCAGATACTTTTTCCCCTCGACGTCCCAGACTTCAGCGCCTTTTCCTTTATCCAGCACAATAGATCGGGTTTTCCTAACCTGAGCGCGATATTTTCGATCCAACTCAACCCAATAATCATTTTTCCTCGTTATCTCTACTTGAGTTAAGCTATCTTCCTGCATATTGATGCCCTCCTCACGTTTAGAAATTTCATAGTTATAGCGTTTGTCATAATAACGTTCCGATACCGGTGGTTTTACGACATTTACCGGACCATCACGACGTTGATGGCTTGACGCAAACGCTATATTTTTTTTAAATTGAAATCTCCGTTGCACCGAGACGCATGGTGAAACTATGGCTATTGACGCCGCACTGATTGAAATGGATAAGGACCTATCTTTATAATATAGCGGTTGTCACAAGTTACTTTTACCTGGAAACGTTATAAGAACCTCCTTATTTTGTAATGGCTCAAACGGAACGTATTTATGACAACCGCTATAGTGCTTGAACAAAAAGTCACATTTTTCTTAACGCGATGCGGCGGCAAATGCAATATCATATAAATGAAGCGCATCGACCGGATTTATGAAAATTGACAACCAAACTAACCTTTGTTATGGGATCTCCGATTGTCATAGCAAACAATGAACTTCCATATTATGCAGTTTATATCAGCTCCGTACCCAATCATAAATCTTGAAGTTACAGTAATCGAAAGGCAAATTCTGGTTAATTTGATTTTTTAATCTAAAAATTCAGTAGTGACGGAGAGTACAACCCATATGATGTAAAAGGAGATTAATGGTGAAATATTCGAAAGGTATCGTCATTGAGAGCGCTGCTCTGTTAATTGTAATTGCCGCTCTTTTCGCATGCAGCAGCATGTCCATCAGAAGCGACTGGGATCCCGAAGTCGACTTCTCGAGATTTAAAACGTTTTACATTCTGGAAGAAGAACGGCAGTCGATAAGTTCACTCGTCGATCGACGCATCAATTCAGCTATTGTGGCTGATTTGACCGCCAAAGGATTTCAACAAGTGAACACACCGGACAAAGCTGATTTGGCTATCGGATATCAGGCTACAACGGAGAATCGCACTTCCTTTCAGACCGTATATGGTGGATGGGCAAACTCCGGATTCCACCACCGACGCTACAGCAGTTGGCACGGATCGCTGGGAACCTCTAGAACCACGGAAATTAATTACACCGTGGGTACTTTGGTAATCGCTGTGTTCGAGATGAACGATAAGGAACTCATCTGGGAAGCATCCGGAAGTGACACGATAAGCCCTTCAAGAGATCCGGCACGAAACGAACAGCGAATCAACAATGCAGTCCAGCAAATCCTGAAAAGCTTTCCACCGAGTTACTAAAGGGAGGCGAGTATACACATTTCCCAAAACAATTGAAATGGGAAATGAGCTGGAATTTGAAAAACAAGGTTCGGGTTATGGCCGGGCTGTTATGAATATTATAAATGTTGAAGTGATAAGTGTGCTTGAAAATGTCGCCCGAAAATATGCTACCATTTATTTATCGCTGCAAAAAAAAGGCTAATATACCGATCAATGATGTCTGGATTGCAGCAAGCTGCATGGAGGTGGGTGGTCGACTGTTGACTAGAGATAAAAATTTTGATGTTGTCGATCAGATTGAAACTATTATCCTCGATGCAGTTTCTACCTGATTTTTGCAGGGAAATAATCCCAGATTTAGCTTGAGATCAAGTTAACGAAATTGACAGGGTTAGATGTTTGTTGCGCTAAAATTCAAGTACTTTTTCGGCTTATCCTTAATCAGCACCCTGATAATGCTCCATGGCAACAGGTGCGATCCTTCCTTTCAGGCAACCCATGATTTCATCTTCGAGTTCTTTCAACAACTCTTCAGCGTGATGATACATATCTGATGCCTTTTTTTCCGGCTGGGAATTATCCTCAAGCCAAATGACCATTTCTTCGTAGTCGGAACAGATCTCCCTGAAGGTGGGGCTGTTCTCATAAAGAGCTTCTATCGATTCCTTTTGATTTGGGAATCTGTTCTTAACGCGATCAAGCGTTGATATCGATTTTTCTGTACTGGTGAACATTCTTTTTAGTACCTCCAAATTCAAATGGCAGCTTTTACCATAAATTTATCGATGACAAACATATCATAGCGGTATTGAAAAACCGGCACCAAAATGTTACCAGTTTTTTACCAGTTTATTTCTGGTATTAATATCCCAAATTTTGCACCCAAATAACGGCAAATGAAGTTCGAGGACAAGTTAACGCATTTGATTTGATGCGATGATTGTTGAGCTAAAATTCAGGTTCCTATTATTTCAAAATATTTTTAAGTTTATATTATCTAAAACAAAGGAAAATAATCGTGGCCCATAAAACCAGCGATAAAAAACTGGAAAAAAGGATTGGTGATTTAGAAAAAGCAAATAAACAAGTGAAACTTGAAATAGAGGCACTTCAGCAATCCTCAAGCGAAGCTGCATACGAACAAAGCCTCATGCAAGCGCTGTTTGATGACATCCCGGCCTATATTTACTTTAAGGATAAAAGCAGGCGATTCGTCCGTGCCAGTAAATATTTTTGTAAACTATTCGGGTGCGGTCTGGAAGGCATCATTGGTAAGAAAGATGAAGATCTCTTTCCGGCGGAGATCGCAATGGAAACTGTCGCTGATGACCGACGTGTTATTGAAACAGGAATACCGTTGATCAATAAAGAAGAGGGCGGGGAATCGGTCGGTGATGGCGGACATTGGGTGTTGACGACAAAGCTGCCCTGGCGTGATGGAAAGGGCAATATTATTGGATTGTTTGGAATTTCAAAAGATATTACCGATCGAAAGCGCGCAGAGAAGTTGCTGCGGGAATCCGAGTCCAAGTTTAAAAGTTTGGCAGACCAATCACCGAATATGATTTTTATCAATAAAAGAGGCAGGGTGGTCTACGCCAATAAAAAATGTGAAGAAATTTTAGGGTACGAATTAGATGAAATTTATTCAGCCGATTTTGACTTTAGAAAGCTGATTGCACCGGAGTATCTCCAAATGATAGAAAAAAATTTTAGTAAACACATGGCTGGAAATGAAGTCAATCCCTATGAATATGCCCTCATCAGCAAATATGGCGAAAGAATCGAGACCATCATCACCACAAAGTTGATTAATTATGGGGGCGAAAGCGCCATTCTTGGCATCGTGACCGATATCACCGAGCGAAAGCAAGCAGAAAAAAAATTACGCGACAAAGATAAAAAGGTAAAGCGTCAAGCCAGAAATCTTGAAGAAATGAACGTTGCATTAAAAATTCTTTTGGAACAACGTGATAAAGAAAAAGCAGACATTAAGGAGAACCTGCTGACGAGTATACAAAAATTGATTTTTCCATATATTGATAAACTGGAAAAGAACAGGCTCGATGATGAATCTCAGACATATGTCAATATCATCAAATCCAATTTGGAGGACATCATCACTCCAATATCAAACACCCTGTCTTCAAAATATTTAGGTCTTACGCCCTCGGAGATTCAAGTGGCAAATCTCATCAAGCAGGGTATGACAAGCAAAGAAATTGCCTCGATGCTGCATGTATCCGCTAAAGCGGTATCCTTTCATCGTGGTAACATCCGGAAAAAACTTGGTCTATGTAATAAAAAGATGAACCTTTACACCTACCTACAATCCTTCCCCGATCGACATTCCGCGTAATTGATGGAAGAAGCCCAACCCTATTTAGAAAAAATATACCATGTGCAGCCCGTGATTGAAACTCGGACTTGAAAAGGGGGCGGTCTACAAAATCAAGGTTTGGGTTATGGCCAGGTTGTTATGAATTTCATAAATGAAGGCTGGAAAAACCAAATCTGCCTTTATCGTCGAAGCTATAGATGAAAAATTGGGCTTGGTCAAAAATCGTCAAAATACAATTCGACAGCTGGCTAGCTGGATGACTTATGAAGAGGCTGGGGAGATGAGAACATCTTTGAAGTTGTTTAATAAAATCAATGGTTGTAGACTGCTTCCTCCATTTGTTAATGCGAACTATTATAGAATATGATAGTTTTCATTGTTCAATGACCTTCCCCACGGCAAGCCATGGGGTAGCCATGAATGGATACAATCCATCCTACCGCAGTCCCGCTAAACTGAAGCGGGACAGAGAATTAAACCCGGCAGATTTCGCAATTCTCCATCGCATATTTGTTGTAATCTGTGTAATCTGCGAAATCTGTGGACAAATATCAGCTCATGTGGATTATTTGCCAGAGTCTTCTGCCGCCATTCGATATGGTGTAGATCTCCAAAGTTTAGAGGGGTTGGTTTCTTTATAACTGCCCGCAACCTTCCGCCTTCCGCAATCCACAATCCGAAAACCAAATTATGGCTTTAAAGACCGCTTCCCACCTGAAAATAGATGGCCCAGTCCTCGGGGCCTCTGGCAACATCTATCCCGTAGGTCAGCCTCATCTTGCGGGCAATTGTATAGCGGATGCCGATTCCGCCGGCCCATCGGGCTGTACTGCTGCCAAATTCGTTTAATTGGTTGGCTGTTGCACCAACGCCGATAAAAGGTATCACACCCCAGCGGTCAGTAAATTGATATCGTGCTTCAAGCTCTGTTTCCAGGACGTGGCTGCCTTGATAACGATTGTAAGGTATGCCGCGCAGATCGATGGCAGGCAGGGCATAAAACGGTACCGGACCGCTGCTTAAATCGGCCTGGACGCGCCATCCCATAATCAGGTTTGACAAAACCGGATAGTACCACTTATTAATTGCTTGAGTAATTTGATACTCTCGAGTGTTATCTTCGCGGATGCCTTCCCCATCATAAAACATAGCGGAGATGTCTAAATGTACGCCATAGTTGGGCGCGAATATATTGTCACGGCTGTCAAATTCAACTACAACTCCGAGACCCACATTTCTAAAATTCACCTCCCGTTGTTCAATTTCGATCGGTATGTTACTCAAGTCGAACGTACTTTCAGAATCAAAATAAGTGAGTTTTGCTCCCAGAAACACATCGCTATCCGCCATACGAAAAAGCAGTTCCTGCAGAATGCCCCATCCTTCCAGATTGTAATCTACACCGTCTTTTAGAATGGAATCTTCACTCTTGCCTTAGAACGTTAAATTCACGGACATCAGCCCGACGCCACCCAGATATCTAATCTTGTCGTTTTTCCAGCTGCCGAAATGACCACCACCGGCTGCCCAGGTACCGTTTTCGGTTTTCCCTCCGAATATGCCGGAAATGCTCGGTGGTGCCAGCTTTTTGTACTTTCCATCGACTTTTTCTTCCTCTATTTCGGATTGCGCTTCTTGAATATTTTGGCCGAACGATTCATGAAAAAACAGCAAGCCTACTCCAAGTCCGTAACCGATCGCCGGTTCGGTGATGATATCGAAGATGGGCAAAAATCCTTTTTGCTTCAAAAGCCAGTCGCTAAGGTCCAATTTTCCATCCTTAGGGTCGATAAACTTATCCATAAAAGAAGCCGCAAATACTTCCGGATTCGGTGCAGACAAAACAAGAGTAATAGTGATAAATAACAGAATGAACAGTCTCAAGTAGATTTTCATTTCGCAAGCCTTTGATCGCCTATTATAGCGATTGTCAGATTTCTGTTCCGTTACAATTGTGCTCATAGAAAAATCTTGCGGGCGAGGATAAACCTCGCCCCTACAACGGTTGTAACGGTAATCCAATCGGAACAGTTTTATGACAACAGATATAATCTCACCTCATAGAGATTGTATACCCCATGCAATGGGGTGCTGAGATTGAAGGTAAATGGACCGACCCACCGAAATGCTGCAAACAGTGGCGTATTATATCTACGGGTACAACTTTTAGAAATCGTTACAATTTTGGAGATACGATTTGGAAATTTCAAATATCAGATATCAATACAGGATGGGGAGTTTTTGTCAATTACTACGGTGTGGCATGAAATTGGAGTATGTTTCAGATGGGAAGCATCCGAAAGTGATACAATAAACCCTTCAAGAGAAACGGCACGAAACGAAGAGCGAATTATAAATTCAGTCCAGCAAATCCTGAGAAGCTTTCCACCGAGTACATAATTTACGTCACCAGTACGCGCCCATAGTGGTTGTCACAATATTGATCCATTATTCAAGGTTTACCCGCCTCTGAGGATTGGTTTATCAGCGAAGAATATAATTATTAGATGCTTGATGCCAGATTCAGGATGCCAGATACCGGATCACGGTATAGCTTGCACAGCGCAGGCTTTGCGCCGCGTGTCGCTCTTTTATTTTATATAAGAGCAAAAACTGTAGTTTGTGATCCGATTTCCTATGTCGTGATTTACTTTACGCCGATGCCACGCAAAGCCAGCCCGTACCCTCTGTTCTGGCCCAGACAGCAATGGGTCGGTCCGCCAACACTTCAAATCCTATCCCCTGTTCCCTGAGGATGGGCGCTCCCACCCGTACATCCAGGGGATCATAGCGGTTGAAGCCGGTGCCGATTGCTTTGACCGATGCTTCCTTTGCTGACCATATCAGGGCGGCCCCCCGGGCGGTATCGTTATGACAAATCGCTCTTGCGCTGTCCAGTTCTTCCGGTCTGAACGCTCTGGCAAATGGATAGTCAGCAGCAAACTCTTCCGGATAGGCCACGTCAATACCAACACGCCCCTTGCTGGACATGGCCGCCCACAGCCGTTCCTTGCCGTGGCTGAAGGATAAAGATGGTCCCTGTTGGTCTCCAAGTAGAAGGTAAGGTCCTCCCAGAGTGCTCTCGTGAAGGGTAAGCCTATCTCTATCGGGCAGGAGGCTCCAGCGTGGATCAAGTCGCGCCAGTGTCTGCATTAGCATATACGCCAGTCCGTGCTTTAATCCACGTCGCGATTGGGTGGAGGCGAATACCACGATCCCCTCCGGGACAAGACGGCTCAGGGTGTGTATCGTCCCGTTTGTCTTAAGATCCATATTTCGATGAGATGCTGCGGGTGCCCGGAATGTTACGCTCATGGGTTTGATACCCTCTTACGGATTGAATCGATTCATCCGCATGGAAAGGAGCTGCATGATGGGTGTGCCGCTCTCATCAACGGCGCGGGCATCCCATGTAAAACCCTGATCGTCCTGGGAATGCAGTCGTGCTTCAAGGGTGCAGCGCTCTCCATTTTGGACGGTGCGGGTAAAACGCATTTCCTCCATGCCCGCGGGTATCAGACTCCCGGACGCCTCCGGGTGCCGGATGGCAACGTAGAAGACAAAAAGGTGCATTAATGCTTCCAGGAGATAGGGAGAGTACTGGTAACGGACCTGATCCAGACCGGCCAAATCAGCCTGTTCCCGGTATACTGTGTCTCCTTTTATGATTCCGGGCCCGGTGCCGTGGATCGTCTCGAGGACGCGGTAACGTCCCGTGAGACCGGTGCGCTGCTCGTAACTATCATGGATTTCTTTAGATTCCATGGACGGTGTATCCAGGTCAGTTGTTTCTGCTTCAGATTCCGGCCAGGAGGGCAAGGAGGTTGAGGGTGGTCCCAGAATGACCTGTCCCCGGTAATTTGTAGACCACCGGTCCAGGTGGCGGCCCGATGGGGATATATCGGAACTAGAAAGCTGGACATCACAGCGCACTCTCTGACCGGCATCTTCTTGTCTCTGGCAAGTGATGCGGGCTTCGCGATCCAGACCCGGAGGACATTCCAGAATGTCTTCGAACTTTAATTGCCGCACACCGAGTACATTCAAATGCGGATAAAGCAAGCGTCCTGCCTCCAGGAAGGTCTCTACGGCCATGATTCCTGAGACCAGGGGATGCTTGAGGAGCTTGAACGGTTTATGATCTTCGAGCCAGAGGTCATGGTCCCGAGAAAAGGTTCGTTTGGCAACCAACTCGCCATCTTTGAGATCCAATTCCTCAACGGAATCGATCATGGGAAGTTTTCCATTCCCAAAATTGATCCCCTTTAGAGAACGGTTAGACTCATCCGCTTCTAATTGAGGTGGTTCGACCAGGGTTCCTTTGACCGCCGGGAAAATCCGGGCCGGTGCTATCCAGGTATCCTGGCGCGGGCCCAGGAAAAGCTCGCGGCAGAACATCTGGGCCAGCTCGTCGGCATGAACAAAGGCGGACGCCAGACCTTTGAGGTTCATGAGCTCCTTGACTTCCGGATTGTCGGCCATGCCCGTTCCCTCGATGGGCGGCAGCATTAAGGCTTTTGCAACCAAATCCTCATGGGAATTCGTCCATGAGCGCAACAGGGCGGATAGCGATCGGTTTGCGGAACAGTAGTTGGCTTGCCCGACATTGCCCTGGATGGCCACAAGTGAAGAGAGCGCCGTGAAAAATCTCAGACCATGGTCTCTGGCCGCGCGGTAAAGGTTCCATCCGCCCAGGAGTTTTACCTCCACGACTTTTCTGAACTCCTCGGGTGTCATGTACTCCATGAAGGCGTCTTTGATGATACCGGCCCCATGAATGATGCCGTCAATCCGGCCGAACTGTTTTGCCACCTGGTCTAGCGTCTGGTTCACTTTTTGGGGATCTGCTACGTCACAGCTATGGTACGAGACTTTGAGTCCTAGTGCGGAAAGCCGGGATACATTGCGGGCGATATCCAGTCCTGCCAGGTTCTTTGACGTTTCTTCCTCGGATTTTTCAGGACCTTTGTCTTTCGAAAGCCGCGGCAAGGCTTTACCATTTGGACTGCTGGTATTGCGCAAGGTGGTATAGGCTGCAGCGGTATCCACCTCGGTTCGGCCCAGCAGCACAATCCGGGGTTTGAAGGGAGCGAGAGCTCGGGCTATGCGATAGGTAACGCCCTGAGCGCCGCCTGAAATCACGATCACATCCCCGCTGCCAAGTTCAAGTTCAGGCTCATTCGTTAATGATAGGGGCGCATTCGTGGCTTTGAGGGAGAAAACATCCTGGTCGTGGTAGATCAACTGAATAAGCGGATTGCCGGTGTCAAAGGCCCGATCCAGCGCGCTTTCAAAATCCGTGCTATTATCCAGCGTTACACTCCGAAACATCATAGAATCGTATTCCAAGGCTGCGGCCAGGAACATACCCAGAATGCCTTCGCCGGCCACCGCTTCAGTTGTGTCGGGTTGAACGTCCCGAAGCAAACTTAGGGCAAAAGCCTTGTTTTTCGAACGCATAAGGCTTTTTAAACAGCTGAAAAACCCGGTTAGAAAGGTTGCAGTTTCTTCTGTTCCGGAGAGAACGGAATGTGACTCGCCCTCCATAACCAGGATAAGACCGGCCAGGGATTGGGCCTCTTTGAGCTTTTGCGCAGCGTTTTGTGCGCCCTGGGCCGTGCGCAGATCGAACTTACCATTTTCGCTCTGACCCAGACAGTCCAAATGCAGGAGGTTGGCTTCAAACCTGGTTTCCAGAAGGCGTGATAAGTCGGCAGCCAGACCGGATTTGGGATCCATTCTGAGCACCGCTATCGTCTGTCCCGTTTCGAGCGTCAGGGGTTTAATCACAGCCGGAGGAAGCCCTACCTCTTTCAGGACCAGCCGGTCGATCGATTTCTCCTGGCGAATATCTGCAGCAGGTTCGTTCGCTACGTCCATGGGGGGCGTATCAGGCGGTTGTTCGGCCGAAACCTTTTCCCCGGGCTTGCCCGCTAATCTTTCGATGCAGTCCGCAATTTCCTGCACGGTGCGCAAGCCCACGAAATCCTCGACGTTTACAGTTATTCCGAACTGTCGTTCAACATCGTCCATGATTACGGGCAGCCGGCTCGAACGTATGGCGAGATCCTGGCGGATATCCATATCGGGCTCAATCTCATCCCGTTCATACCCGGTCGCGTTCATGATGATTTGAATTACCTGTTCCACATAATCTACTGTTTCTTCCGCGTCCTTTTGGGGAATGGGCTCGGAAGGAACGCTTGGCGGTTCTGCCTGCTGGCTGGGCAACGGGTCAGGATGCTCGATTCTTTCCGGAGATCTCACCTGGGGTAGAGATGCGGGCGGTGCCCCCAGGATTTGGTCGAGACGTTCCTGGGTAAAATTCGGATCCAATTCACGGCGGACCGCATCCAGAATCTGTGGTTTAATAATTCTACCGAAGGATTCCAGGACAAAGGCATTGATTTCACGCTGCACGATGGCCGCCACCCGGCCGTCGGATGATATTCGAGCCGATATTTCAGATGGCGGTGGTGAGACATGGCGTTGGGGTGTCGTCTCCAATCGGGTAACGTCATCCTGCGCCAGATGACCCAGGGCAAAAAGGTGGGCCACCCCTGCCCGATATGTTTGAGCTTCTGCCTCGGGCATACAGGTGGGAACGCATAGGGCTTGCTCCAGGGTTTCTCCCACGAGGTTGCAGAGCGTATCCTTGGGGCCGAACTCGATAAAATGTCGGACACCGAAATCATCCCAGAGGCTTTGGACATTCTGCATCCAGTGCACCGGTGACTCCAGGTGGGCCATAAGTATCTCGCGCATCCAGTTCGGATCGTCGGGATAGGGTTTCATGGTGGTATTCGACACCACCGGAATCCTGGGATTGTGGAAAGTAATGCCCGAGACAAAGGCTGCCATCTCTTCATGGATCACCTTCATGATCGGCGAGTGAAAGGCCATACTCACTTTGAGCTGGGTAGCCTTATAATCCTCACCCTTGATCTCCGCCATGAGCGCCAGCACCGGATCCGTATCCCCACCAAGCACCACCTGGTGGGGAGAATTAAAGTTGGTGAAATAGACGTTGTCGCAACCCGCCACTTTCTCTTGCAGGTATTCCATTGGCGCATCCACTGCAACCATGGTGCCTGGATCACCCCTCAGCCCGCTGGCCTTGTCCATGCATTGGGCCCGTTTATTTACAATCCGCAGACCGTCCTGATAGGAAAACACTCCGGCGATGCTCAAGGCCACGAGTTCTCCCAGACTGTGTCCGGCCAAGGCCGTCGGCCTGACACCCATGGACATCAGTTGCTGCACCATCGCATACTCCATGGTGTAAAGGGCCGGTTGCTGCCAGCGTGTCTTTTGAAGGTCTTCCTCGGTTGAGTTGAAAAGCAGATCCAGCAGGTCGAAATCGGCCACAGCCGCAATTTTGTCCATCCATGTCCGGATCTCGGGGAAGGTCTGGTAAAGCTCTTTGCTCATGCCCATATACTGGGATCCTTGCCCGGCAAAGACAAAGGCTAAAGGTTTGGCCGCCTGGTCGGCCGGTGCGGCGAATATCCCCTGACGGGCCATGACTCGCAGAGCCTTCTCTGACATGGGCTCACCCGGTTCAACCGGCTCCAGAGCGGCTACCTTGGCCCGAGCTTCCGCCTGACTGGGCGCCACCACACCCAGGCGATAGGACCGGCCGGCCATATGCGTTTTAAAAAATGAAACACCCTGGATTGGGGTGGACCTTTCCGACCCCGGGATTTCATGCCTTTCGGGTTTCTCGGATAAAACCGCGGCGGTCATAATGCGACCGGAAGTGCTCCCTCCGGCACTCCTCGAGTTGGACGACGTAATTGGCTCCACCGAAGCCGAAGGCATTGACTTGCAGACGCCGGGGCCGATCCGCAGGTTTCGGCCACTCGACTGGTTGGTCGGGAACATGGAAACCGGCCGCCTCGAGATCTATCTCGGGATCGGGTGTTCGGTAATTCGGGGTGGGTGGAAACATACCCGCCTGCATGGCGGTGACGCCTCTGATGAGACTGTTGAGACCGGAAGCGCCGAGAGTGTGGCCGATCTGGGACTTGAAGGAAGTGAGCATCGTCCCGTTTGAGGGTGTAATAAGGGACTTAAGGGCCTTGACCTCTTCGATGTCACCCTGAACCGTACTTGTGGCATGACATTCCACCAGGTCCACGTCGTCGGGACTGTAGCCCGCATCCTGGTAGGAAGCCCGCAAGGCGATCATCTGGGTTTCGGCCAGGGACTCCACCATACCCTGATCATTGTTACTGGCACCCATTCCGGTAATGTATGCGCTGATGGGGGCCCCTCGCCTTTTTGCCACGGATTCCCGCTCGATGACGATCATGCCCCCGCCTTCGCCGAGGACCATGCCGTCGCGGGTGGCGTCAAAAGGCCGGCTGCTCTCCGGAACGGGCCGTTCAACACCTGACAGCCTGGCCAGGGCCTTGAGTGCCGAAAATTCCAAATAATGGGAGGGTTTCAAGGGCTCTTCGCCACCGCCAACAACGGCCGCATCGATAATACCGTTTTTGATCATCTGCATCGCACTGTAAAGTGCCACCAGCCCGGTGGCACAGGCAGCGGAGACCGAATAACTCGGACCCTGCAAGCCGTATTTATTGCATACAAAACCTCCGGCCGCACAGTTGAGCCGTCCCAGCAAGGTGGTGTCGTCCACGGTCAAACGGCCCGACATGAGATTTTGAGTGGCAGCCGATTCCAGGTCCGGCGTCATGGGGATGAAATTCTGCATCGACCGGATAACCTCGTGGGAATACACGTCAAAGACCAGGTCGGTGATCGTACCGGCCGCCTCCCCCGAGTTCTGGGAAACGAGCACACCGATCCGCTCCCTGGGGATGCCGGAGTCGAGAAGTCCGGATTGCTTTATGACATTTTCAGCAAGCCAAAGAGTCAGTTTGGTGGAATCGGCCATGGAACGGAAATCCTGGGGTGCGATACCCAATTCCTTGCGGGAGATGTCAATATTCTGAAAAGCGCCTACATTACAGTAGGTTCGGCCACGGGCGCGGGGATCGGGATCATAGTATACGTCGTGGTTCCACTTTGAAAGGGGCACTTCGGTAATACCGCTGCGCATGGCCAGGCTGGCATCCCATATTTCCTGTGGACTGTTACCCAGTGAATTGACGATGGCCATGGCGGTGATGGCCACTCGATCACCATTTTGTATGGGCCTTACCCGGGGAGCGGGCGCAACTGCAGGGCGCTCCTTTCTTTCGGGAAGGGTCAATTCCATCGGCTCTTCAGCCAGATCGCGGTGAAATTCGGAGATGGTGCGGACACGATCGACGGCGCCCGATATGGCACCGCACATGAACTGCCCTTTGCGCATGCAGGTTTCTTCGTCCATGACGCGGCCTCTGGGTCGGTTGACTCCCTTGGCAGCGATAAGCAGGCTGTTGGCGCTCAGGGCCTCCAGACGCGCCCGAAAAGAGATTTCATCATGCTGGCCGGAAACCCATTCCTGCTCCAGATTGCAGATGGCATCCATCACAGAAGTTTTGAGAGATCGAACCCTGAGATCGATACTCTCCCCGGAGACCGTCGTCATGCCGGGGTCGGAATCAACGATCAGGCGTTGATATAAAGGAGTCAACGCCCCGGTGTCGACGACCTCCTTGGTGGCCAGGTAGGCCGTGCCCATTTGGATGGCATCGGCGCCCATCATGAACGCCCTGAAGGCGGTATCTCGATTGAAAATCCCGCCGGCGAGCACCAGGTGCGCATCCCGGAAAAGCTCCGGTTCTTTGCGTCTGAGCTCCAGTGCAATCTGCGCCAGGGTCAGGGTTGAGTGCTCACCCACATGTCCGCCGGCCTCATTGCCTTCCAGGACAACGATACGCACGCCTGCCTCCAGGGCCATGCGAATCAACCCCTCGCTCGAGGTAACGTAAATCGTTTGAATTCCTTTCTCCTGAAGTCGGCCGGCATGCGATGGATCCCCAGCTGCTATGACCGCAAACGGCGGCTGGGTTTGCTCGATCCAGGCCAGTTGCTCTTCAAGATGCGGATTTTCCGGCAGCGCGACAAAATTCAACGCGTAAGGATACTCGCCCATGACTTCCTTAAGGCGATCCAGTTCCAGCTCCAGATCCTCGCGGGATTTTATTCCCAGGGCAATCGCGGGCAGAGCGCCCCCTTCGGACACCGCCCGGGCGAATTCAGGTATATCGCTGACCCAGGACATGGCGCCCTGCAGAAATGGATATTTGGTCCCCAGCGCCCGGGCGGCATCGTTTCCCACGATATCATCCAGTTTGCGCGGGGCTTCCCAGCAGATATTGACAACTTCCTCCAGGAAGGCCTCCAGGGCTTGGTGGGTATAGCGGCCATATCGTTCGGCAAACGCTTCCGCGAAAGTCGCTTCGGGTCCTAGAAAGACAAGATCCTCACGGCCCAGGTTACTCTCCAGTGCTGGTATGACTGTCTCGTTAACATTCTGGGCAAAGGCGCGGCGGTCTTGATCCGTAATATCGCATTTGAACGAAGCGGCCCCTGATTGCTTCAGGTCTTTGACTGCAAGCGAATTTCCCTTGTCATAGAATCGGCATGAGATCCCCAGGTTTTGTCCCACCAAGGTGGTGTGTTCAGGACGCAGTCTGGACAGGCGCTTTTTCAGGCTCGGGTCTGCGGATACCAGATCTGTCTGCCAGTGGAGACTTTCGAAAACGATGCTGTTTGCGCCGCTGAGCAGGAAGGCAGCTGCTGCCTGGGGCGTAGCTACGCCGCCCCAGATGATCAAACCGGGCTTGCGGGTCCGCTGACTCGCCACCTTCCTCAGGGCAGCGTAAAGAATTCCTGTTGTTTCTTTGCTTACGAAACCGGCGGCTTCAGTACCCTTGAGCGCAACGGCCGGAGGAGGGTTCTCCGACTCGAGGACGAGGGTGAGCAGATCCAGCTCTCCGCTGACCGGGATACATCTGAACCGGGACGACAACGCATGCAGCCGTTCAATAAATGCCTCTGGCGTGCAGGTTACCAGGACTGAATTGTATTCCACCCATAGGGTCTCCACATGGGTTTTTTCGAGAAAGTCTGCGAGATTCTGATCCATGAAAAATTCGGTGGAGATCAGTATGTCCTTCGCCCCCGCAGCCTCGAGGACCTTAGCGGTATTGACGGTGTAATTTGCCCTGATGTCGAAAATGGCGCCGGTAGACGTCTGATTGGCAACGTCGACCACGGAATGCGTGATCTCATTGGCTTGCCACACGAAAGAAAGGATTGGATTTGATTTTTTTATAGTCATGGTAAGGTTGTATTATGGCTCCTCGAAATTGACCCCAAAGTTGCATAAATAACATGGCAAAGAAATGGTAATGGTCGTATACTTTACCCAAAAACATAGTGAAAGCACCAATTTCTTGATATCCCCGTTAATGGATTCAAAGGATGGGATCGATTTATACTTGTTGTTTACCCTTTGGGCTTCAGACTTCGCCGCCGACTCTTGCAACGATAGTGTTGAGTTTTATCCGTAAGCAACACAAGATTAAAGAGGCTGTTTCCAGCCCCAACGAAGGTCAGCCTCCGCGTACCCCTCTGAAAGACTGTTTTCTATCTCCCTTCTAAGCTCCTCATATCTGTCCGATTCTAAATCGCGGGGCACGACGAATGGTTGTCCCCATTCGATCGTCACCTCGCTAAAAGGTTTGGGGATCAGAAAGCGGTCCCAGCTTCTGATAATCCATGCCTTGTTAGCGGACACAATGACCGGCAGGACGACGGCGCCGGATACCTGTGCCATATTGATGAGCCCGGGTTTGACAATCCCTTTGGGTCCCGTGGGTCCATCCACGATATGGACAACGGCCAGGTATTTCTTTAGTGCTTCCGTAATGCCGACTAAAGCTGTCGTTCCACCTCTCGTACTGGACCCTCTGACCGGTACGAGTCCAAGCCGCTCCGCGAACCTTGCTGCCAGCTCTCCATCTTTGCTTTGACTGATCATGATTACGGGTTGAAAATGCCTGAATTTATTAACGTAGGCCAGTGCAAGCAATAAACGCTGATGCCATACGGCGGCTATCAACCCACCATAATCTGTCAGACACCCGAGTGCTATTTCCTCACCGATGACCTTGATTCTCAGCAGAGAGAGGTAGAAGCGAAGAAGGTAGTAGCCCAGAGGTATCAAACGATAGATAATATGGTACTGATATGGACGAAGAGCCAACGGAATAACTCCTTATAACCTGGTCGTTGATTGAGTCGAACTCGTTTGGCCACAATAGCGAAAGCGGCCATGTATCGGTATTATTGATCCTTGTCAACCGTTAGATCTCGGTCCAGACTGGTTTATGGTTAAAACTCCCTTCTTTTGAAACGAAATATGCGGATTTAGCCCATATATGTCAATGAAAAATACAATTTACGATTTTGCGTCTTGGTGTCTTGGTGGCGAAAATGTTATATCTGATGAACTAAAGATTGAATTTGCTGCTCACCTTATCGCACAAATATTCACCGATCGGAATTGCCGAAGTTGCGGCCGGAGAAGGCGCGTTGCATACATGCAGAGAGCGCTCGCTTTCGGCAAACAGGAAATCGTGAACAAGGCTGCCGTCTGCTTTGACAGCCTGGGCCCGGATTCCGGCCGGGTAAGATTGAAGGTCCTTCAGGGCAAGGCTCGGACAGTACTTGCGTACTCGTTTCAAGTATCCGGGTTTGTAGATAGAATCCTTGAACTCGCCCAATCCCGATTTAAGGTTGTTCCTGGCGACTTTCCAAAAACCGGCAAATGTCAACATATCGATAACGTCTTTGAAATTGAAATTGAAACTGCCGTAGCCTTCACGCTTCCAGCCTAGTACGGCGTTGGGGCCGACGGTAACCGAACCATCGATCATCCGAGTCAGGTGCACGCCCAAAAACGGCAGCTCCGGGTCGGGAATCGGGTATATTAGGTGATTGACGATGCGGTTGTGTTTCGCCGGAAGCTGGTAGTACTCACCGCGAAAAGGCACGATTTGAAAATCGATATCAATATGCATCATCTTCGCCAGGCGGTCCGCCAGCAGGCCGCTGCAGACAATAATATATTCGGCTTGAGCCCTGCCGTTACCCCACTCGATATGAACAGCATCGGGTTTTTCCCGCAGGGATTTGACTTCGGAATCGATTTTGATTTCACCGCCCAGTTTTGTGAATAGTTCGGCCATTTTTGCGGTGATTTTTTTATAATCGGTGATCCCGGTTGCCGGTACAAATATGGCGCCCAACCCGGTGATGTTCGGCTCCCGCTTTATTAGCTCCGCTTCCGACAGGCGATGGTTGTCGATGCCGTTTTGAGTGCACCTTTCTTCCAGCGCCTCCATGCGTTCGTACTCAAGTGTATCCGTTGCCACCAATAGCTTGCCGCACTGTTCACATGGCAAGGCATGCTCCTGACAAAATGCCAGTGTTTGGGCCGCGCCGCGTCTGCAGAAATCAGCCTTCAGGCTTCCCGGCTGGTAATATACCCCTGCATGGATTACGCCGGAGTTATGGCCTGTCTGGTGCTGCGCCAGTAAGGGCTCCTTTTCAACCAATAAAATGGATGCATCCGGATATCGCTGTTTGAGCTGCCAAGCGGTAGAGGCACCTACGATGCCGCCGCCGATCAACACCAGATCGTACTTATTCACATTGACTCCTTGGGGGTTGTGATTGCGGGACCACTCAGTTGGCTATTTGGTATATTCAATAAATTGATATTTATATAGAATCAACGGGAGCTATAATTAAAAATGACTAAAGCTGAAAGTATTGTGTTTTCGTATTTATCAATGCATGCATTTAGCTTTGCTGATTGACTTTTATGAAATATTCGGGATGAGAATGTTCAAAGCGGGTAATGTCTGCTTCGTACTGCAAGGAGACGGCGATGTCATCCAGACCGCCTATGAGCCGCTCTTTGTCCCCTTCCTCGATCTCAAAAGAAAAGATCACCGGATCGGGTGCGTGCACGGTAACTTTTTGATCCGCCAGGTCAACCGTCGCCTGCAGACCTTCGTGGCCGGAAACCAGGGCAAAGATCCGATCCACCTCTTCTTCGGCGAGCTCTACCAGTAGAAGACCGTTTTTCACGGAATTGTTTCGAAAAATATCGGCGAACCCCGGCACCCGCTCGCCGCTGATTTCTTTCCAGGGAGCGATGATGACCCGGTAGCCGTCCTGGGCCAAGGCCCAGACTGCATGTTCCCGGCTGGAGCCGCAACCGAAATTGTTGCGTGTGACCAGGATCGAGCGGCCGTCAAAACGGGGATGGTTGAGTTCGAACTCCGGATTGGGCTTGCCGTCCGCCAGGTACCGCCAGTCAAAAAATGCACTGACGCCATAACCGGAGCGTAGTATCGATTTCAAAAACTGCTTGGGAATTATCTGGTCCGTGTCCACATTGGACCGGTTCAGGGTGGCGATAATACCGGTATGGGTGCTGAAAGGTTCCATGTTGTTTCCTTTTTGGTTAACAAATAATTTACAATTGCCAGACTCTTACAACTTTAGGCTGAACTGGTTGGGCCGGTTGAGCCCGTTAGCTGGTTGAGTCGGTTGCGCCGGTTAAGGCGTTTAGCCAGTTTGATCGTTGATCTGTTCGATTTAAAGTAGGTCTTAATCCTTTTTTCCGGGCCAACGGGCACAACGGGCTAAACCGGCTCAACCTATTACTTCATTTCCCCTACGCTGTATATTTCCTCAGTGTGCGATCCGCAATATACAAGCGGCAACTAGAAATCGGGCCACTTCCGCACATCCACAAATTTCCCGGCTACTGCGGCAGCGGCGGCCATCTGGGGGCTGACCAGGTGGGTGCGTCCGCCTTTTCCCTGTCGGCCTTCAAAATTACGATTGGATGTCGAGGCGCAGCGCTCTTTTGCTTTCAGCTGATCGGGATTCATTCCCAGGCACATGCTGCAGCCGGCAAAACGCCATTCGGCGCCTGCGTCTTTGAAGACACGATCCAATCCTTCGGCCTCGGCCTGACTGCGAATCTGCTGGGAGCCCGGCACCACCAGCAGCTGAACGTGATCAGCTTTTTTTCTTCCTTTTATTATCTCGGCCGCCAATCGAAGGTCTTCAATACGGGAGTTGGTGCAGCTGCCGATAAAAACGACATCCACTGGAACATCGGTCAGCCGCGTACCGGGTGTCAATCCCATGTATTCCAGGGCCCTTTTGGCATCTTCCCGCGTATAGCCACCAGCAGGTTGATCCGGGTCGGGAACGGGCTCATCCACATCGATGAGCATACCCGGATTTGTGCCCCAAGTGACCTGGGGTGCGATCCGGCCGGCATCAATGGTCAGGTTGCGGTCAAAAACCGCATCGTCGTCACTGGGAAGGGTCTTCCAGTACGCCAAGGCCTGTTCCAGTTTTTCTCCCGAGGGTGCATAGGGTCGCTTCTTACCGCAAATATATTCAAGGGTTGTTTCATCCGGGGCGATCATTCCAGCCCGTGCACCGGCTTCAATGCTCATGTTGCAGATGCTCATACGCGCTTCCATGGAGAGCGCTTTTATAGCTTCACCGCAATACTCGATCACATGACCGGTTCCTCCCGCAATACCCATGGTGCCGATCATTTTCAACACCAGATCTTTTGAAAACACATGCGGCCCCGGACGGCCTGTAAATTCTACTTTGTAGGTCTTGGGTTTGCGTTGCGTCAGGGTTTGGGTAACCAGTACGTGCTCCACCTCGGAAGTGCCGATGCCAAAGGCAAGTGTGCCGAATGCCCCATGGGTCGATGTATGGGAATCCCCGCAAACCAGGGTCAAACCCGGCAGCGTAAGTCCCAGCTCCGGTCCGATGATATGCACGATGCCCTGCCAGCGGTGGCCCAGTCCAAAAAGGGCAATGTCGAAGGTTTCGCTGTTTTTATCGAGGGCCTCGACCTGAGCCCTGGATACGGCATCTTTGATGTTCAGCCGATCTTCGGTGGTCGGTACGTTGTGATCCATGGTCGCAAAGGTAAGATCGGGCCGTCGGATTTTTCGACCTGCCAGCCGCAGCCCTTCAAACGCCTGGGGGCTGGTAACTTCATGCACGAGATGACGATCGATATACAGCAGGGTCGATCCGTCGGGCAGGTCCCGCACCACATGCGTTGACCAGATTTTTTCAAAAAGTGTTTTTCCCATGATTACTCCGTAATTAGATCCCCACTCTTTAGGGCAAATTTATTATTACGATTGTTACCCCGTCGCGACTATATTGAGCTCGTCGAAGTCTTGCAGCAGGGTAGTTCATTATTATGCCAATCTTGCTTTTGGCCAAACGATCTATAAATATGACTATATCAATGGTCGGTGTCAATTCATAATTTCGGTTTTTCCAGCAATTTACACTGCCAGGGTGGAAAGTGTCAAAAAAGAGGTTATATTAAATGGATACTTCCGCCACGGGATTAACTAATATTCGTAGGGGCTTAATTAAAAAGGATATTTTACCGATTTTTAACCGGCAAACGGGCCAACGGGCTAAACCGGCTCAACCTTTATGTGTCTGGACAGCCATTGTAGAACATTGCCCACAAGATGGGTTGTAAAACCACCCCTAGAAAGAGATACAACATGAAAGGTAAAGAATTAGTCATCAAAGCATTGCATGACAAAGGCATCCGTTACGTTTTCGGATACACCGGCGGGGCGATCATGCCGGTTTTCGACGAGATGGAAAAAAAGAAAGTATTCTCCTTTATCATGTCACGCCATGAACAGGGAGCGGCATTTATGGCTCAGGGAGTATCCCGCGCATCTATCTCAACCGCCACGCCGCAAATCGGTGTGTGCATGGCCACTTCGGGGCCGGGTGCCATGAACCTGGTTACCGGTATCGCCGACGCCATCATGGACTCCGTGCCGGTGCTGGCCATCACCGGGCAGGTACCCACCGGGGTCGTCGCCACCGATGCCTTCCAGGAAAGTGATGTCGTCGGTGTCATGATGCCCCTTACCAAGCAGGTTTATATGCCGCTGTCGGCCGATAAAATCGAAGAGACGATCCACGAAGCGCTGTATATCGCTACCACCGGCCGGGGAGGACCGGTGGTGATCGATATTCCCAAGGATGTTCAGATCCAGGATACTGATGATGACTATAATTTCAAACCCGAAAACTACGAACCGGACCTGCCCGGATTTTATTACTCGCCGGTTCCGGATCGCGAATCTATCATGAAAGCGGTGGGGCTGATCAACAGAAGCGAACGTCCGATCATCCTGTGCGGCCACGGTGTGATCAGCGGCAATGCCGGAGATCTGCTCGGAAAATTTGCAGAAAAGGCCAACATTCCCATCGGTTTTACCCTTCATGGCATTTCCGCTCTGCCCTATGATCACCCTTTGAGTCTTGGAATGGTCGGAATGCATGGAACGGTTGAAGCGAACCGGACCATGTCCAATGCAGACTTGATTATTGCTTTAGGGATGCGTTTTGATGACAGGGTGACTGGCAAATTAGACGAATACGGGATAAATGCCAATGTGATTCACGTTGAAATCGATCCATCTGAAATAGATAAGAACGTTCCGACAAATGTGGCCATCAACGCCGATACAAAGGAGGCGATAAACGTCCTGATGAAAGATCCTGAGTTAGTCTTCAAACCTCGAAGACACTGGTTTGAGCAGATCGATCAGCATCGGACCGAGATCGAAGAAGAAATACAGGACGAGATTGAAACCGGCACCGGCAAGCAAGGCCAGCTTTTGATGAAGTCGATCGTCAAAAAGCTTTCGGACATCACCGAAGGCAAAGACATCCTTGTCGGAGATGTCGGACAGCATCAAATGATACTGGCCCGCTTTTACAATTTTCAAACCCCCAATAGCTGGTTTACTTCCGGCGGTGCCGGCACCATGGGGTGCGCCCTTCCAATGGCCGTGGGTGTCAAACTGGTGCGGCCCCAGGAGCGGGTATGGTCGGTCAGCGGTGACGGCGGTTTCCAAATGAACATTCAGGAGCTGGGCACCATCATGGAGCATAAGGTCGATATTAAAATACTCCTGTTTAATAACCGTTATCTGGGAATGGTGCGCCAGTGGCAAACATTGTTCTTCGATGGGCGATATGCTGGCACGCCCCTGAAAAATCCCGACTTTGGTGCGATCGCCGGCGCCTACGGGATACCTTATCAACGGGTGGAGAAAATTGAAGAGGTAGAGGACGCACTTCGAACTGCAGCGGAACACAAGGGTGCTTACATGGTCGAATTTCTATGTGATCCCAGTGAGATCGTATTGCCGATGGTGCCGGCCGGGGCAGGTACCGGTGATATGATTACATCGATAAAATCGTGAAACGATTTTACTCAACGCGGCTTCGCCGCTCAATATAAATAAGGTAATATAAACAGAACAGGAAAAACGATGACAACCCCACCACAGATGAAAAGGCGCGCGATTCTGGCTTTCGTGCAAAACCGTCCGGGTGTGCTCAATAAAATTACGATGCTGATTCGCCGCAAGATGTACAATGCCGAGACTGTCACGGCTTGCAAGACCCATCTTCGTCCAGGTATCAGCCGCGTAACGCTCACCTTGCGCGAGGACCGGGACGACAAGATGAATCAGGTCATCAAGCAGATAGAAAAAATGACGGAAGTAATCTCCGCCAAGGAATTGGACATCGATGAGAGTTTCTGGCGCGAGGTGGCGATCGTAAAGACAGAAGCGGACGCATCCCAAATTGAGAGCCTGGAACAAAAGTATAATTTTGAAATCCTCGACCGCCAAAACCACGGGTTGTTCATCATCCAGGTATCCGGAACGGAAAAAAAGATTGACGATTTTTTGCATGAACTGGGACGGGAAAAGATTATCGAAGTGGCTCGCTCCGGCTTTACGGCGATAGAAAAATAGAGTGTTTGCCGCGGTTGGCGAGAGTACAAGTGACGAGCGTGTTCACGCTATCTAGGTCACAATATATTCCATAATGCCTACCCACTACCCTACTCTTCCATAAATTGGGAAGTTATTGAAAACACTACAGGAGCATTATCCAGAAAGGACCTTTCAGCGAAGCTCCATATCCTGCTGGAACTGGTATTGTGATTCTTCTGTCGTGGAAATTTGTATCCTGAATTAGACCGGTTACATTTACATCAATATATGAGAAAGGTACCCATCATGAAAAAAACAATAAAGGCTTTTAAATATATATTCGTTAGATATCTGCTGACAGTAGCAGGTTCGTTATTTGTCCTGGTTTCCATGGATCTTATTACAGGAGCCAGCCCTGCTGTCGGTTCTCCCCAAGATTTCGTGGTCACTAAAGAGGATTTCAAGGAGAAAAGGGTTTATTCGCCTTACGCCGGCCGGGATTACCCCGACCAGGTTCTTTTCGGCGACACTCACTTTCACACTAATCTTTCGTTCGATGCAGGATTGGTAGGAACGAGACTAACCATGGACGAAGGTTACCGCTTCGCCCGAGGCGAGAAGGTCATTTCCAATACCGGCCAGCCGGTTCAGCTAATTCGGCCACTCGATTTCCTGGTGATCACGGACCATGCTGAATTCATCGGTCTGGCGCCGATGATCCAACGGTCAGATCCGAAGCTTCTGTCTGATCCATGGGGGAAATGGGTGCACGAGCGATTCAACGCCGGCCCCGAAGGACGCATGGAAGCCTTCGCCAATATCATCGAATGGGGAACCGTAAAACTGGAAAATCCATTAGGCTCGAATGATGCCGAGCACAGCATCTGGCTGGATTTCGTCGAAAAAGCCGACACCTACAACGAACCCGGTCGCTTCACCGCCATGACCGGTTTCGAGTGGTCTTCCACCCCCAAAGGAGACAATCTCCACCGCGTCGTTATTTTTGCCGACGGTTTCGAAAAGACTGGCCAAACTCACCCCTTCTCGTTATTTGATAGCCAGGATCCACAGGATCTCTGGGAGTATCTAGCCAAATACGAGGAGAAGACCGGCGGCCGTGCACTCGCCATCCCCCACAACGGCAACCTGAGCAACGGCCTCATGTTCAACCCGAAGAACTTCCGTGGCGAGCAGATCACCCGTGAATATGCCGAACGCCGGATACGCTGGGAGCCCCTGTATGAGATGAGCCAGATCAAAGGCGACGAAGAAGCGCACCCGCTGCTTTCGCCAGAGGACGAGTTCGCCGACTTCGAGAATTGGGATGTATCCAACATTGCAGGAACGGTGCCCAAAGAAGACTGGATGCTCCGGTACGAGTATGCTCGCTCGGCGCTGCAGGTGGGCCTCGAGATCGGAAAAAAGACGGGCGTCAACCCCTTCAAGTTCGGTTTGATAGGTGCCTCGGACACTCACACAGCCTTATCCACAACCCGTGAAGAAAATTATTTCGGCAAGTACCAACATACTGAGCCTTCGCCCGATCGTCACAATCGAGAAGTTATCCCTGCCGACGACCCTGCCCTGCGGATTGTTACCTCCCAGGAACAGGCCGGCAGTCTTATGGCCGTGTGGGCCCGTGAGAACACCCGTCACGAAATCTTCGACGCCATGCAGCGCAAGGAGGTGTACGCCACTACAGGGACACGTATCAGGGTGCGCTTTTTCGCCGGGTGGGATTTCGAGGCCGATGAGGTTTCGCGCCACGATTTCGTTTCCCAGGGATACCGGCGTGGTGCCCCCATGGGTGGCGATCTGATCCCGCCCTCGGACGGGACGGACGGCAAAGCACCGACTTTCATGATCCGGGCACTCCGCGATCCTGACGGTGCCAACCTCGACCGCATCCAGATCATCAAAGGCTGGCTGGATGAGAAGGGAGAGACCCACGAGCGCATCTACGACGTGGCCGTGTCAGATGGACGAACGATCGACACTGACGGTCGCGCTAAAAAACCCGTTGGCAACACGGTGGATATTGACAATGCAACTTATACCAATACCATTGGTGATGCGTTGCTGACGGCGTACTGGAAGGATCCGGATTTCGATCCGAAGGAGCATGCCTTCTACTATGTACGCGTGCTCGAGATACCGACGCCGCGCTGGACGACTTACGATGCGGCGTTCTTTGAGATTAAGCGTCCTGACAACGTACCGGCAACGGTTCAGGATCGAGCCTACACCTCGCCCGTTTGGTACACGCCATAAGGGATAGAGCACCATGAAGCAAATCTCCAAGCTTCTTCTGGGACCTCTTGATTCAGATCCCCAATCTTTCGCCTTTCCGGCGTAGGAGGGATATGATATTGACCGGACCGGCTGGAACCTCGGTCGATCGCCCCTTTACTATCTCTTTGAAGCATAAGAGAGGAGCTCAGATAAATGAAAACTTCAAAACAGGAAACCAATCAAATGCTTATCAATCGTCTGCAGAAAGTTATCGGCTCGTCCTTTGTTTTGTCGGGGACAACACGACGAGTCGGCGTGCTGTCACTATCTGTCCTGGTTTCAGGATTTTTGGCTTGCAGTGAACCACCCCCTCCGCAGGTCGAAACGGTGCGCGCGATAAGGACCATCACGGTTACTGAGCCGGCATCAGGGAGAATACGCCGATTTTCAGGTGTGGTCGAAGCCGCGGATACGGCCAGCATCAGCTTCGAGGTTCCTGGAAATGTGCAAGAAGTAAATGTGGATGTGGGTGAGAGAATCTTGAAAGGGCAGGTGCTGGCAGTGCTGGACCAAAGTACGTTCAAGTTGAACGTGAAGGCGGCGCAAGCCGACGTCGGTCGAGCTGAAGTTGAACTCAGGGACGCACTGAACGATTTGGAGCGCCTCCAGCGGATCGCTGAAAATGATCGGGGAGCCGTCAGTCAGCGTACGCTCGATCAGACCGAAGCCAGGTACGGCAGTGCCCGCAATAACTTAAGCTTGAACACCACGCGATTGAATCTGGTAAAACGGGATTTGGAGAGAACCACATTGCGGTCTCCTTTCGACGGGGTCATTGCCAGACGGTTTGTGGATCCGTTCCAGCAGGTCGCCCTCGGGCAGAAAATGTTTGAACTGCAAATGGAAGGCGCCATGGAGGCGGCCATCAATGTGCCTGAATCCGAAATCGAACACATCTACCTTGGGCTGCCGGGCGAGATTCGTTTTCCGGCCATTCCGGAACAAGTTTTCAGGGGCATCGTCACGGAGATCAGCAAGGTTGCCGGCGGAGCCAATGCTTTTCCGGTCAAAGTCACCATTGAGGCCGATAGTCCAAGGATACGTACGGGTATCACCGCGGAAGTGACCCTGCTGCTCTCAGGCGATCAAAGCGAAACAGCCTTCCTGATACCCATCGAAGCCCTTGCCCCTGGCGGCACCGAATCAAAGAGCTACGTTTTTGTTTTCGACGCGGAGACATCGGCGGTTAATAAAAACGCCATCGAGATCGGCAGTGTTCGCACCAGCAATATTACCGTCACCAAAGGCTTAAATGCCGGCGATATAATCGCTGTTGCCGGCGTGAGCTTTCTCAGGGACGGCCAAGAGGTAAGATTGCAGAGGCGTTAAAGCAAATAAAACTTAAGTATTTGTTCCGGAAGGAGTATTACGTCAATGTACTTCATCACCCGATTTTCACTGGATACCCGGAAGGTTACCATCGTTTTCATTGCGGCGGTGGTCGTCATAGGCTTGACACTCTTCCTCGATTTCCCCCGCCAGGAAGATCCGCCGATCAGGATTCGGGAGGTTGTGGTCACGGCATTTTTCCCCGGTATGGAAGCGCCCGACATTGAAGAGCTCGTTACTCGCCGGCTCGAAGCCCAACTGCGCACTTTGCCGGAACTCGACAACATCTGGTCGGATTCCAAAAACGGCCTAGCGATCATCCATGCTGAAACACGGGATGAGTTTGATGATCTGGATTTGATATGGCAAAAAGTCCGCAATAAGATGTCCGACATAAAACCCGAGCTCCCTACCGGAACGATCGGTCCATTCGTAAATGACGAATTCGGTCTGACCGCCGTAGCGACGATTGCGTTGTGGAGCGACGGATTTTCGATGTCTGAAATGCGCATCGTGGTCCGCAACGTTCGTGACAGTCTTTACGAGCTGCCCGGCATTCGAAAAGTCGAGCTCCATGGTGTTCACGACGAACAGGTTTTTCTGAAGTTTTCAGCGACAAGACTCGCCCAGTTCGGCATTGCGGTTGGTGAAATCATCAACACGCTGATTGAACAGAACATCGTATTGCCCGGCGGTCGGGTAGACACCGCAGAGCGAACCGTGGTTGTGACGCCGAGCGGCAATTTCCGGAATGTCGAGGATATCGAGGATGTCGAGTTCACCATACCCGAAACCGGGCAGACCATCGTTCTGAAAGACATATTGACGGTCGAGCGCGGCTTCGCAGATCCGCCGCAAGATCTTGTTTACTTCAACGGCAAACGGGCGATCGTTATCAGCGTTTCGATTACGCCCGGCGTCAACGCGGTGGTATTCGGCGATCAGCTTACCCGGAAGCTGAAAATACTGGAGTCACAGCTGGAAATCGGCTACGTGCTGGAGTATGCAACCTTTCAGCCGGACCTGGTTGAAGCTGCAGTCAACGGCGGTTTGAGCAATGTCTATCAGACAGTAGCCATCGTGCTGGTGGTGGTCATCTTATTTTTGGGTGTGCGCACGGGCCTTATCGTCGGCTCCTTCGTTCCGATGACCATGCTGTTTGGCATGATCCTGATGCGATTCTTCAACATCGAGCTCGAGCGCGTCTCCATTGCCTCCTGCATTATCGCCCTGGGTATGCTGGTCGACAACGGGATCGTGATTGCCGAGGATATTCGCAGCCGCCTGGAACGCGGGGAAGAAAGACGGCAGGCCTGTATCGAAACAGGCCAGACGCTGTCCATCCCGTTGCTGACATCCTCACTGACAACAATTCTGGCCTTTCTACCCATGCTCCTTATTGATGGCCAGGTTGGGGAGTATGCGTTCTCGCTGCCCATGGTCGTCATCCTGTTGCTGTTGTCCTCGTGGTTTCTTTCGATGTACGTGACGCCGGCGATGTGCTTCTGGTTCATGAAAGTCAAAACGGCTCCCAAATTTGAATCGCAGACGGATGCCGGTTTAACAGAACCGCCTGACAGCGAAAACAAAGATTCGGACCCGTATTCAGGAAGAATCTATCTATTTTATCGTGGTTTGCTGGATCGCATGTTGCGTTTACGCATAATCGTCCTGCTCGGTGCGGTGGCTGCGATCATCTGCGGCGGATTCATTGCATCGCTATTGGTGCGGGAGTTTTTCGGGCCCAGTGATCGCAACCAGTTTCTGGTATACCTGGATCTGCCGGCAGGTTACCGGATCGAAAGCACAGACACTGCGGTGCGGCGGCTAACCGCCTGGCTATCCGACGAGAATATCAATCCGGAAGTTACCAGCACCATCGCCTATGTAGGGACCGGTGGGCCCCGATTCTTCCTCGTACTGTCACCTGTCCAACCGGACCCGCATGTCGCATTTCTGGTGGTCAATACCAAAGAAAGCGACCAGGTGGTGCCGCTGATTCAGCGCCTGCGAAAACACCTTCTCGTCGACTTTCCCGAAGCCGCCGGCCGGGCGAAACAGATGTGGCTTGGCGCGACAGAGCCGGGCCTGGTGGAAATTCGCCTTTTAGGTGCAGACGCGGACTACCTGCATGAGAAAGGAAATCAACTGGTGGATGGACTCAAGGCCATGCCTGGCAGTCTCGACGTACGCAGCGACTGGGAAAGCAAGACACTAAAGGCCCGCATCCTCGTCGATCAAGTCCGGGCCCGCCGGGCCGGCATTTCCTCCCGCAACGTGGCTAATTCGCTGCAAGCTCACATGGACGGTATTAGGATAACGGAATATCGCGAAGAGGATCTTGCGATTCCGGTGCTGGCGCGGTCCATTGAACAAGATCGCCGGGAACTCGGAGACCTGTGGAACGTGATGGTGAAATCCTCCCGGACGGGAGATCTGGTGCCGCTGACGCAAATTGCCGACATTGTCGTTGATTGGCAATTTCATCGCATTTCGCGTCGCAATCAGGAGCGCTGCCTTACTGTGGAGGTAAAACACGAATACCTGAGAGCGCCGGAGCTGCTCGAAGCAGCCCTGCCATTGATTGAGGAACTGCAGCTCGAGCCCGGGTATCGATGGGAAGTGGGCGGCGAAATTGAACAAAGTGCGGAAACCCTTGGGAAAATGATGCGCTGGCTGCCCCTGTGCGTTTTTGGGATCGTTGTGCTTTTGATCTGGCAATTTAATTCCTTCCGAAGACCGCTGATCATTTTTATCACCATACCCCTCGCGTTTGTGGGCGCTTTTATCGGGTTGATCATTATGCGCGCGCCTTTCGATTTTTTTGCCATGCTGGGATTGCTAAGCCTGGCAGGGGTTATTATCAACAATGGGATCGTACTGATCGATAAGATCGACGCGGAGCGGGCCGAGGGCGGTGAGCCTCACGCTGCGGTTGTGAATGCAGCGCTTTCCCGTTTTCGCCCTATCCTGATGACGACCGTCACCACAGTCCTCGGGCTGCTGCCACTCATCATCTCGGTGGATCCTTTGTTCTTCTCTATGGCTGTGATAATCGCCTTTGGTCTGATATTTGGCACTATGCTTACTCTCGGGGTTGTGCCCGTGCTCTACTCAGTACTTTTCAGGGTAAAGACCGTCAGCTGAATGGTGCCGGGCCAACTTAGCATAAATTCTTTTCGTCCAGTATTGCCGATATGCTTGAGATGGTTGCGTTTTCTGTACGGATGCTGGATGCTTGATACAGGATCCAGGATACAAGATTCATGATACACGATACACTAATAATTATATCCAAAAACATCCAGACTTCGGCGGGCTCCCTTCGGTCTGAGCGTATGACCGAACTCACGCCGAGGGCTCAGGGTCGAAGACAGTGGAGCCATATCCAGAAACCAGGATCCAGGATTAGTCAATACATTAAATAGTTATCAGCGCATTGGATTAGTTTGATTAAAGTATTTTATGTAACTCAAAAATAAATAAAGTCGAATTGAAGCTGACTTCCGAAGGAGCGAGTACTGCGAAATGTCACCAAAGCTTAAATCACTTCAGGAGCGATTGCGTTCAAAAGGACGATTTCTCCTCCTTCTATATTTGATCTTGGGTCTGCTCGTTCTCGGCCCCATTCTGGAACAATTTGTTGCCATTCGGCTCATACTTGACATTTTCCTAACGGCTATCGCCCTATCCATGGTGTCTATTATCCGTCACAAAAAGCGTCTCATCCGTATTGCGTCGGTTATGGCGATGGTAATGATCATATCGTTGTGGTTAAAATACTTCTATCAGTACGATATGTTCGATGCCGTCAGCATGATAATAGGAGTTTTAATTACTTTAATTGTGACAGCAAACACTCTCACGTTTATGGTTAAACATGATACAGTAGACAGAGAAGTCATATTCGCGGCGATGGTGGTTTATTTGTTGATGGCGCAGATATGGGCATTTGTATATGTGTTTCTGGAACAGATCCATCCGGCTTCATTCAATTTGCCCCAGGGTCAGGGTGATTTATTAACATTTGAGTATTTCAGTTTGGTAACAATTACGACATTGGGATTCGGCGACATTTCTCCGGTTAGCAGGATGGCAAAAGCAATTACAGTTTTTGAAGCCGTCGTCGGACAGCTTTATCTAGTGGTGGTGATTGCCTGGTTTGTGGGAATGCATGTTTCGGGGAAGTCAAAATAGTCAATCGAATCTATCGAACTGACGGTCATCAACAGATACGGTTCCAAACTGCACTTAGTAGATAATCTTTGTCGGCCCGGCTCAACAAACGATACTGAACCGCTAAAATGCCTGCAAGAAATCGAAACGGATCATATCATCCAGGTACTGGAGAAAACAAACTGGCGAATCGATGGTCCCAGAGGCGCCGCCGTAATTTTAAAATTCAATCCTTCAACATAAAAGCTCAAAACCGAAACACGAAAGATCAAGGTAATTTTTTTGCCCGTGCCGCGGGATCGTCTGCTGCCGTGGCTTGTTGAGGGCCGCGGCGATATTGCCGCCGCCAACCTGACCATCACCGATAAGCGGCGGGGATTAATTGATTTTAGCCATCCGTTGCTCAAAAACGTCAACGAAATTGTCGTCACCGGTCCGGCCGCGCCCACCGTGGACACCATTGAAAGCCTCCCCGGCAAAGAGATCCATGTTCGACCATCTTGCAGTTACTACGAGCATTTGAATCGACTCAATAACACTTTCAAGAAACAGGGCAAACCGCCGGAAATTATGATTCACACCGTCTCTTGATCTTCGGGAATAGAATCTGGGAATCCAAAAATATAGAACCCGGGATCAGGGGAAGTTGGTTCCAGTCCAATCCGACAGGCGGATATAGTTCAAATTACCCTCCCAATGAAGGGATTATAATATCGCGATTGATACTCCGTTGCGACTCGACTGAGCTCGTCGAAGTCTTACAGCGGATTAATTCATTCCAGAGAACATATAACTGAAATAGGAGGATTAACCGATGCGTTACACAATTATTATACTTACAACGGCATTGCTTGTCGCTTTCAATAGCCTCGTGATGGCCGATACACTCGAGCTGGCCGACGGAACACTGCTCGAAGGCCGTTATGTTACCAGCAACGAATCTTACTTCATCTTCGACGCCGGCGGTGAAATTAAAGCCATTCCCGTCGACGAGGTGGCAGTGCTTTATCTGAGTACCGGTGTCGAGAAGGCGCTTTCTGCCGCTTATGATCCCGAACCGGAGACAGTGACAGTACCGGCGGGTACCCGTATGCTGGTAACCATTTCCGAAACAATCGATTCGAGTCGGCACAGAGCCGGGCACCGGTTTCGCGGCCAACTCGAGGGGGATCTTGTGGTGCAAGGCACAACGGTTACGCGGCGCGGCAGCTACATCTTCGGCCAAATCACAGAGGCCAGACAGGCGGGCCGTCTGGCCGGCAGATCGGAACTTCAGGTCGAGTTCACCGACATCATGATCGACGGGCAAATCTTTCCGATTAGCACCACCGGTTTGGAGGCTCAGGGCAGCGGCACGGGGAGGCAGACTGCGGGACGCACCGCCAGGGCAGCAGCCATTGGCGGTCTTATAGGTGGTAGGTCCGGTGCCAGGACCGGCGCCGCCATCGGCGCCGGGGCATCGATCATCACCCGCGGTGCAAGCGTCAATATTCCGCGTGGTACATTGGTCGAGACGACGCTGTCCGAATCTCTGACGGTGCAGTAAAGATCATCGCCTTGAATACATCGAACATCGGTGTTTGCCGCACCACATTGCCGCCGGTATCAGCTGCAGCTCAACATATTCTATCAAATGGAGTCCATATCCATTCCGATAACGAAAGCAAGTGTTGCTTTCAACATTGATTCCTGGATGTGGAATCGGGAATTCAGGCCAATGCGGGCATAGCTCACCGCTTTGCCCGGATAGGGCCATAAAATTAACATTTCACCATCGCCATGGGAGATTGGCCATGCATACGATTCAAGTGGATAAATTGATTCGAACCCTCTGTGTCTGTTCGGCGCTGATTCTTGTTATCGGGCACTTCAGTCACGCCCAGGAGTCGGTCCTTGCCCCCTCCGAAACCGGCCCGCAACAACAGACCGGAGCGGCACCCGACGTCCCGGACGATTTCAGCGTCGCCTTGCGACCCTGGAAAGGCGACTACTATGGCATGCTCCAGCGGAGAATGGTTCGGATCGTCGTTCCCTACTCGATGACCCACTATTTTCAGGATGGTGCCACCGAACGCGGCGTCGTCGCCGCAGCGGGACGGGAATTCGAGCGTGAGATCAACCGGATGGAAGGGCTTAGAAGCCGGTTGGTGCACGTTCTTTTTATCCCCGTGCCGCGAAGCCAGCTGATTGCGTATCTTACGGCCGGCCTCGGCGATATCGCCGCGGGAAGCATCACCATTACCGAAAGCCTTCGGGAAAGGGTTGATTTTTCCAACCCGGTCTTTCGAAACTCCAAAGAGCTTATTGTCACGGGACCCGGCGCACCGGAGATCGTAAAGATGGAGGATCTTGCGGGCCAGGAAGTATTCGTTCAAAAATCGGCCAGCTATTATGGGTCCTTGCGCAAACTTAACCAGGCTTTTAAGGGGAAAGGACTTCCACCCATCAAGATCGAGCTGGTGGATGAGCTGCTGGAGCCGGATGAAATCCTCGAAATGGTCGGGACGGGCCTGATCCCGATTACCGTGGTGGATCGGCATTTGGCGGACTTCTGGGGTCAGGTTTTCCCGGATCTGACCGTCCACTCCAATCTTGCCGTGGCCACCGGACGTGATATCGCCTGGGCGTTTCGAAAGGATAGTCCAAAACTTGAAGCCGTACTGAACGAATTTCTGAGATCGCACCGCCACCGAACGAAATTCGGCAACATTATCTTCCGGCGCTACCTGCAAAACAGCAACTGGGCGCGGAATGCGACCGCTACAAGGGACCGGGAACGGTTTGATACCGCGCTCCCGTTTTTTAATAAATATGGCGACGAGTATAACCTTGACCCGCTACTGCTTGCAGCCCTGGGCTACCAGGAATCACGACTCGACCAAAACACGGTAAGCCCTGCGGGAGCCATCGGCGTGATGCAGCTTCTATCAAGCACAGGGGCTTCGCTGAATGTCGGCGACATCACCCAGCTGGAACCGAATATTCACGGGGGCACGCGGTATTTGCGCTCTCTGGTCGACCGTATCGAAAGCCCCGAGGTCGATCGATTGAACACGATCTTCCTGGCCCTTGCGTCCTACAATGCCGGTCAAACCCGCATCCGACGCCTTCGACGGGAGACCGAACAAAAAGGCCTCGATCCCAACGTCTGGTTGAACAACGTCGAGCTTGCCGTCGCGCGCGAGATTGGTCGCGAAACCGTCCAGTATGTTCGCAATATCTACAAGTACTTCCTAGCTTACCGGCGCGTGGAAGCCAAACGCGCCCAGCGGGGAGCCCGACCGGCAGATTGATAACAGCGCTCCTTATTTCCGGTACTTCAGAATAATGTGGAAGGCGTCAAAAAGATAGGAGGTTGCATTATCACAGCGGATATTTAGAACACCGAGAACGGAGTTATATTTAAAAGTTGTGTTTAAAGGAAAAGGCGGTGTATCCACCGGTAGATTGTTAGCAGCAGACAACCGGCCACACTAAAAAGGAAAGGATACACCACCCATGAACCAGGATAATGTAATCGATTTAAAAAAGCCAGAGCCTTTTATTGACGATCAGATCACAGCTATCATCCGTCAGGG
>Ga0126326_1000135_pt1 | contig 37974 bp, 23 predicted proteins | sample InaspJWI67metaG_FD_94485 | JGI IMG/M metagenome (GOLD analysis project Ga0126326, IMG submission 94485) | Marine gutless worms symbiont microbial communities from Oahu, Hawaii - Inanidrilus sp. 1 OAHU.JWI-67 metaG | ecosystem: Host-associated > Annelida > Digestive system > Unclassified | place... | reverse complement strand
TCCTGGTTCATGGGTGGTGTATCCTTTCCTTTTTAGTGTGGCCGGTTGACTGCTGCTAACAATCTACCGGTGGATACACCGCCTTTTCCTTTAAACACAACTTTTAAATATAACTCCTTTTTTGGTCAGGCAAAGCAACTCCGCCGATGAGTTATGCGACTTTATCGCTCAGGGGCCATTTCAGTTTTTGAATGTAGAGGCATCCAGTTTTCCGGACGAGGATGGCAACTATGTGGTGCTTGTAGAAATATCCAGAAGCGCGAATATGGTTGATCTTCTCGACAATCTTCTAAAATATATCGATCAATTGGCTCATATCGGCGAGTGGTATTTCCAACCGCATGGCCGGGACTCAGCCATTGCCTGGAGTTCAGATAATTTTCACCAGTGGGTGGTCCAGAGTTCGGATGAGTTCATAGAGCGAAAGTCCGGACAGTCCGAGCAGTTTAAATCAGAGCAGGTACAGCCGAGTTCAAGCCGAGAACACGCGGACAATCCCGAAACTGCGCCGGTGCGATCTGAGCCTGCGAACATAAATTACGAGGCATTAGAAAAAACGATTGCCAAACAGATATCAAGTGCCAGCCAGCGATACATGAAAGAATTTGCAAGGCAGCATAAAAAAATCATTGCGGATAATCAGCGCCTTGTAAAAAAAATCGACGAAATAAAATCTGATTATCGCTTTCTTTATGAACAGCTGGCGTATTTCCAGGAACGTGTAAAGCTGGGCCTGCTGCGGGAACAGCAAGATACCAAGCGTATACGGGACCTGGAGAACCGTTTTTCATTTATGCTTCTGGCCCAATCGAAAAGCCGCGAAATACCGTATCGTAGTGCCCAACCTTCGACAATTGAAATCGAGCGCATAAAAGAGGCCCAACCTACCACCGAAACAGGGGATGAACCCGTAACCACGGCAACCGATTCGGCGGAAATTCAGGATAGCCCCATCGCCGATACGGGAGATCATATTGCCGAACGCCATGGCGATGATGCGTTAAACGACGATGGATCTGCGGCAACCGGATCGGTAACAACCTTAGCCGACAGTCAGCCGGAGGCAGAGACCGCCGCCGCGAGCGATGCGGTTGACGAACCGGAAGATTCAAACCCGGACAAGCCGGTGACTGCGACGATGGCGGCAGACGCGGTTGCCTCCATGCCGCCCGCGAACCAAGATTTGACCTCGAAAAATGCCGCTCCTCAAGAAGCAGCAGATTTCAAACAACAAGAGCCGGTTGCAACGGAGACGATCGACAGCGATCCGGTTGATAAGAACGCCATGCTCAAGTTCGATCCGGTCTTCAATACGGTTGATGATTATTTGTCAATGGGTATAGCCGCCTCCAAACGCAATGAATTCCATTCCGCCATAGAATGCTTTAAGAAAGTTACTGTACTGGCGCCGAAGGATCAACGCAGTTATTATAACCTGGCCGTAATATACTATCGGAGCAAAGATTATGAAAAATCCCGGCATTATGCCAAGCAGGCGCTGGCGTTGGGTGCCGATGCCGCCGAAAGGATAATAAAGACCATTGAAACCCAACATGCAGCTCGAATCGACGGTCCAACTGCGGTATCGGAAAACACACAGACCGTCCTTAAACTCGAAGATTTCATAGACGTAACCCCGGCGGATGGAACTGTCTCGCCCGGGCAAAATGAAATCGAAGAAGTACCGGAAGTCGTATCGGAGCCGGATGCAGCGTCCGGATCTTCCGGAAATCAGCTTGCAGCTGACACGGATGAAATTATCGAACAGCCGGGAGCCACAGACACTGTCGACGAGTCCGAAAAAGCCCCTGCCGCCGTGAATGCGTCTGCGGCTTTTAGCGAAGATATCGCCGATCCGATCGAAATTGACCCCGTAATAGTGGAAACCGTTGAAGTCGAACAGTCAATTCAGGTCCCTGTGCCTGAAGCAGTCCCGCCGGTTGAAGCAGCGCCAGACTTTGAGAAAGACAAACGAACCGAACAATCGCGATCAGAAGAAGTGCCAGTGGACACGGCCCAAACACCGCCGACAGAGCCGCTGGATCGGGCACCAGAAGAGGAAAAAATGCCTGTTAAATCCAGCGTGCCCCCGAATGACGGAAAAGCAGAAGAGCAGGCCATTCCTGCGCCGGATAGTGTCGGGGCAGGGGGATCTGCACCGCAACCCGAAGTACCGGTTGACCACTTTGCGCTTGCTATGGCGGCCTCAGCGAGAAAAGACTATGCCGAAGCAATCGTGCACCTCAACAAATCCCTTGAGCAGACGTCTGATAAATCGCGTATATATTATAATATGGGTATTTTGCATTATCGCCTAAAAGACTTCAGCGCCGCTTCAGCGTGGGCAAAGCACGCTGTAGCTTTGGGTGTTGAAGAGGCAGATCGCATCGTGTAAAAGGCTGAACGCATGCTGGCACACAGCACATCCGGGCCTACCGCCGGTGTTGATAAGGCCCAAACTGAAACTGTGGTTGCAGGCAGTGAATCCACGCCACGCGATGTGCTGCCCGGTGATGGACATCAGGGAGGGGTACAGGAAACGGAACTGCAGCCGCTACCACAGCCCGAAGCTGAAAAATCCATTAAAGCGTCCATGCCTGGGGAAGCAATGGAACTTACCGAAGACGATCTTATTGAGCTATCACTGGAGCAGGAGCAGAATACCCCCGAATCTATACAAGAGTTACCCGAATTTGCCGAAACTGCCGATCCTGGAAAAACTAGCCCTGTAATTGCCAATTTCGAAATCGAAAAAAGTCCTTCGGCAAAAAATGCCATTCCTGAGGATGATACATCTACTAAAGCAGTGGATGAGAATAGGCCAGAGCCAACTCCGCCGGTAGAAAACGCACAAGCAGAACCGTCACCGGAAACACCGAGCCAGCCTGATGATACTCAGAAAAATGTTACGCCGGGTGAATTGGATACAATACCGGCCGCCGGGGCCGACAAGCAGACCGTGGCGATTGATAATACAACCGCCGAAGCGACGCCATCGCCTGAGACCGAAGCTGAAAAACCTTTGGTAGATTATTTTGCACTTGCTATGGCGGCTTCCGAGAGAAAAGACTATTCGGAAGCCATCGTGCAACTAAACAAATTTGTCGAGCAGACACCTGATGAAGCACGTGGGTATTATAACCTGGCCATTTTGCATTACCGCCTCAAAGACTATCCAAAAGCCATCGACTGTGCCAACCGGGCGGGTGAGCTCGGCGCCGGTGGAGCGAAACGAATCGTGCAAAAGGCCGAAAGAATGCTGGTGCGCAGCACTGAAAGTACCCCAAAAACCGCTGCAGAAAAACCGAAAGCAATCACTGACACTGGCACAGATAAAACCTATCCTGAAATCAGACATGACGATCAAATCGGAACCGCGGTCGCAAAAAGAAATCGACCGGAGAAGCCGCCAGTAGGAACCACACCCCTGGAATCGGAAGGTGCTGCCGATATTGAATTAACGCAAAGCCTGCCGGGTGCGGACATGACCGGCGAAGATGATAGGGAAGCTATGCCTGAATTTCAAGCCTCATCCGGTAAGATCGTAGAGTCTTCAGAATTCAAAGCCCATGAGGAGAAAAGGGGTAACGCCGCTCAAGAGGCAAGCTTTTCGGAAATTGAGGAGGTTCTGCAGAGTGATTCCGGGGCGGATATTGAAGACGAGAATGTGTATGTGTCGTCCCGGCCAATAGTAAAAAGTGAGGCGGAACAGACTCCGGAGAACGATCCGGGAAAAATTTTGCCGCAAGACACAAATTCGCCGGCTGTATCGGCCGCCTCCGGTGACATCGGCGGTCAGGCAGAACCCGGCACCGCATTGCCGCAGACGCAGCAAGCAGCATTCGTTGTCGAGGCTCCGGCGGAGCAGGCGGCCAAAGACTATTTCACGCTCGGCCAGGAGGCTTATGCCAGAAAAGATTATAGGGAGGCAATCAGGTTTTTTAACCTGTTTATTGAACGGTATCCTAATGAGCCGCGTGGATATTACAATCTGGCGATTTTGCATTACCGGTTAAAGGATTATACTGATGCGGAGTTGAACGCCAAAAGAGCCACCAATTTGGGTTCTAAAGCCGCTAAACGAATTTTGCATCAGATCGAGAAAATGAAGGCCACCGCCGCCAAACAGGTTGCTTCGGAATTACCTCCGGCGTCTGCTGAACCGGAGCTTCCGCCGGACACCTATGGTGACAAAACAAAAGCTGCGGTTTCACCCGAGGTGCGAACCCATCCGGAAGATAAGCAGGCCCCGGCCAATAACCGCCCCGATGAGATGCCCGAATACCTCGAAGAACTTCCGACCACTACCATTAACATTTCCGAAGCCATGGGAAAGGATACGGTTGTCTGGGACGCCGATGAACTGGAAGAAGTCGGCACGATCGAAAATACAGCTGCGGAAGGAGACCAGGGCATTGATGTTCAGGATGATGTTATTTTATTTGACCGCTCGGAAACAGAGGCGTCTGCAATGGAGTCGGCTTTTCCATTCGAAGAAAGCCGCCAAACGGACTTGAAGGCAGAATTAATTACACCGCCGACTCCCGATACATCTGCCGTTGAGGATGATACAGCTCGAGAAGGATCTTTGCCTGCACCCGGATCTGAAGAGTCCGATATCGAAGATGATGAGTCGAGCGAATACTTCGCACTCGGACTAGCGGCATCGGATAAAAGGGAGTATTTGAAAGCCGTTCAGTATTTTACTAAATTTACGAGCCTTTCACCCGAAGACCCTCGCGGCTTCTACAATCTGGCCGTCGTGTCCTATCGAATGAAATTTTATGAAACAGCTCACGAACACGCTAAGCACGCTTTGGAGCTGGGCTCAACGCCTGCCAATCGTTTATTGGGCAAAATAGAGGCGCAGCTTGCGGCGACATAATCCATTAAGGTGAGCACCTGGGCTGCTCCTTGTCGAGATCCGAAAACTTTTATAGATTCCGTGCCTGAGTGAAAAATTCGGGCTTTATCTGCGTGTTTTTTTGGACTGTTCCGCTCGTTTATGTTTTTCCCGCGATCCATTTTCCCCCGCATTTGCAGGATTCGGCGGGTGTACTGCCCCGGAAGCCGCCGCCCTTTGCGCTGCAATCTTTGCCTTTAATTTATTTAAAATCTTTTGCGCCGATATAGAGCCCAATTTCAAGGCCTGCAAAGCGTTTGTGCGGGAATTCTCGAATTGTTCTAATTGATAGTGCAAAACAGCTAGTTTGAGGTAGCCTTGCTTGGCGGTCGGATTCAGTTCGGTAACTTTAGTGAAATATTTTACCGCTTTTTGATATGATTTAAGTTCAGCGGCCTCAATCCCTAAAGCATAGTATTGTTTTGCCAAATCTGCGACCGGTGCCGGCTGGTCGGCGGCAAAAAAAGATGCAGCCGATCTGTCGGTTGGGTCAATTTCAGAATCCATTGGATGATTGTCGGTAAACATCGGGCCTAAAGCCCGGGTGATTTTTTCCGGATCATCTTTTGCAGAATACGTAATAGACATCACCAGATTTTCCAGCTCGCGAATGCGGTTGTAATTTTGATCTTCGCGACGCAAAAACATCTTTTCGCGTTCCTGGTAAAAGTCGATCTGCCGATATAAATATTGCATTTTATTTTTGAGGTCATCGATCTGGCGCTTGAAATGTCGCTTTTCTTTTTCATGAAGCCGGTTCAAGGTGGTGCTGATGGAAGAATTGACCGGTGCATTCAAGTGATCGACATCAGATTCGGGTTGTTTGTCAGCCCCGTGTTCCCGGTGTTTCGGCTGCGGGTTGTGTATGGAAAATTCTTGAGGTTCAGATTCAACCGCTTTTTCAGCGCCAGTCTGCTCCGATGGATTCCCGGTCGGTTTTTCCGATCGTGCCTCGGCATTGTCCTCCTGCGGATTCTGTTTGGATATTTCTTGAGTTTCAGATTCGACCGCTTTTTCAGCGCCAGACTGCTCCGACTGATTCCCGGTCGGTTCTTTCGATCGTGCCTCGGTAACGTCCTCCGGGCTTTGCGGGATGGTTTTCAAGAAGTTCTCCCGGTTCCAATCGAGAAATTCCTGATGTGCATAGGGTTGGAAATACCATTGATGAATATCTACCATGTTGCTGATATGTCTCAGAATATCGTTCAACACCTCGAACATGGCGGCACTTCTTTTTAGTTCTATAAATACTAAATAATTACCCTCTTCATTCGGTGCAGGGGACACATCAATATCGATGAACTCAAATTGCCCCTGGGTGATGTGGCGCCTCAGAATGATGGCCGGTTTTCTCTCCAAGACTGAAAAAGCCAGAACGACGATGTCTTTTTCATCTCCAATACGGGGTTTGTAAACATCCACAGTAAATCTGTTTTGCACAAATCCGCGTAGAGGAGCAATTTTCAAACCTTGTTGTTGCGTTTCCATAGCCCTGAATTCAATTTCGTTGTTTTAACTGCATGGCTCAAGCATTGACCTTCCCAAACGGTCAATGCCTATCAGCTTCGTGGTGGAGAATAGGCGTTTACTTTGAACAGGATCAAGTCACTTCAGTCCCAAAGCGTCCTTAATCCCGAAAAGTCGCTGGATATGGTTTATTTTATAAAATCCCAGACAAAAAGTCAATGAAATTGATACTATGTTATCCAATTATTTCGAATAGTTAACCGTCTGTTTCCCCAGGACTGTTTTGACTCAAATCAATCGGAATTAGGCGGTGATCCATTAGGCCTTGCGGTGATTTCGCCATTCGGCATATCGGCTTGGAATTGCAGCGGTATTATTGCCATTGTATTGCATTTGCAGTTCAATCCAACAGTATTTTACTTGACACATCGTTGTAAAAACGTTATAATTTCAACTCCTTTTTACACTTTTAGATCTTTTTTAGTAATTTAAGTGATATCAGATATGTATTACGTTGCACCACATGCTGTTCCTGCTCATTATCACCGTAAATGATATCCGATAAATCAGTTAAATAAGAAAATAACACCAGTGAAAGGAAAAGATCATGGTAAACGAAGATAGCGATCCAATGGGCAAGGTCACAAAGGAATCCATCACTCAAACCGAAACTAGGATTCTGCATCAATTGATGTCCGCGCGAACCGTAGAATCTGTGGAAGCTTGCATCAGTTATGCGAATTTTCTCAGAATGTCCGGAATGACATCTGAAAATTATCCTCTGTTTCTCAAAATGCTGGAAATACCAAACCATTGGGTGCTGGACGCACTGATTGGTAATCGGGATCCCTTTTTGTTGATGTCGACAATTCCGCCCAATAATTACCTGGTGTCAAAAGCCTTCCGGCTGCTGACCAGGTGGCGACCAGGGGGAATCTACCCCAAGACACTGGCAATCGTACTGGGTGTGCTCCAAAACTCCTATAGTTCTCCGCGGGATGGATATAAAATTTACGCTTTAACCATCTCGGACGTAGACAATCTCGGAAAACACCTGGAACAGGAAAAGGGACAGGAAAATCCGAGTAACCGCTGCATTCTGGATATTCTCGAGAAGCTTGGATTTCTCGAGGGATTGCGGAAAGATGACAACATGGAGCAGGTGGCCAGACAGTCTCTGAAAATCAGAACCGCTTTTTTCGACAACACCAAAATGCTGGAAGACATCATCCCGCAGGTTCTGATCGTCCGCGGAGATTATCGTGAGGACGAAGTAGCGCCGGGCTATCTTTTTGCCGATTAATATCTCTGATTAACAGTCACAAGGAGGAAGAGATGACGTTTATTGAATATACCGAAGACTGGTCCGAAGAACAAATCATGGAAATCGAAAACAGGCTTCTGCAGGGGACATTCCAGTGCAGAACCACCGAGGCGGTGGAAGCTTCCATTACCTACGCTGCTTTTTTGAGCACTGTGGGGATCACTCCGGAAAATTGCCCCCTTTTCTTAAAGATTCTCGAGATCGAAAACCACTGGGTCATTGATGCACTGATCGGTGAACGCGACCCGTTTTTGTTGCTATCGGCGGTATCACCCAACGCTTATATCGTCAATCGGATTTTCGGCATGATGACAAAGTGGCACAAGGGCGGTATTTATGAAAAGAACCTTTCCGTCATTCTCGGGGTGCTTCAATCCGTATACAGCTCGCCCAAAGAGGGATACAGGATTTACCCTCTGACGATAGCCAATCTTAACGCGATGGGCAAACATTTGGACAAGGAGAAAGGCCAGGATGACCCGCTGAACAGAATCATACTGGAGATTCTCGACAAGCTTTCCGATCTGGAAGACATCGGTAAACCGGATATGGAGGAAGTCGCCCTTCACGCCGGAAACATCAGAAATGCGTTTTTTGATAATCGCAAAGCTATGGATGATGTTATTCCGCCGGTACTTCTGGTTTCCTTTGATGAACGCAAGGAGATAGAGCCCAGAAAACGTGAAAAGGTTGCGATATCTGCAAAAAAACCGCAACCGGCTGCCAAGCCGGCCAAGGCCGCTAGTGCGCAGCGGGAGAAAAAGGCTGCTAGTACCTCCGGCTAAGAGAAATAGGTGCAAGCGGCTGGAAATCAACCGCCGTGTCAATCCGCAACCGAAGAGGGGGCGTACGCATTAAAGCCGATGGTTTTAAAAAACCCGGGAAAAAATCGGATCCAAAAAGCCCAGTGCTGAAGCTTGAGTTAAACGAGCTGCAGCGAGAGGTTTTATTAAAAACCTGTAAAATCTATCGAGCAAAAATGCCCAGCTATCTGCGTTCAATACAGAATGAGTTGCGGATTATCGACGAGTTAATTGAAAAACTTACGTAAACGCGGATTTACCTGCTTGCCGGATGCGGTTCTCCGGATGATAATCGATCCTGCCAGAAGTATTGCAACTTGCTTAACATATAACGATAGATCAACAGTCAGGCTGATCGCCGGTTGTACAATATCGTATATAGCGCATCATATACGCTGTAAGCACAACCGGTGATGCTTTTTGGGCGGATGCGGTCTGTATAAATCATTGAAATCGGCCCTCTTTGTGAACAGAAAGCCCAACGATCACCAGCCAGCCCAAACGTCTGCGTGCCCCTTCAACCTGCAGAGGCATCTGCATCCGATGCGGCAATCCAAAACGGTGGTATACCATTGAACTGGACGCGCTATTCTATGTTTGGTATAATTTTTGCTTAATAATCACTTACGATACGATAATCGTGCCGCTTTAATGATGAATTACGGCTCGGGATAGAACGAGACTTGGGGGTATATTCATATGACCGATCGCCAGGTTTTGGTCATGGATAACAACAATGACCTCATCGAAATGATGCGTGATGCATTGGCGACCTACGGATTCGACGCTCAATTAGTGGAAGCCGGTGAAGACGGCATACATTCTGTTAAGTCGCTCAGACCCGAAGCAGTTTTTGTTGGTGCGGAACGGTCAGACAAATCCAGGCTGGCGCTCTGCAGTAAAGCCAAAAAAGTGGCGGGCAGTCAAATCCCTGTCATTCTTGTTTCGTCCAGTATTTCGCAGACTGATTTAGAATTGCATGGAAAGCAGCGCTATCATGCGGATGCCTACCTTAGTAGATGGGATCTTGCCAGCGGTGAATTTCTTGAAAAAATATCCAGCTTGATCAAATTGAAGCCTGATGAACAGGATGACGCGCAGCCGATTTCTGATACTCTCCCGGCGGGTGCGGGCCATCAAGGATCCGTTGACCTGCAAGACGGGGCATCCGAGGATTCTTTGCAAATACCATCAAGTGGTCAAATCCCTGAGAATTTACCGGACGACCTTGATGGAGACCCCGGCTGGTTGAGCGAACTGTATACCAAAATTGCCGGCGACAATACCGGCGATGATGGAAAAAACACATCACCCGTCGCAAACGCTGCACCGCACGCGCAGATGGAAGATAGAGACCCTGAGGACGACCTGGAACAACGTCTGCATGAAAAGGAGAAGGAAATCGCTTTCCTGCAGGCCCAACTGGATGAAACGCGACGCGAGGCCCGCAGCTCTCCGTTTTCAAGTGATTATCTTAACCTACGTGAAGATGCGGTGCAAAAAGAAAGGGAACTCGTTCGTCTCGCTGACAGACTTGAAAGATATCGCCGTAGAGCGCAGTCCGGGGAGGAACGGCTACAGGATCTAGCAAAGCGTTTGTTTAACACCAAAGCTGAGCTGGAACAGAGCCAAGCCCAGCAAAAAGAAATTGCTCTGCGGAATGAGACAATCCGGAACGAACTGACCCGGCTGTATGGGGCATTTGACGAATCACGGAAACATCACGATACAAGAATCGAAGAGATAAAAAGTGAGCACGTAACTGCTGTAGAAAAGATGGAGCAATCTCACCAAGCCACTGTCGATTCCTTGCAGAGTCAGATAAACCAGAAAAAGAGCGATGCCAGAGCTGAAGCTGAGAGCGTATTAAAGGATGAAATCGAACAACAAAAGCGGGAGAGTGATGAACTTAAATCGAGGCTAAAAAAGCAACAGCGTGAACATGATGAACGCATATCCCAGAAAAAAAAGGAACACTTGGATGAAATCGCAGAGATAAAGCGCTCTAGTGAGAAGGAACGTCAGGAGCAGGAGGAAAGGATCAATGCCCTGCGAGACGAGCATCAGGATGAAATCGCGGAAATTAAAGCCTCAAAACAGGAAGAGCGCCAGGACCTGGAAGCAAGAATCGAAGCCCTGCGAGCCGGGCATCACGATGAAATCACCAGTATTAAGACTTCGAAACAGGAAAAGTGCCAGGAGTTGGAAGCAAAAATTGAAGCCTTGCAATCCAAGCATCAGGATGAGGTTGCAGAAATAAACGCATCAAAAGAGGAAGAGCGCCAGGAGCTGGAGGTAAAATTCGAAGATTTGCGGACCAAGCATCAAGCCGCCTTGAAAAAGCTGGAAGAAGAACACCAGGCAGTCCTATCTGCATTGGAAAGCCGGATGGAGGAAGAGAAAGCAAAGGCATCTGGCCAAGCAGAAAATGGCTGGAAGGAGAAGATTGCTAGAAATCAGCACGAGCATGATAAAATCATCGCCGAATTAAAAAAAGAGCACGCGGATGAGATGGCCCAAATTCAGTCGTCTTTCGACAGCGGCCAGCAACAGCTTGACAACGAGATAGCGGCCCTTTTAACCGATCATGAGGCAGCTTTAGAAGAGCAGCAAAAAAAACACAAAGCAGTCGTCACCGATTTGAAGAAACAAATTGCCAAACAAAAAGCAGATAGTGGAAAGGCTGAACGTGAAGATATCGTGAATAAACTCACTAAAGAGCACGCTGGAGAAATCGCAAGGCTCAATGAGAAACAAAAGGAAACGCAAAGAAAATTTAAATCCCGCTTGGAAGAAATTAAGGCCAAACAGCTGCGAGAGTTCAACAAAAAGGAAAAGAAATATACTGCCCAAATAAATTCTCTAAAGAAGCGACTCGAAGAACAAAAAAACAAAGAGGAAGAAGATAAATCTGACTCGGAGCATGGCGAACCAGTCAATAATGGTGAAAAAGAGAATGCGAATGAGATAGCGGAGTTAAAAAAACAATTAGAAGAACTCGAAGAAAAACACAAACAAGAGCTGCATGAAAATGATTTGCAGCATGCCGCTGATATTGCCAAGATCAGAGAGGAATTAGGCGACGGTACTGATAACTCGTAAAGCAACGATGATAAAGTCGTTGAAAAGATACAGATCTCGCAATAATCGTTAAGGAAAAAGAAGTTGAAAATGAGGGGTTGAAAAAAACAGGCCTAGCAAGATACTAAAAGAGCCGCCCAAATGTATGGAGATGAATAAGAAGCACATGAAAAGACACGGATTCGGTTGGAGTAAATGATCGCCGAAAAACTGGTTGCAAAATCCATGCGCTGCTTGACGAGATATTCTCAATCCCGGAAGGAGGAATGAAAGATGAAAATACTGGTGGGATATGATGGTTCAAATGCAGCTAAAGAAGCGATGGACCTGGCGCGAAAATCCGCACAAGCATTTCAGGCCACGGTGAGTGTCGTCACTTCAATGGTCAAAGGCACTGAGGAAAACCAAAAAGAGATCGAACAGGCTGAGCGCGGTCTTGAATACGCCCAATCCATTTTTGAGAAAAGCAAAATTGACTGCAAAACCCATCTTTTAATTCGGGGCATGTCGCCCGGTGAAGACCTAGTGAAATTTGCCCAAGACAACGGCATTCAACAAATTTTTGTCGGCGTGAAAAGGCGCTCCAAGATGGGAAAACTATTAATGGGCTCAACAGCCCAGTATGTGATCCTGAACGCGCCCTGTCCGGTGGTAACAATAAAGTAGCTTATCGAAATTCGCATCCCAAAACCCTGCAAATCAGCGATCCAATCCGGTTTGGCGAATTCAAATCGAGCGTGATTTTTTAATTCCTTTTTTAATCGACTATTTTTGTAAATTTTACTACTAAAAGTTCTTCTATTCTTTGCTAAAGCTCCAGTTATAGGTGACTATGCCTATAAAAGAAGTAAATTTAGTAGAATTTATAACAAATAAAGTCCGGTGATGCTTTTTAGGCGGCCGCGGATTGTATATATCGTCGAAATCGGCCCTCGCAGCGAAGAGACGGCCCAACGGTCGCTAGCCTGCCCAAAACGTTTGTGTGCCTTTTCCACTTGAAGAGGCGCCTGCAACCGATACGACATTTCAAATTGGTGGAATACCATTAAACTGGACGTGCTATCTTATTTTTGGTATAATTTTTTCAGATTTACCATTTATGATACGATAACCGGGCCGCATTAATGATAAATTTCGGCTCAGGCTAGAAAGACACTTGGGGTATATTCATATGACCGATCGCCAGGTTTTGATCATGGATAACAGCAACGACCTATTTGAAATGATACGTGATGCATTGGCGACCTACGGATTCGACGCTCAATTAGTGGAAGCCGGCGAAGGCGGCATACATTCCGTCAAATCACTCAGACCCGAAGCAGTTTTTGTCGGCGCGGAACAGTCAGACAAGTCCAGGTTGGCGCTTTGCACAAAAGCCAAAAAAGTGGCGGGCAGTCAAATACCTGTCATTCTTGTTTCATCCAGTATTCCGCAGACTGATTTAGATTTGCATGGAAAACAGCGCTACCATGCGGATGCCTACCTTAGTAAATGGGATCTTTCCAGCGGTGAATTCCTTGAAAAAATATCCAGCCTGATCAAATTAAAGCCTGATGAACAGGATGACGCGCAGCCGACTTGCGATGCACTCCCGGCGGATACGGCCCATCAAGGATCCGTTAACCTGCAAGACGGGGCATCGGAGGATTTTTTGCAAATGCCATCGAGCGGTCAAACCCCTGAGGATTTCCCGGACGATCTTGATAAAGATCCCGGCTGGTTGAGCAAACTGTATACCAAAATTGCCAGCGACAATACCGGCGATGATGGAAAAAACACACCGCCAATCCGAAACGATACACAGCACGCGCTACCGGAAGATTCCGACACTGAGGACGACCCGGAACAACGTCTGATTGAACAGGAAAAGGAAATCGCCTCTCTGCAGGCCCAATTGGATGAAGCGCGACGCGAGGCGCGCAGCTCCCCGTTTTCAAGTGATTATCTCAACCTTCGTGAAGATGCGGTGCAAAAGGAAAGGGATCTCGTTCGACTGGCTCACAGACTCGAGAGATATCGCCGCAGGGCGCTCGCCGGGGAGGAGCGGCTCAAGGATATGGCCAATCGATTGGTTAACACCAAAGCTGAGCTGGAACAGAGCCAAGCCCGGCAAAAAGAAATTGCCCTGCGCAATGAGACAATCCAAAACGAACTGACCCGGCTGTACGGGACATTTGACGAATCGCGTAAACATCACGATACAAGAATCGAAGAGATAAAAAGTGCGCACGCAACTGCTGTAGAAAAGATGGAGCAAGCGCACCAAGCCGCTTTCGATTCCTTGCAGCGACAGATGAACCAGAAAATGACCGGTGCCAGAGCTGAAGCTGAAGCCGCATTTAAGGATGAAATCGAACAACAAAAGCGTGAGCATGATGAACGCATATCCCAGAGGAAAAAGGAGCACTTGGATAAAATCGCAAAGGTAATGCGCTCTAATGAGAAAGAACGTCAGGAGCTGGAAGCAAGGATCGAAGCCCTGCGAGGCGAACATCAGGATGAAATCACGGAAGTCAAAGCCTCAAAACAGGAAGAACGTCAGGAGCTGGAAGCAAGGATCGAAGCCCTGCGAGGCGAACATCAGGATGAAATCACGGAAATCAAAGCCTCAAAACAGGAAGAACGTCAGGAGCTGGAAGCAAGCATCGAAGCCTTGCGAGCCGGGCATCAGGATGAAATCACCAAGATAAAATCTTCGAAACAGGAAGAGCTCCAGGATTTGGAGGTAAAATTCGAAGATTTGCGGACCAAGCATCAAGCTGCTTTGAAAAGAGTGGGAGAAGAACACCAGGCAGTCGTCGCCGATTTAAAAAAGCAAATTGCAAAACAAAAATCAGCTACCGTCAAGACTGATCGTGATGTAATTGTTAATAAACTCACTAAAGAGCATGCTGGAGAAATCGCCAGGCTCAATGAGAAACTAAAGGAAACGCAAAAAGAATTTAAATCCCACTTGAATGAAATAAAGGCAGAACAGCTGCGCGAATTCAATAAAAAAGAAAAGAAATATACTGTACAAATAAAGGCACTAAAAAAGCGACTCGAAGAGCAAAGAAGTAAAGAGAAAGAAGAGGATAAATCTAACTCACAGCAAGATGAACCAATTAACAAAACGAAAATAGAGTATACCCAAGAGGTCGTTGAACTAAAAAAGCAATTAGAAGCAGAGGTGCTAAAGCAGCGGCTCGAAGAGCTTAAAAACAAAGAGAAATAAGAAGATAAATCTGATTCGTAGCTTGACGAAACAGAAGACTAGACGGAAGAAGAGTATACCCAAGACAACGGCATTCATCAAATTTTGTCGGCGCGAAAAGGCGTTCCAAGGTGGGAAAACTATTAATGGGCTCGAGGGCCCAGTATGTGATCCTGAACGCACCCTCTGCGGTGATAGCAATAAAGTAGCTTATCGAAATTCGCATCCCAAAACCCTGCAAATCAGCGATCCAATCCGGTTTGGCGATGAAAATCGAGCCAGCTTTTTCCAATAGTTCCAGAGCAAGTCGGAGCAGGGGCAACGCGGCTGCCGGAGGGTTTGTTGCCTATTCGCTCATGGAAGAATAACACCGTATGGCACAGCACGATTCAGAAAAAGTCGTCTGGGGCGCTCCGTCTTTCTGGATCGAACGTTTCCCGCTATACTGCGGACGTCACCTTGGTTTTTTTCGGGACCAGGGTGTTGAGCTTGAAACCTGGATTTCTAACGGGGGTCCTGAGTTGGCACAAGCGGTTGCCAGGGGCAGCATCCATATCGGCGACATGGGGCTGCCCCCTTTATAACGGCATATACGCAGGGCCTCCCAGCACGGATTATCGGCAGCAGCCCATTTCAACAGCTGGATCATTACCTGGTGGGTGCCCCGCCCATTGAAAGCCTGTCCGATCTGAGCGGGAAACGGATCGGGATTCTTTCGCACGGCAGCTGCGATCACTATTTCATTCGCCGCTTGCTCTATTGCCGGGGCATCGATTCGGAGACGGCGGTGGAACTTGTTCCGCTGGGGCCTTTATACGGCGATCTGCAGGTGTTTGCCGATGCAACGGTCGATGCCGCATTTATGGTGGAGCCCGGTGTGGCCGCCGGCGAAAAAGCCGGTCTGTTCAGAGTCATCGGCCGGGTGGGAGATTACTTTCCGCGCTATCAGTGGGGCATTATCCTGGCCAGCATCCAGTGGCTCGACGAGCGCCGCGACCTGGTCAGCCGATTGATGACTGCCTTTCGCAACGCCTGCCGATGGATTAATGACCATCCCGAAGACACCCTCGAACTGGGCGGCGACATTTTTAAAGTGAACAAATCCGTGTTCCGCAAGGCGCTTCTGCGCGACCTGGACCGCTGGCAAATCAATGCGCGCATCGACTTTACCGGTCTGCACAACGCTCTCAAGATTCAGGAGGCGCTGGGGATTGCCATCGACCGTATAGACCTTGCACAAATGGTTCAGCAGGTCTAGCCGCAACAGCGCCTGACCAGGAAATTTCAGGCTGCAGGACTATTGATTTTGAAATACGATCCGACCGACCCGCATGACCAAGCGGACTCGGGACAAGGCATTGATATCACGGGTCGGGTCACCGTCAACGGCTATCAGATCGGCCTGCTTACCGGGCTGAATGGAGCCGATGGTATCGGTCAGGTGTAGAGCTTGGGCGGCATTGCTGGTAGCGGCTTCAATGGCCTGAAACGGGGACATCCCGCTGTCTACCATGGTTGTCAGCTCCCGCCACAGCTGTCCGAAGCCCGTATACGGCAGCCCGGCGTCATTACCGGCCACGCATCTGACGCCGGCCGCCATAAAGCCACGCAAGGCTCTGTATTTTTCTTCCAGAACCGACGGCAGCAGTCGCAGTCGCCGGGACTCGTCACGGGTGAGGCGCCTTTTATGCTTTTTGCGCTTCAGGTGCGCCTGAACATCCCGGTATAGCTGTATCGTGGGTGTCACGTGAATGCCGGCTGCTGCCATCCGATCCGCCACTTGCGGACCGAAGCGCAGAGTTCCATCCGGTAGTTCGAAACAGGCATGTTCGATTTGGTTTACCCGTGCCTCGACGCAGTTTTCGATGCCGGGAATGCCCCGGCAGTGAGCGGCCACCGGCAGGCCGAGCTTGTGGGCTGTCTCCACGGCAGTTTTGAGTTCATCCAGGGTATAGGATGCCAGGGCCGGAAAAGTCCCGGGGGTCCCGCCGCCGGTGGCGATTATTTTGATAAAATCTGCCCCCTGGGCACGGCGCCGGCGCACCGCCCGGATGATTCCTGTCGAACCGTCGGCAGCCCCGCCCAGAAAAGCGGCATGACCGCCGGTTGTGGTGAGCGGCGGCCCGCAGAGAATCAGGCGCGGGCCGCTTAAGATTTTCGCCGCCAGCGCCTGTCGCAGGGCAAACAGCACGCCATTTTGATCACCGCAATCACGCAGGGTGGTGACGCCGCTATTCAATTCGACCCGCATGTTTCGCACGGCGGTGAGCAGTGCCATTTCATCGGACTGTTGATAGTAAAAGGGTTTGCCCTCGGAAGGCAGGCACAGGTGGACATGGCTGTTGATAAGCCCCGGTAGGATGCACCGGTCCTTCAGGTCCATAATAACGGTTTCAGGCCCCGGAGGCGGCATGCTGGACTGGTTGCCCCAGGATTTGATGCGCCCACCATCGATGACCACGTAAGGATTGGAAACGACCACCCCACCTTCGACATCCACCAGGCTTTTGGCTTTTATAACGGTCAGTGTCCCCTGGCCCAAACCGCTTACCTCCGGTAGATTGTCAGATTTCGCTGCGTGCCAGATAGCGTTCTAGCCAATTTACGCCAAAGGACAGGATCAGACACAGGATCAGATACATGGCCGTGATGGTCAGCCATACCTCGATGGTTACCTGCGTGGCGGCCATCACCTGCATTCCCTGAAAGGTGAGCTCCTGAATGGAAATCACAGATACGATGGCCGAATATTTGAGAGTGTTGATAAACTCGTTTGCCAGCGGCGGCAGGACCCGCCTGATGGCCTGGGGCATGATGACATCACGCATCTGCTGCTGCCAGGACAATCCCAGTGCGTAGGCTGCCTCCCACTGCCCTTTGTTGATGGACTGGATCCCAGCCCGGACGATTTCAGTAATGTAGGCGCCCTGAAATACGGCAACGGTGATAATTCCGGAAAGGAAAGCCGTCAGCATGTCAGGTGTAGTGAAAAAAAAGCTTAGAATGCGCTGGGTTGTTTCAGAACGTGCCCGAACGAATTCGTCCACTCCCAGCAACGGCATGATCTGATCGCTGACGAAAAAGTAGAAGATGAAAATCAGCACCAGCGGCGGTACATTACGGATCAGTTCGACATAGGTACGGCCCACGAGTCGATTGAACAGTTTACGGGTGGTACGCAGCACGCCGGCAAGGGTGCCGAAGATCGTTGCCAGCATGGTGGCCCAAATGCTCAGACGGATGGTTGTATAAAGCCCCTGCATCAGGACATTGGCCGTCCAGCGGCCCTTTTCTTCATCAAAAAAATAGAGATACTGGGGAATGATTCCCCAGTGCCACTTATAATTTAGCTTAACCGTCAACCGGAAAGTGATATAAGCCGCCAGACCGAATAATAATGTGATAACTACGATATCCAGAGCGGTGATCCGGGTTTTTTTCTGATACACGCAACTACCTGTAACAAAGGTTTATTCTAAAATTAAAACCTGGTCCTTAGGGCCGGGTCACAGACAGACGGCTCTGCCTTGATAAATCCAGTGAGTGGTGGCGTATTGGAGTAATGGTTGAAGGCCCTCGGGCCCCAGAGTAAAAGAATCCCATCAATCTCGGGTTTGATTCCTGGCAAGTGTTTGTCATGTGTTCGATTTTCCAATACTCCAACACTCCAACGCTCCAGTTAAAGGTTGAAAGCGACTCGGTCCCAAAGCGCCTCCTTCCACGGGTTGAACCAAAGCCGGATTCTCTGAGCCAGATGGCTCGGGGCCCGCGGGGGGCTGTGGACGCCGCCGATCCCGATATTATCAAGATCATTATTCCACCAGACTGGCCCAGTCACGGGTGTCGAACCAGTAATGGTGCCGATCCTGTAGCCAACCCTCGTCGCGCATTTTGGTAATCCAGCTGTTGAAAAAGACCATCGTGTCGAAATCGCCCTTACGCAGGGCAAAACCAATGGGCTCTTTGGTGAAGTTGCCTTTCAGCGGCATGAACAGTATATCGGGATACTTCAGCGATTCGTACGCCGGCCGGGGAGAAGATCCCACCACCGCATGCACGTTGCCGTTGCGCAGTTCCTGGTAGGCCTGGGCTTGATCTTCGAACAGCCGCAGCTTGGCCTTGGGCATAAATTTTTTGGCAGCCATCACGGCCGTAGTGCCCAGTCTGCAGGCAAGTTGAACGTCCGACCGGTTGAAGTCTTCGAGAGAACCAAAACCTGCGGCCAGTTGCTTGTGAGCCACCATGGACATGCCAGAGTAGTCGTAGGGTATGGTAAAATTGACCTTGAGGGCGCGTTTGGGCCGAATGCCCATGCCGCCGATAATCACGTCGAACTTGCCCGTAAGAAGCGCGGGTATGATTCCGGCCCATTTGGTGGGCACGAATTCCACCTTGACACCCATGTCTTCTGCCAGTTGTTTGGCCACATCGATCTCAAAACCGACGAACTTGCCGGTTTTGTCCTTCATGGCCCAGGGGACGAAGGTGTCCATGCCAACCCGCATGACGCCCCGGCGCATGATCTGATCCAGAGTGCTCTCCTTGGTCAACTGCTGCTGCAGTTTGCCTGCCATGGCGACGCCAGGCAAGCTGATGGCCAGGCTGACCACCAAAAAACCGATAAACCATTTTCGCCATTTCATCATGATCTGTCTCCTTATTCAGAGTTTTGGGGTTTATGAGTTGATGTCATCAATCTGCCGCATCTTGGATGATGTCTTGCCGGCACTGTTACAATATCTGGCTCAGGAAAAGCTTGGTTCTTTCCTCTCTGGGATTGGTGAAAAAGTGCTCCGCCGTGCCGACTTCAACGATGCGGCCGTCTTCCATAAAAATGACCCGGTCGCTGACCTCGCGTGCAAATCCCATCTCATGGGTTACACAGACCATGGTCATGCCCTCGCGGGCCAGTTTTTTCATGACCTCCAATACCTCACCGATCATCTCCGGATCCAGCGCGCTTGTGGCTTCGTCGAACAACATAACCTTGGGCATCATGGCCAGAGCCCGGGCTATGGCGACGCGCTGCTGCTGCCCGCCGGAAAGCTGGCTGGGGTAGTTATCTATTTTCTCGGCAATACCGACCTTCTCCAGCAAATCCATCGAGTTGCGTTTGGCCTCTTCCTTGGACTTTTTTCGCACCCGCCGCTGGGCCAGGTTGACGTTTTCGAGTACGGTCATATGAGGAAATAGATTGAACAGCTGAAACACCATTCCCACTTCCTTGCGGATTTCCAGCCGGTTTTTCTTGCTGTCGTCCAGCGGTATACCGTCTATCTCTATGGCGCCGCTGTCTATCTCTTCCAATCCGTTCAGGCAGCGCAAAAAAGTGGATTTCCCCGACCCGGACGGTCCGATTATGACTACAACCTCGCCGCGGTGGATCTTGGTTGAAAAATCGACCAGGGCTTTTACCCCTCCGGTAAACGTTTTGCTGATCTTGTCGACAACGATGATGTAGTCCCCAACATCTTGAAAAGTCATAAAAGATCTCCTTGCATTCGACTAAGTGACCACTTTTAAACGGTTTTCCATGAAATTGACGATGATCGACAACGTCACGGTAACGACCAGATACATGCCTGCCACAGTGAACCATAATTCAAAAGTGAGAAAAGTTTCTGCGATCACCGCCTGGGCCTGCATGGTCAAATCGTAGATGGCGATCGTGCTCACCAGGGCCGAATCCTTGACGAGGGAGATGGCCTGGCTGGTCAAAGGCGGCAGGATGCGACGAACCGCCTGGGGCAGGATGATATCCTTGTAGGTATCGAATGTGCTCAGCCCCAGGCTGTAAGCCGCTTCCCACTGCCCCCGTCGAATGGAAACAATCCCGGCGCGGACGATTTCAGAAGCATAGGCACCCTCGAACAGGCTTAAGGCCAGCACGGCTGAAGGGAAACGGCTGAGTCCGAGCACCGGTCCCAGAACAAAATAGATGAAAAACAGTTGGATGAGCAGCGGCGTATTGCGGATTAACTCCAGGTAGACCCGTGCGATGGTTTTTGCCACGAAAGAGTGCGACAGCCGGAATAGGGCGGTAACCAGTCCGATGGCAAAAGATAAAACCAAACTGATGGCCGATATGCGAAATGTGATCATCAGGCCTTGCCATAGCGGACCCGATTGAATACCGTCCTCGGTCATTTCAAAAATATATCGGGGTACCAGGTACCACTGCCAGTTGTATCCAAGATTTTCGGTACCGCGGGCAAAAAACAAAAGGGTCAAGAATATGAGCAGGATAAACTGGGTTATATCAAACAGAGGAGAGCGATGAATCTTGCGCCACAGACCTCTGTGGATTGTGTCTCTGGAGTCAGTCATCGCTGCGCTTTTTTATTTGCATTCTGCATTTTATATTGGTTTTGTGATTATGAATTCGCATTCGATGTCTTCACGTCTTCACAAACGCAGGTTGGAGATTGACCGAAAATAGAATTGGGGAAATTCTGGTAATAGACCAGCAACCCTTGATCTTGTCAAGCAATATTCTCCACGGCCGGTACCGCATATAGCGATGACCCCGGCAAATGTCAAGCCCGGGCATAAATTGTCCCTTTCTGGGGAGCCATCGTGCCATTGCCCGCGCAAGGCATCTATCCTTCACGTTTTACCCTTGCAATGAAAGCGCGTTTAATTTTATATTAACACCTCAAACAGGTTTGCAAAAAGGAGAGCTCAATGAAGGTCGTATTTGTCGAAAAAGAGCGCTGTCTGGCATGTCGCAACTGTGAAAGAGTTTGCTCGTTTCAGGAGGCGGGTGGCTTCAATCGAGAGAACTCGAACATCTGGGTCCAAATTGATATGGATAACCGAACGATTTTCACCATCACCTGTCTGCAGTGTGATGAAGCGGCCTGTTTGAAGATATGTCCGGCCAAGGCCATCCGACGCGATCCACATACCCATGCCGTCGTCGTCGACGAGACGCTGTGTGTCGGCTGCAGAATGTGTGTTTTTGCCTGTCCGTTCGGATGCATGCATTATGAAAACCACAGACAAGTTGCGGCAAAGTGCAACCTGTGCGGCGGTGATCCGCAATGCGTGAAAAACTGCATGGCCAGGGCCCTGCATTTTGCTGACATTAACAAACTTGCCAATATGAAGCGCAATAAAGTCGACCAGGCTTTCGTCAAAACCGCCTTCATGCATGAGGGTGAGGGGCAACTGCGGTCATAATGATCCCGTCAGCGGGTTTCCTGCGCTGAAACAAGCTTTGGTGATGATCGCAAAAAAAAATTGATCAAAAACTCGGCGATTCCTCGGCTAATTGGTTAGACTCTGAATCGGTGCTGGGATGCGCCCGCCGAGGCGGATGAAACGATTTGCTCCCCGAGCGTTGTTTATCGGTATAATAGCGGATTGACCGAGCAGGCCGCCAAAGAATGCATGTTCACCGGCTTTTTTTTCTAACCGATCATTCAACTATGGGTTGTTCGCTTTATTATGCTGCAGCCATTCGGACAGGCGGCGAAGACCTTCCCGGGTTGAAACCGTTGGTCGATATCCTAAATCACTTTTTGCGGCGCTGATATCGAACCAGTGGGACGTGGCCAGTTCTTTGGCCACAAAGCGTGTCATCTGTGGTTCGCCCTTCAAATTCAAGGTTCTGTAGATCAGCTCCAGAACCGAGCCCAATAACCAAGCCGCACCTTTTGGAATCGAACCTCTAACCGGATCGAGTCCGGCTGCCTGCAGAATGGCGTCCACCATATCCCATAAGGGAATCGGATCATCCTGACTGATAAAATAAATCTTGCCGGACAGTTCAGGATTGCTTTTCAATCTGTCGGCCGCCAGGATATGGGCCGCAGCGGCGTTGTCGATGTAAATCGTGTCCACCCGGTTGTTTCCGTCGCCAACCCGCCGCAGTTTTTTTGCCCGCTCGATAATCCGCGGTACCAGGTGATTATCCTCCGGTCCCCAGATCAGATGCGGCCTGAGCACAATGGTCTGAAGTTTGCTGCAGGCGGTCTGCACAACTTCCTGCTCCGCTATGGCCTTGGTTTTGGGGTAATGGGCCAGGTAATGTCCGGGGTAGGAGACGGATTCATCGACCCCTTCCATATCGGTTTCATCAAAAACCACGCTGGGGGAGCTGGTATAGACCAGACGCTGTACGCCACCGGTCTTACAGGCGGTGATGACATTGCGGGTGCCGATCACATTGGTGCGGTAATATGTTTCATAGCGACCCCAGACCCCGGGCTTGGCCGCGACGTGAAACACGGTTTCCACCCCCTGACACGCTGCGGCCACCGCCGTGGCATCCCCGATATCTCCTTGCATCTGTTCGGCGCCGATTGATTCAAGCTCCGGGTAATAACTGCGTGAGAAGCTGCGAACCCGGTCGTCCCGTGCCACCAACCTGCGGACAATGGCCCTGCCCAGAAAGCCGCCGCCGCCGGTGACTAAAACAAATTGTGGCCTAACCGCTTTTGATAACTGCTCTTTTGTCATCGACTCTTACATATTGAACTTAGTTCTCAATCGTTTTGCCCGAGGAGCACGATCGCTTGAGGTTGACTTTTCGTAACATATACCAGGCTCAGGATCCCAGCTTCTTTTCCGCCCATTTTGCCAGTTTTTCGCGGAAGATTTTTGAATTGTGGCGGATATCCACCGGGAAAGCGTCATGGAACAGGATCGTATCGATGGCGCGCGTGTGATCGTATTTTTGGCCTAATGCCAGAAGCTCCCGGGTTAATTCCTCTTTGTGCTCACCGCTGTCGCCCGCCGTCAGTTCGATACAGACCACCGGTTTTTGACGCGGCGCCGGGCCGAGGCCGACCAGGGCGCTGCGAAAGACCCGCGGATGATTGTTAAAGATCGCCTCACAGCATATGGTGAAAAGCGTGCCGTTTTCAGTAATTACCCGATGCCCCTTGCGACCGTAATACCATAGCCGGTTATGGGCGTCGATTCGGCCCAGATCGCCCATTCTGTGCCATACCGCATCTTTCGCTTTAATTTTGGCCAGCGCGTCGGCCCGCGGTTTTTCAAAATAGCTGCGGGTCACGATATCACCTTTAACGGTGATTTCCCCGACTTCACCGTTTTCAACGGTCGCATTATCCGACCAGTATTCGATCGGATCATCGCTTATCGGGATGATTCGAACGTCAATGCCGTTGATGGGCTGGCCGACACAGATGCCCCGGCCCTTTTCGCTCAGATGCTTGGTTTCGGAGAGTATCTCCCGACTGCTGATGGAGGCCACCGGCATGGCTTCGGTGGCACCGTAACCGGTGTGGATTTCGGCATCGTCCAACAGGGCGGAAAATTGTGCAAGATTGGCCGGCTGGACCGGCGCACCGGCCGAAATTACGCGCTTGAGGGAGGGCAGCTTAATACCGTTTTCTTTACCGAATTTTCCGACCCGATTTAGCAGGGCCGGCGAAGCGAACATGTTGGTAACACCGTGATTGGTTATGGCTTCAATGATTTTTACCGGATTCACCTCGGCCGGTCGGGTGGGATCCATATCGGGAATGACGGCCGTCATTCCCAGGGCCGGATCAAACAGCGCGAACAGCGGAAAGGTGGGAAGATCGATTTCATCTGTGGAAATTCCGTACTGCATTTTGATGTGAGATATCTGGGCGGCAAAAATTCCATGAGTGTAAACTGCACCCTTTGCCGGTCCGGTACTTCCGGTCGTAAACAGGATCGCCGCCGTCTCATCGCGCCCGGTTTGAATTATCCGATAGGGTTTTTCAATGTTCTGTCTGATTTTTACCAGTGTGTGACCACCCCAGAACCAGCGCCGGCCGACCGTAATCCAGGTTTTAACCGTGTTGAAAAACTTCGGGTAGATTGTGCGCACCACATGCGCTACAGGGATACCGATAAAAGCCGAAGGTCTGGATTCTTTGAAGCAGCCGACCATGCGGCGGATTCCCATACCGGGATCCACAACCACCGGTACCGCACCGGTTTTAAATATTGCAAATGTCAGGGCAAAAAATTCCAGACTCGGTCTGACCATTAATACGGTGCGGATTCCGCGGGTGATGCCCACTTTCTCCAGTCCGCAGGCCAGCGCATCCGATTCGCGGTCAAGCTGCTGAAAGGTAAAATGAGTATAGGCGATACGGCCGGATCTATCGCATCGACAGGGATATACAACAGCACGTTTATAGGGCTGCACCCGGGCCATTCGCCGTAAATAGGAGGCGATGTTCAATACGCCGTTGATTGAATCCGTATGGCTCATTGTATCCGTGATTATTTAACCGCGCTTTAGCACGGACTAAAATAATTATTTATTGTCGTTTCCCGCGATAGTTCTGCCCATTGGTATAAAAACAGAGCACTGCATGCTGATAGAGCGTACATAATTCAGAGCGGGTGTCTTTGCAAGAAGTCTTTGACCAGCGGAATGATTTTATCCGCAGCATCTTCGAGAACATAGTGGCCGGCGTCGGCAAAGGTGTGGACCTCGGCTTTCGGAAACCGGCGCTGCCAATCGTCCCGGTAGTCAGTGTCGAATACGAAGTCACGCTCGCCCCAGCAAATGAGTACCGGCAGGCCGGAAAGCAACTGTAGATTTGCGTCCACGTACTTTACCAAATGGTAGCTAGGATCTTGAGTTTTGACCGGAATATCCTGTACGAATTTGAGGGTGGCGATGCGGTTTTGCCAGCAGTTATAGGGTGCTAGCAGGCCGGATTTCACAGCGGGGGCCAGGGGCTTGTGGGCCGCCATATACAGGGCACCCCGTGCGAACAGGTTAAGTCCGAGCACTGCAGGTACAGCCAGCGGTTTGAAATTGCGAATTACCCGCAGCCGCAACGGCAGACTTTTTGCGGCCGGCGGAAAAAAAGCGGCCGTATTTAAAACGATTATTCGGCCTATTTTCTCCGGTCGTCGCACGGCCGCTGCCATGCCGATAATTCCACCCCAATCGTGCACGATCAGGGTTAACTTTTCCTTGAGATTTAAGTGCGCGAAAAGGGCCTTTAGATCGTCCACCCGGTTTTTCAGCCGGTAACCATAGGCGTCTGCTTCGGGTTTGTCCGACAGGCCGCACCCGATGTGATCCGGAACGATCGTTCTGAAGCAAGGGCAAAGCGCTTTTACCAGCGCCCGGTAGTAAAATGACCAGGTGGGATTGCCGTGAATCATCACCACCGGATCCCCGCGGCCTTCATCCAGGTAGTGATAATTCAATCCGTTCAGGTATGCATAATGAGAATCGAACGGATAAAGATGGCGGAATTTTGAGAGATTGATTGGTTTCTGATGGAACATAAATCACAATTAGAGAGGTGGTTACCACGTTATCCCCAACATGAGACAATTAAGACCGCTGCCGATTCCAAGAAAACCGACAAGGTCGTTTTTTACCAGGAATTCCCGTTCTGCAGCAATAGCGGCCGTAACCGGCAAGGAAACCGAACCGATATTGCCGAGATATCTGAAAGTGGTAAAATCCTTTTCTTGAGGGATGCCGATGGCTTTAAGGATGTTTTTCTGGTGGGTTGCCCCGACCTGATGACAGATGATTTTATCCGGTTGCGTCTCGGTTAATGCCAGCTTTGTTCTGAGCGCTCTGTAAGTTTCGGCCCCCAGTTGAACACCATTGCTGAGAATGCCCATTGAATTCGTCTCGATAAAGTGCTTGCCGTCGGCAGACCGCTCGGTTTCTCCGCCCCACATGCAGAGATGATGATATTCATTGGCATGCCTGGCCGTACCGCCCAGCAATCTATGACCGCTGTGCGACAGGGATTCATCCGTCAACACAACAGCGACCGCTCCGGAGCCGCCGGTCAGGGTTGCAATATTCTTCCTGAAAAAATCCATGTCCCGGATCTCATTGAGTCGGTCGATGGTCAGATCGATGATTTCCCGCGATGTTTCGCAGGCCACTACCAGACCCGCCCTGATCTGTCCCAGCTCGATGGCATTGGCGATTTGGACCATACCGTTCAGCACGCCCAGGCAGGCGTTGGAGACATCATACACTTGTGCACCCGGTGGCAGGTTCAACCCGTGGGATACGGCGCAGGCGGTGGCCGGTTCAATGTGGTCCCGGCAGACAGCGCCGTAGATCAGAACATCAATATCATCCACAGCAATGTTTGATTGCTCCATTGCCTTGCGGCCGGCTTGTATTGCACCGTCCGACAACCTGAAGCCGGGGTCCCAGAAGCGGCGCTCATCAATGCCGGTCAACGCTTCGAGCTGTCCGCGTTGAAAGCGCATGGATCTGTAAAGCGGCTCCAGGCGGTCTTCGAGATCGTCGGATGTCACCACGTTCGGCGGCAGTTCGTAACCAAAAGAGTCGATATAAACGCGTGAATATTTCATAAACTGTGGTCAATCTGAGTGTTTAAAAAATATCATAAGGCAGCTACTTTATACGTTTTTGTGCGTTAAAGCAAGATGCAGGATGCATGATTCAGGATGCAAGATGCAAGATCCAGGATACAAGATGCATGATTCAGGATGCAAGATGCAAGATCCAGGATGCATGATACAGGATACAAGTTGTTAAATACAGTTTGCAACCGAGAGCGGAGATACCGTGAATCATGTATCCTGTATCTTGCATCCGGTATCCGGTATCCGGTACCCGGTACCCGGCATCCTGAATCCTGTATCTTGCATCTTGATTGTCACTTCGGTAACAGGCGAATGCCAAAATTCTCCATTTTATAGATACATAGCCCGTCGACGTAAAGGTGACCGTCAGCCCGGATTTCAGGGGGGTCTTCGCCGATGGCGGTCACGCAAGCTTCGACTTCGATCTGTTGATTTTCGGCAAGTATCTGCCCTCGATATTTCCACACATGCGGCAGCCGGGTGGTATGCGCAAAACGGTGACTGTCGCTCAGATGTGGCCAGCGCCGCAGCGCTGCATACTTCAAAAGCTGCAGGAATGATTCAATCCCCAGCGATCCCGGGCACACCGGATCCTGATAGAAGTGGGCTTTGAAATACCATTCTTGCGGGTCCACCCGTTTTTTACCGCGAACATAGCCGAGACCGGTCGGACCCCCCTGCGGCATGTAAATATCGATGAGATCGATCATACGGATTGCTTTGGCCGGCATGGCCAGGGAACTTCCCGGTTCGGTGTCCGGGTCGTCGGGTGTTAACGGCGCATGGTCTTGAAAAACTGTCGACCGGCTTGTCTCTATTTCCGCCGGCTGTGGGCGATAAACGAATCCAGCTTCTTCCTGAATGCCCTTTTGATCTGTCAGGGCATCGAAAGTAAAAAAACCGAAGGAGGTATCGCCGGCATACACGCGCTCGTTGTCCTGCAGGACTTCGAATTGGAATTCCTCGATGATGATATCTCCCGCACGCGATACCTTGCGCAGCCGGCTGCGCATGGTCAACATGCCCGCATCCGGCAGAACATCCTGATATTGGATGCAGCGGCCGTCAAGGTTGCGGAACCTAAGGTCTTTTTCGCTTGTAAGTGCCGATCCGGCGTATGCGGCCAGCCAGCCGCAGGGTTGAAGCGCAATTTCAAGCAAAACGCAGAACGGCATGACCGGCGATCGGTTAGCCCGGTAATACCAGTCGTCAGGCCGCACATCATATTCGGCTTCAATCCATTCACCGGGCTTCAGCACTCCGGCGGGGGGCGCGGCCGTGACAACACGATCGATAAATGAATAGGGCGGCCCCGGCAGTCGTGCGATAAAGCGATTTTCATCAAATACTTTGAAGCGGTCACCGAATGCCTCCGAGGGTCTACCCACGGCAAATGCCAGTATCTTATCACGTTCAAATAAAACCTTTCTTCCGTGCTGGTCTTTGACACCTGTGGATGCAGAAGCTCGGCGCTGCCAAAAGTCTTCTAGTTCACTGCGGGTCACGCCGGTCACTTTCAAAGACATGTCCGTAAAGCGCACAATATAGTGTCCGTCGGCATACATATTGGCATCGGCAATAACGTACGGGTCGGGACCGTAACCGATTTCCTTGACTTCCACCTCGTACACAACCTGCCGGGTTTGTGGGGTGACCGGTCCCCGACATTTTAAGACGCTTTTGACACCCACCACCGGCTCGTAGCATACGTCTTCGCGTTCCGTAATCCAGCCGATGCGCTGCAGGAATACCCGCAGCGTGTGAGCGCAGCATTCGTACATCAAGGTACCGGGCATGGTCATGTCATCCACAAAATGGCAGGTGAGAAACCAGTCATCGGGATGAATATCCGCTTCAGCCCGGATCATGCCCACCCCGAATCGGCCCCCCTGCGGTTCAAGGGCTAGGATTCGATCGATCAGTCGCATCCGCCCCCCGGGCAGCCACAAAGGTTCAGCCAGTTTAACCCCTTCAAAGGCTGCACCGAAGCAGGCGGCAAGATCACCCCCGCGCAGGGCTTCCAGCGCCGCCTCTCCATAGCTCTCCGAGGGGACCGGTACCAGATTTTTCCAGGCCGGATCTTTTTTGCCGATCTGGGCTTGCTTTTCTTCCTCGCTCAGGATTATACCGCCGGAATGTCGAATTTCAGCTTCGGTGAAAAACCCGGCACAGCCGTCGGTCATGCTGATCAGCGGTTCGTTGCCGATCCATCCTTCGAATCTGAAGAAAAACATGTAGGTGTCGCCCTGGCGGATGAATTTTTCAATCTCGATTTCATAACGGATGACATCACCCGGCCGCGGCAAGCCCCTGTGGAATATCACACTGGCATCCAACAGCCGGTAGACCCGTTCGCCTTTTGCCTTCAGGTCAATACCCAGGTAGGCGCACAAAAAAAGATCGGCCTGGCCGGCTTCGACCGCAATGCAAACCGGGGCGCAGCCCGCATCCAGGTACCAGGCATCGGGTCGAACATCGTGTTCGGTTACCACACGGCCGGATGTTAGCGACATTTTTTCACCTTGCACGGACAATATGCGATCGACCAGCATCAGCGGTTCGTCCGGCAGGCGCACCCGGGTGGGGTAAGTGTCCGCAGGGGCAAATTCAGGCCCCAGGACATCGGCCACCTTACCGGTTGCGAATTTCAGGCACTGCTCGCGAGTGTAGGCCACCGGTTGCCGATCTAGAGTGCTGAAACCGGATTCAGGGATCGGGGCAATCTGCTGCTCGAATTCCGTCCCGGAATCCGCAGGCGATGCTTTCTTTTGGGAGATCAGGGTTTGCAGCAGTTGCGCCTGGAGGTCGAACGTTTCTCCATAAGATCGGGTCAGTTTTTCCGAAAACTCGAGAAATTTTTTGTGCGCCTTGGCGGTGGCTTCCATATTGGCCTGCAATTCTTTGATTAATGGTGTGTAGCTATTGTCCGCAGAACTATCCGCCATGAATGAATTTTGAGATGGAATGCCGGGTGCTGTTTGTTCGATAGGCGCTTGTGCAAAATCGATGCGCTGAGCACCGGGATCGGTTGCAGGTATTTGATGCCGATTGTTTGATTCCGGGCGTCGGGTGGTGGATCCCAGATTCCTGTCGTACGGCTGGGCTGGGATTGCTTTTTTCTTTAACGCCAGGTTTTCAGTTAGGGCAGGGGACAAAACATTGCCGCCGACCGGGATGCGTTTTTGTGTATGCGAATCTGTTTCCCGTAATTTGCTGTCGGCAGACGCAGGAAACGCATTCGGACCATACAGATATGTTAAATCCACTGCAGTACGTTCGGCGATGATCGTGCCCAAAAATTTTAACAGAGTCGCAAACTCATCCTCGCTGCGCATGCTGGTCGAAACGGCAAGATGCGAACGATCTTCGAGAATGCGCCGGACCATGCGGCTGCAAGAGGCACCGGGCCCCATTTCCAGAAACCGGCGCACACCATCTCTATACGCCTGTTCAATGGTTTGTGTGAAGTCAAAACCATTCAGCGCCTGCTTGAGGATGGAGGCGGCGGCATTTTCTTCGGTTACTTCATATGAATGCCCGGAGGCACAACTGTAAAATCTGACATTTTCAGTGGGTTTGACCGGAAACAGATGCAGGGCCTTATATGCTTGAGCTGCCGGCAGCGCGGCATCACAGTGGACCGTCACGACGCCTTCCAGAAAATAGGCGTCACAGGCAAGTTTTAATATGGCCGCCTGCACCTGATCATTTCTACCGCCAATGACGCTTTCTTCAGGTGTGTTGATAATCAACAGCCGGACATGCGGCAGTTGTCGAATCACCTTTTCTACCGTTGGAGCCGGACGGTTGACGACGGCAACCCGCCAGTCAATTTCTTCCTCAGGGGGTATTCTCCAGGCTTGGCGCAAAGAGCGGCAAGCCCCGGTCAGCCGATCCTGAAACAGGTCCGTGTGCTGCATTCTATCGAGCATTTCATCGCGATCCGGCCATGCCCGCATAGCAAACAAGGCGGCCGATTCGCCCAGGCTATAGCCGATGACCGCCGCGGGTTGGATGCCAAAGCGTTGAACCAGATTCGTCATGACACTACCCAAAACAACCTGCCCGAAAATCATATTGAGCGGATCGCTGATCAATCCATCGAGAGCCTCGATTTCCCAACCGGATTCCCATGAAACCCGGTGCGGGACAAAGCGATCGGGCCGGGTCTGGGATTTGAGACGCGGCGTTTCAGCGTCCATTGTACGCAGAATTTCGGGCCAGACCAATCCAAGCTGTCGTCCCATTCCCAGATAATGATTACCGGAGCCGGGATAAACGAAGGCCGTTTCACCGGCACTGCCTAGAGGTTGTGGTGTATAGGCGACACCGCCTTTTGCATTGATGCTGCGGGATGTAACGGTTGCGACGGCGTTTTCGGCTTCTTTGATCCGGCGTGTGAGTTCGATCACACTGCCGGCAACCAGTACGACCGCACATTTGTTGTTCGAATCCGGAGGATGGGCTTCAAACCATTGCCTGGCACAAGCTTCGATTGCAAGATCTGTCCGGTCGGTAGGGCGGACAAATTGCATCAGGGTTTTCAGACCGGATAACAGTGAATTTTTATCATTGCCGTCCACCACAAAAAGACCGAGCGGCATGGCTCCCAGGGGGCGTTTTCTATTTCTTACCACGGCGCTAGAGACGCGCTCCAACTCGGCAGGTTCAAAACTTTCAAGGATGACAGCCGAGCAATTACAATCGGAGGTCATGGTGCTGATGCACGCACGGCGGGGACCGATCTGTCGGTCTCTGAGCCAGTACTGGGGAAAATGCGGAATGTGAAACACCCGCGTGTGCCAAAGGCTGTTGGCCGGTTTGGAAAAATTGACCACCGGCGGAATAATTTCCTGAAACAGGCACAGACCGGTTTTTACAAGCGAGGCCAGACCGGCAGCAGCACCGGCATGGCCGATATTCGGTTTGGTGGTGCCGATGGCGCAAGGATTATCGAATTCACGAAAAAAAGCGTGCAGGGCTTCACACTCAGTCTGATCCTGGGCCGGGATTCCGCTTCCATGAGTTTCGAGATAGCCGATAGCTGGCGGTGAGAGATCGGCTTCAGCAAACGCGCTTTCCAATGCTTGTTTGTAGGTGGCCACCGACGGCGTTCCTTCTTCGATCACACCGCCGCTGGCGTTGCCGATGCCTTTTATCACGGCATAAACACGGTCGCCGTCGGCGATGGCCCTGCTCAGCGGTTTGAGAACCAGCGCCGTTGCCCCATCACCGGCTAGGGTACCATCCGCATGGCGGTCGAAAGGTCTGATTTTGCTTGATCGTGAAAATTGAGATGGGTTCAGGCCGGTTACGATCCGCCGCGCGTCACAGCAGAAGTCAATCGCGCCCACCAGCACGGCATCGGTTTCTTCTTGCTGCAGGGACCGGACACCGATCTCAAGGGCTTTGATACCGGAGGCTTCATCGGCCGATACGGTGAAACTCGGTCCGCCGAATCTGAACTCGCGGGCAATTCGGCTGGCAACGATGGAGCCGAGTGCGCCGAGCGTTCGGGATGCCGTCAGCGGCGGGCAGGCTGAATCCTGCAACCTGCTGAGCCACTGCTCGGTGTCCCGGCTGTTCAGATCGATATCGTACTTTTGGCACCATTTTGCTGCCAAGTTGGGCAAAGACCAGCGAAAATGAAAATTGGTTGCCTCGAAATCGAAATCGAGACCGATTATCACACCCATGCGCGGGCGCTCTTGCCTTAGGGGCAGTCCGGCATCGGCCATTGCGCCGGCCGCCACCTTCAGCATCAGAAGGTGCTGGGGCAGAATATCCGGTATCTCCTTGGGAGGAATGTGAAAATCGGTGATATCTACCCGGATCGCATCCATATATCCACCATCTAGCGTCTGCTTTTCCGACAGACGCTCCATAAAGCGACCGCATCCTTTCCATCTGTTCGGAGGACGTGGACAGATCAGCGTATGTCCGTTGAAGACGATTTCCTGAAACTCTCTCAAAGTGGATACCGATCCGAATGAGGCCTCCATCCCAACAATGGCGATGGGAATCGGTTTTTGATTCGAACCGCCTTTTTTGCGGACACCGGATTCGGAAAACGGTTCTGATTCCCGTTTGGCTCGAGTGACGGCTAGAAGTTTCGGAAATGATTCTTTAGCCGGTATTTTATCAGGGTTCCATTCTTCAAAAAGCAAATGAGCGTTGATCCCGCCGAATCCGAAAGCACTGACCGCTGCACGCCGCAAATGATGCGCAGACCACTGCTCGTGTTCGGTCTGCACCCGAAACGGACTGTCGATCAGGGGACTGTCGGCCGGTGGACTTTCAAAATGAAGCGACGGCGGAAGGAGGCGGTTGTGAATCGCCAGCAGTGTTTTAATCATCCCGGCCGCACCGGCACCTGTCAGCAGGTGCCCGATCATGGATTTGACCGACCCGATGGCACACTGCCCAGGGTGCCAGCCGGAATTGCCCCAAAGCTCTCTCAGGCTGGAAAGTTCTGTTGTATCGCCGATCGGGGCGCCGGTTGCATGACACTCGATCAGATCGACATCGTTCGGTGTCCAGCCGGCCTGTTCGTAAGCCGCCTTCATGGCCCGTATCTGCCCCTCACTGTCCGGTGCCAGAAGATTTCCGCGCATATCGTTGGACAAGCCGATACCGCGAATAATTCCGTAAATCGGATCGCCGGCCTGCAGGGCGTCTTCCAACCGTTTGAGAACCAGGATACCGGCGCCTTCACCCACCACGAGCCCGTCGGCGCGTTTGTCAAACGGCGCGCAACGCCCGGAGGGGGACAAGGCTCGCAGCTGGCTGAATCCGACCTGGGTATAAAGGCACTCGGGTCGGGAGACACCGCCGGCCAGCATCGCTTCGGCCCGATGCGCCTGGAGGGCATCACATGCCAGTTTGACGGCATAAATCGAGGAAGCACAGGCCGCGTCAAGGGTGTAAGAACCACCGCCGAGCCCTAGTCCTTTGGCCAGGATCGCACCCGGAAGCGAGGTGACTTTTGCGGCCAGGCTTTGACTTTTGCCGGGGAAGCTGTATTCGGTATCTCCGAACAGCTTATCCTCAAACAAGCTGCCGAAGAGCCGTTGGGTGATGGCCGATGACGCGTCTGTCGGCAGCGCAATCGCCGCCAGCACTACGCCTGTTCGTTCTTTTTGCAGCTGCAATCGATCCGGTTCCAACACTGCGGCTCTGCCGGTGTGCAGAATCACGTGATACAGCGGATCCAGTCCCATTATCAAATCCGGCTCGATGGCGATACCTGTCGGATCAAAACGAAAGTCTTCAATCAGACAGCACCGACGGGACCGAGCTTTATCCGGATACAGGTTGGACCGGACCATGCGGTCCGGATCAGCAATCCAGCGATGTTCCGGGACCGCTTTGGCAGCATCGTACTTGTTGATAATGTTTTGCCAGTAGGTGTGCAGGTTGAAAGCACCGGGAAACAGGCCGGCCATTCCAACCACGGCGATCGGTGATCGATGGGTCATTTGGTTTTTATTTGGATCAGATGGTTTTTATGTATGTGAAAAGCTGCATTAAAAATCAAACATTTTAACAGTCATCAACACTCAGTTCAACCGTGAAATTCAAATAATGTCTTTGTTGCTTGCGCTAACCCATGGAGAGTGATAAACTGATCTGCTAAAAGGTTGGGTTTAAATCAGGCATGATCGGCAGCGGCTGGTGAGTTTCGAGCCAACCCCGGCGAAAGGGCCCAGGTGCAATACCGAGGAAAATTTCCAGAATCGTGTTTGACTTCTAATGAAAAAATTCAGAACGTGGATCGCTTACGGTATTTATGTTCTTCTGGTTGCAACTATATTCCTCTACTTTCTGTTCCCGGCCGATAAGGTAAAGGCGCACATCGCCGCTCAGGTGCGGTATATGTATCCGAATCTTCGGATGTCCATTGGTGATGCATCACCCATTTTTCCGCCCGGTATTCGACTTTACAAAGTTAAACTGGACCATGAGACCGATCGTTTGTTTGAGGCGGAGAACATTGCCATCTTCCCTGACCTGCTGTCGCTGTTCCGGTCATCAACCACCATTGGATTCAGGGCGAGTACTCAAGAAGGGATTATCGATGGCTGGGCAGAATTTACCGGTGAAATGCCTGATCGAAGATTAAAGATGGACGCGGATATCAGCGGCGTTCAACTCGGTGAGTTTCCTTTTCTCAAAAGCTTCGCTGACTACCGTCTGAAAGGGGTAATAACGGGCAAAGTCTCGTATAGTGACAGGCGCGACAACGGACAAAGCGCGAAAGTGCAGATCGTTATTGCCGATATGCAGCTTTCACTGGCAAAGTCTTTGCTCGGTTTTGAGGATATGAAATTCGACCGGGTCGATGCACAAGCATCGCTCAATAATCAACGGTTGACGATATCGCGTTTGAAATTAACGGGAGAATTGCTGGACGGCGAGCTTTCGGGTACCGGGTTAATAACCGGCAGATTGAGAGAAAGTTCCATTTCACTCAAGGGGGAGATTAAACCTCACCAGCAGATTCGGCCGGGCTTGGATGGAAAGATTCCCGGCAAATCGCCTCTCGGGATTGTCTCCGGAAAAGGCAGTTTACCGGTCACTGTCAGCGGCCCTCTTGATAATCTGCGGTTGGGGCTGAAGTAAATCGGCACGATATAAAACCCGCCTCTTTGGAGTACGCGGATCTTTTGAAACTATGCGGTGATATACATGTTAAAGCATTCTTTCACATTGTTGAATTTGCTGTTCATCGGCGTGATTGTCTATCTCGGAGTAAACGCCTTTTACCTGGTTACTTCGGCCCGTCTGGACCAAAGCCAACCCGTTGCGGTCGGTAAAAACCGGACTGCGCCCCCGGAGAAAAATTTGCTGCGCCCCCTGTCCCACTATAACGCCATTGTTACACGAAATCTTTTCAAAACAGAAGCAACCGCTTCTGTGGCACCACAGCCTATCGTCAACGTGGAAGGACTTGAGCAAACGACCCTGAAGTTGAAACTATGGGGCACCGTTTCGGGCAGCTCCGCAGAAGCCTTTGCCGTGATCGAAGATCCTTCGAAACGGAGGCAGAATCTGTACCGCGTAGGAGACTCGGTTCAAGATGCAACCGTTAAAATGATTCTACGGGAAAAAGTCGTTTTAAATGTCAAGGGCAAGGATGAAATCCTGGAGATTGAAAAAACAGTTAGCCGAGCGGGCAGATTCAGAACTGCTCCATCGGGTGCACCAAGATCGTCGAGAGATCGAGCATCGCGGAGACCGGTGCGAACCCAGAAGATTACCCTGAGACGCAACCAGATCGAAGATGCCATGCAGGACGTTAATCAACTCCTATCGCAGGTCAACATCAGGCCCCATTTTGACAGAGGCCAACCCGCCGGTTTAATGCTGTCGCGCATCAAGCCGAATTCCCTTTTCATGCGGATGGGATTGAGAAACGGCGATGTTATTTCCGGGGTAAACGACCAAAACCTCGAATCGGTGGATGACGCCCTGACGTTTTATGAAAGCCTGCGATCTGCCGAGAACGTTACCGTCCGGCTGAAACGGGGTGGGCGGGAGAGGAAAATCGAGTATACCATTCGATGAATGAGGTGGTCTATTTCGTATTCAAAGCGATTTCTGCATCATGAAAACCTGGTCCTCGGGGCCAGTCGAAGATCACGCCATCGGGGGGGCAGAGCCTACAGGCTATGTCATATAGAAGATGTTGCCTAAAGTGCGCTGAAGTGCTTCAAATGCATCCGCCAAAGTCCGCCATGAGTGAGTACAACCAAGAACAATACGAGTGCCTGTCGATGGTGCGTCAGCATCTGGCAACCCTTGATGCTCAAAAAATACAGAATCTGAAAGCAACACTGAGTGAATACCTTTTATTTCGCCGGAAAGTCGATGCGTTGTTGAATGAGTATTTTGCGGAGATCTGCAGCCAAACCTGCTACCGGAGCCGTCTGAGCGCTTGCTGTTCGCGTGAGGGAATCATTACCTTTTTTGCGGATGTGGTGGTCAACGTGCTTAACTCTTCGGATGCTGAAATCGAAACTATGCGCAAGGCGCTGCAGCAAGCCAACACCGGATATAAATGTGTTTACCTCGGCGGGCAGGGGTGTATGTGGCGGGTGAAGCCGATCGTCTGTGCAATGTTTCTATGTGAACGGGCTCAGCACAGTGTGCTGCAGGAAAATCCGGCAGTGCAGGGGCAATGGGATGAATTGAATCGGCGTAGAAAATGGTTCACCTGGCCGGACCGGCCGGTACTTTTTGATGATTTGGAAAAATACTTCATGGACGCCGGGTATAGGTCGCCCCTAATGTATCTGCACAATAGCCCGGGTCTGCTGCGGGTGAAACGTCAGCACCGCTGATGATCAAATTACATTTGCATCAGCCTGGTAAAATAAGGCCGTAAAGTACAGTTTAAGAACCGTGACTTGCGGTGTTAATCCATATAGCCGCCGGTTCTATGTCGTGGTGTTCGCTGTAATTCACCAAAATCTGTATTTTGAAGAAAGCACCTCGCTGTCAGGGTGACGAGATGCTTTTAGTTTTTCAGACAGATCGTTATAATCTTTTTACATTCTTGGCAGCAGGTCCTCTATCCCCTTCCTCTATCTCGAAACTCACCCGTTCTCCTTCCTCGAGTGTGCGATAGCCATCCATAGCGATGGCCGAGTGGTGAACAAACAAATCTCCGCCTTCATCTTTCTCGATAAAGCCGTACCCCTTCCGATTGCTAAACCATTTTACTGTTCCTTCTGGCAAAACGAAAACTCCTTTTCAAAAACCGTTAATAAACTCCCCAAGCTACAGGTTGATGAATCAGCAAGGAATGGTGAATTCCCGGTGAAACCGTCCCGTATACTTTAACGGGTACTCTTACCTTCTTTACAAT
>Ga0126326_1000134_pt1 | contig 38107 bp, 28 predicted proteins | sample InaspJWI67metaG_FD_94485 | JGI IMG/M metagenome (GOLD analysis project Ga0126326, IMG submission 94485) | Marine gutless worms symbiont microbial communities from Oahu, Hawaii - Inanidrilus sp. 1 OAHU.JWI-67 metaG | ecosystem: Host-associated > Annelida > Digestive system > Unclassified | place... | reverse complement strand
TTCGACTTCACCATCCGCAACGCCTGGCAGAAGTAATTAGAGGAGTTAAATTTGTCAATGGTGTCGAAGAAAAACGGATTGCCGCCTAATTTCTTCATACACAACTATTGACTATATCTCGGAGTAAAGTTATGGCACGCGTCATCAAAACCAAGTATGAATTCGAAGGTCGATTTTATGAAAAATATATCGTGGTTGAAGGCGAAGATGTTCGACCCTGGGGCGACGATCAACAGTTTTCCATTATCGGCAAAAATCAAAGCCGCATCGATGGACATGAGCGCGTCACTGGGACGGCTAAATTTACCCATGATATTGACCTGCCGGGTTTATTGTACGGTAAAATTCTGCGCTGCCCCCATCCGCATGCGCGCATCAAACGCATTGCAACCCAAAAGGCTGAGCAGTTGCCAGGTGTGCGTGCAGTTTTGACACATCTCAACACGCCCCGGATTCTCTGGCATGCGGGACAGACATATCTCTTCGATACAGAGCTGCGCTATGCCGGCGAAGAGGTTGCTTGTGTCATAGTTGAGGATGAAGCCGTCGGCTCCGATGCCCTAGCGTTTATCGAAATTGAATACGAGCCGTTGCCGTTTGTCATCGACCCGGTTGAAGCCATGCAGACCGGGACACCCGAGGTGCAGCCCGGCGGCAATCTATTGACGGGAGAACCCGAGGTCTATGAGCGTGGTGACATGAAACAAGGCTTTTCCGAGGCAGACGCAGTAGTGCAAGGCGAGTTTCAGACCCCGACGGCCCTGCACAATTGCCTGGAAACACACGGCAGCGTGGCATTGTGGGAAGGCGATGCTTTGACATTGTGGGATTCCACCCAGCACATCCACGGTGTGCGGGATCAGGTCGCCCAGGCGCTCGGACTGAGCCAAAATAAGGTGCGCGTCATTAAACACTACATGGGCGGTGGCTTCGGCAGCAAGAACAACGCCGGCAAATACTCGGTCATGGCGGCCCTGGCAGCCAAGCAGACCGGCCGACCCGTAAAGCTGTTGCTCGATCGCGGGGAAGAAAACCTGGCCGCCGGCAATCGCCCCGCCAGCATCCAAACCTTAAAAATCGGCGCCAAACAGGACGGCACCCTCACGGCGATCTATCACAAATCCATCGTTGCCCTGGGCGCTTATGCCCTTTGGATGGCGAGCCCCTGCGGCCCCACGCGCAGGATGTACCGCTGTGCGAATGTCAAAACCGAAGATTACGGTGTCTTTACGAATTCCGGGCCTTTTTTGGCGTTCCGGGCACCCGGCTATGTGGAAGGCGCGTTTGCTCTGGAGTCCATAATCGATGAGCTGGCCCAAAAATTGAACCTGGATCCGTTAGAACTGCGTCTAAAAAACTACGCCGAAACGGATCCGATAACCGCTCAGCCTTATACCACCAAAGGCCTGCGCCAGACGTATCACCGGGGCGCCGAACTGATTGGCTGGCAGGACCGTGGAAATATTAAACGAGACCTGGCAACTTCAAACGAAAAAATCGGCTTCGGCATGGCAAGCCAGGTGTGGGGTGGCGGCGGCGGACCACCGGCTTATGCACTGATCAAAATCAATCCCGACGGCACCGCAGTTGTCATCACAGGCACCCAGGACATCGGTACCGGCAGTAAAACAGTGCTGGCCCAGATCGCCGCTGAAACCCTCGGTTTCCCTATTTCGGCGGTGGACGTCCGGCTGGGCGACACGCAACTGGGTGTCTACGCGCCCCTCAGCGCCGGCAGCATGACGCTTCCATCAGTGGGACCGGCCGTGCGGGCGGCAGCCGAAAATGCACGCGATCGCCTGCTGGATGTCGCTTCTCAGATTCTAGAAATCCCGGCCGAACAGTTGACGGTTGAAAACGGCGAAGTCAAAGACATTCAGACATCGGATCGAATGCCGATATCGAAAATTTTGCGTAAGGTGGGCAGTTACATGATCGTGGGCCATGGGGCCCGTGGGCCCAATCCTGAAAACAAAAACGTCAACACGTTTGGTGCGCAATACGCCATGGTCACGGTAGACATCGAGACCGGACAGATCCGTGTCAATAAGATCATTGCCGTTCACGAGAGCGGTCGGATAATCAACCCCATGACGGCGCACAGTCAGTTGATCGGGGGAATTATCCAGGGTCTGGGATTTGCCTTGACCGAACAACGCTGGCTGGATCCAGGCATCGGCCTGGTGGTCAATGCCGATCTCGATCAATATAAGATCCCTACCATGGAAGATATTCCGGAAATTTTGGCCGAAATGATCGATTTACCGGATGCGGCGGTCAACAGCATCGGCGCCAAGGGATTGGGAGAGCCGCCCATCATCCCCTTGCCGGCGGCGGTTGCCAATGCGGTCGCCGATGCTCTGGGCCGGCGCCTGTACAGGCTTCCGCTGACGCCGGATTATGTTTTGAAGCAACTGCAGCAGCATGAAAAATCCAAAGGCAGGCACCAATGAATCATTTCAAACACGTCAACGCACCTGATATTCAAACCGCCGCTGCCTGGCTTGAGGAACCCGGAACAGCAGCGATCGCCGGCGGCACGGATTTGATAACGGAACTTAAAAAACGAATTCGAACACCCCAAAAACTGGTCAATTTGAAAACCATTCCACAAATTTGCCGTATCGAATTTGAAAGCGAGCATCCAAAAATCGGCGCACTGGCCACGATTACGGAAGTCGAAGAGAGTTCGGATATTTCAATCCATTTTCCGGTATTGAGACAGGCTGCCGCCTCGATCGGCAGTCCGCAACTGCGCAACGCCGCAACCGTCGGCGGAAATCTCTGTCAGAGCGTGCGCTGCTGGTATTATCGCCATCCGCAGGTCCGGTGCTGGCTGAAAGGCGGTGAGACGTGCTATGCGCGCAAGGGCCTCAACCGGTTGCATGCCATTTTCGGTCAAAGCCCGTGTGTCGCCGTAAATCCATCGGATCTTGCACCCGCCCTGATCGCGCTCGATGCAACCGCCACAATCGCCAAGACGGATGGAAGCCGTCAAATCCCGATCGAATCCCTGTATCGCCTGCCTGATGAGGACCATCGGGCGCAGACGATCCTAACTCCCGGGGAGATAATTGTCGAAGTTTCAATCCCCCGAAAACCCGGGGGCTCAAGCGCGGTGTATTTAAAACTCATGGAGCGCGCTGCCTGGTCTTTTGCACTGGTGAGCGTGGCCGCAGCAGTGGATTGGAATGGAGATTGTGTCCAGCAGGGCAAAATCGTCCTCGGGGGCGTCGCCGGCATGCCCTGGCGGGCTGATGCAGCCGAAAAACTACTGCCCGGCCAAAGGATCGATGATTCCCTTGCCCGGGCGGTCGGCGAAGCTTGCGTGTCAGAGGCAAAACCGCTTAAAGACAACGCCTACAAGATACCGATGGCAAAGACCCTAATAAAGCGTGCGCTGCTGGCACTGTAGTCGTTTGCCAACAATCTCTCCATTCTCAACCTGTCACCGGGAGCCGATTCTTCGAAGCACAGTATTGCATGATGCCTGAACCATGGTGCAAGTATGTCGACGCGATATCTTTGCCGATTGCACTCGAATTGCCAATCGGATCCAACTGCGGCTTAGGGTTCAGTTTTCTGCCCTGCCGCAAGCCTGTTAAGCGGCCGGTCTAATCGAAAGAGGAACTATGAATTGTGAAGCAAAAGCAATTTTCTCCCCGCATAAATACCAACCTGGATAGAGGAAAGCCTTTTGTGTTTAAAGCGAATGGAACACCCCTTCATGCCTACCCTGGAGAAACAATTGCCGCAGCTCTGTTAGCTGCCGGTCGGCGTTTATTTCGCAAGACAGCTAAATCCCACCACCCGCGTGGATTCTATTGCGGTATGGGTGTCTGCTGGGAGTGCACCATGATCGTGGATGGAAGACCCAACGTTCGAACGTGTAATACGTTGGCACAACCGGGCATGCAGGTGGAGATCCAAACGGGGCTCGATCTTGAAGCGGAAGATTAAGAAAGCTGAAGTGGCTATTATAGGCGCCGGGCCAGCCGGACTGGCAGCAGCATCAGAGGCAGTTGCCCATGGCCTGTCCGTAACCCTGTTCGATGACAATAGTATGCCAGGGGGCCAATTCCTCCGCCAATTGCCGGGCAGTTTTCGAAGAACAGCACCCACCGTGTTTGACAAGCAAAAGGCGCATCACAAATCTTTTCTGAAGTTTGAAAACCATCCCAGTGTGCAATATATGAGCGACACTGTTGTCTGGGGGGTGTTCAACGATAAAGTAATTGCCTATGCCGGCGGACTCGAGTCGGGTTATATTCGTGCAGAATATATCATAATTGCAACAGGAGCCCATGACCGGGCAGTACCTTTTCCCGGGTGGACACTTCCGGGAGTCATGACTGCCGGTGGTGTTCAAAACCTGATTAAAAGCCAGAGGATCGTTCCGGGAGACAGGGTATTAATAACCGGCAATGGCCCATTAATATTGTTGGTCGCTTACAACCTGAATCGCGCCGGATGCAAAATTGTTCAAGTTCAGGAAGCCGGCCCGAAAAAGATAAGGGCTCTCGATCTTCTTAGACTCTTAAATGTGCCATCACTCTTGATGAAGGGGGTTCTCTATAATGTTGCCCTGATTGGGGCCGGTATTCCGCTGAAGACTGGGATGACTGTTTTAGAGGCTCGGGGCGAAGATAAATTGGCCGAAGTATTGGTTGCCCCCATCGATCGATCAGGTCGCGTAAACAGGTCTAAAGCGCGGTCGATAAATACAGAAATTCTGGTAACCGGTTTTGGGTTGACTTCATCATCAGAAATAACGCGCTTGCTAGGTAGCGAACATGTCTACCGATCATCTCAGGGTGGTTGGATTCCGCAGCGCTCGGCCGACCTGGAAACCAGCGTCCCGGGCGTGTTCGCAGTGGGAGATTGTGCAAGGATTCAAGGCGCAGAAATTGCTTTTTTGGAAGGTCGAATTGCCGGGATGAACGTCGCCATGCGGCTAAACCGTGAAGCCAACCGAATCAGCTCCAAAAAAATTCGGTCGTTAAAACGGACGCTATCTAGGTATCATCGTTTTCGAAGCGGCATTGAAAAAATATTTGCCCCGCCGAATAACTTTCTTTCTTTGATTACTGATGAAACGGTCGTTTGCCGCTGTGAAGATGTAACCGCCGGAGAGATTTACGATAAAATCCATGGAAGCATTTACGGCATCAGCAGCATCAAAACGCTGACCCGAACGGGTATGGGCCGCTGCCAGGGACGCAACTGTCTGGGTTCCTTAGCTGAGATTGTCCGCGCCAAAACAAAATGTGAATTGTCAGACAGTGCTTTTCCCCGAGTGCGCCCGCCTGTCAAGCCAATTAGTATTGGGGATGTGATTACAGGTGAGCGTGATGATTAGAACGGCTGACGTGGTCATTGTCGGGGGCGGTGTGCATGGATGCTGCCTGGCCTACAACCTCGCCAAGCGAGGATGCAAACGGGTCGCTGTATTGGAAAAAAAATTTCTGGCCAGCGGATCCACCGGCCGGTGTGCCGGAGGGATTCGACAGCAATTCGGCACGAAAATGAATTGCATTCTCGGGCGCGAGAGTGCCGGGTTGTTTCGTTTCCTGAGCGAGGAGTTGGACCAGGATGTTGAGTGGCGGCAATGGGGATATCTTCTCGTTGCTTACACCGTAAAGGAACTCGATCAGTTAGCAAAGAACGTTGCGCTGCAGCAGCGTCTGGAGATAGATTCCCGGCTGATCTCTCCGGACGATGTAAAGCAAATCGTTCCCTGCATCAATCCGACGGGCATTCTCGGAGCCGCCTACTGTGCGACAGACGGGCATGCGAATCCGTTCAAAACCACGTTCGCTTATGCTGAGGCTGCTCGGCGGCTGGGTGTCAAAATCTACACTTACACCGAAGTGAATACGATCAAGACAAAAAACGATCGAATCTCGTCCGTCGTCACCGATCGTGGTGAGATCGCAACGCCCGTGGTTGTCAATACAGCCGGTCCTTATTCGGGAAAGGTCGGTCGGATGGTCGGCCTTGATTTGCCGGTCTATTCAAAACGCCAGCAATTTATGGTGACCGAGCCGGTGGCGCATTTGTTCAAACCATTTATGATCGTCTTCTCAAGGCAGGTTTCCGTCCAGCAGACCTCCCATGGAAGTATTCTCATGGGAGGTGGGGATCCGAAAGAGCCTGCGAGTTTTAACGTGGAGACAAGCTGGCAGTATGCCCGCAAGTTCTGCCGCAAAGTCGTCGACATCTTGCCGGTGCTGAAAACAGTCAGACTGGTCCGGCATTGGGCCGGTCTTTATAACGTCACCCCCGATGCCCAACCTATCCTGGGGGCTCACCCTGACGTTCCGGGCTTTTATATGGCGATCGGCTTTAGCGGCCACGGATTCATGCTTGCCCCAATTACGGGTCAGCTCATGGCGGAACTGATGCTGGAGGGAAAAACATCACTGTCGATCGACCGGATCGACATTGGAAGGTTTGACAGGGGGGAGCTGGTTTTCGAGCCTGCGGTCATTTGAAAAAGCCCGCATGAAATACTGTCCGGGTCCGGCAATACATCGTCAATGGAAAAGATAAGGGTCATATCTTAAATATTTAATATTCGACGTTTAATCTTTTCTATTCTTGCTTTAATAGAAAAATCCATCCAATAGCTAAATCGACGTTTCCAAAACTCCCTTTTGGTTACTCAAAAAGACCCATTATAGCGGTTGTCATAAATACGTTCCGTTTGAGCCATTACAAAATAAGGAGGTTCTTATGACATTTCCAGGTAAAAGTAACTTGTGACAACCGCTATATTATTTTTTTTATGCAAAAAACCGTATGTTCTTTGAAAATACTGTCTGTGTACCAACACATGAAACGGCTCTTCATTATCCCAAGCCGCAAAGAGCAGCCAAAGAAGATATTAAACTATCACGCCGTGTGGATGGCTATCTAATCGCTACATGCTGTACCGACATCCAAGCCGATTAACCGGTACCTTCGCAAATCTAATTTTCGATACTCTGATAGCAACACGCTTTATATAAAAATAGGTCCTTATCCATTTCAATCAGTGCGGCGTAAATAGCCATAGTGTCACCATGCGTCCCGGTGCAACGGACATTTCAAATTAAAAAAAATATAGCGTTTGCGTCAAGCCATCAACGTCGTGATGGTCCGGAAAATGTCGTGAAGCCACCGGTATCGTAACGTTATTATGATAAACGCTATAACCGCTTAAGTCTTTTTACTGCTCTGGGAAGTACCTCTCCGATGGCGTCATGAAATCTCAGGTGGGCATGGCTGTCAAACGGGGTTTCGCCCTGATTGATGATGACGAGCCTGGCGCCGGCCTCCAGCGCTTCTTTTGGCATTTCTGCCGCGGGCGTCACCACCAGGCTGGAACCGACAACGAGAAAAAGATCACATCGGCGCGAGTGTTCAAATGATAGTTTCAAATCTCTCTGCGGCAGCGGCTGGCCGAAATCCACCACACTGGAGACAAGACGGCCCCCGCAGTGACACCTGATTTCACCGACAGCCCCATCCACCGTTTGCTCACAGCGGGTGCAGCGCAATCTGGTCATGTTGCCGTGCAGCTCCGCCAAAAGTCCCGGGTAAATGCCGGATTTCAAATGCAGGTTGTCCACATTTTGCGAAATTAAAAATTTGAGCTTGCCGATCTTCTGCAGCTCTACAATGGCAATGTGCCCGGCGTTGGGCTCAACCGCATCCTAGGATGTCCTCATGGATCTGGGCGGCAATCCTTTATCGCGCCGGATCCAGACACCGTCAGGGCCTCTGAAATAGGGAAGTCCGGATTCCGTGCTGATACCCGCTCCGCTAAACACAACCAGATAGCGGGATTCATACAACCACTGTGCCAGGGTTTGGATCTTTTTGTCTGTTCGATCGTTCATGGTTTGGCCATTGCCAGCTCTAATCAGGGGCTTCGACCTTTAAGAGCATAGTCAAATAATTCATATAATCCTGTCCGGTGACTTTTATATCTCATTCATTTCTACAAACAAAAGCGTCTGACCTACACCTTTTACGAATTCATTTACCCGTGAAGTTACATTTTATTTAACTGTGTTATTTATTTGCACCACTGCCAGATCAGGTTCATTTTGTCAAATGTGTAGGTCTGACTCTGTTGTTTTCTTTTAGGGAAGGGCCGGTCGGATGGTCGGTTTTGATTTGCCGGTCTATTCAAAACGGCAGCAGTTTATGGTGACCGAGCCGGTGGCACATTTGTTCAAACCATTTCTGATCACCTTCTCAAGGCAAGTTTCCGTCCAACAGACCCCGCATGGAAGTATCCTCATGGGAGGTGGGGATCCGAAAGAGCCTGCGAGTTTTAACGTGGAAGCCAGTTGATAGTATGCACGGGAGTTTTGCCAAATAGTCGTGGAAATCTTGCCGGTGCTAAAAGCAGTTCGACTGGTCCGGCATTGGGCCGGTCTTTATAACATCACCCCCGGCGCTCAGCCCATACTAGGGGCTCACCCGGACGTTCAGGGCTTTTACATGGCGATCGGCTTTAGCGGCCACGGATTCATGCTGGCCCCCATTACGGGTCAGCTCATGGCGGAACTGATGCTGGAGGGCAAAACATCACTGCCGATCGACAGGATCGACATTGGAAGGTTTGACAGGGGGGAGCTGGTTTTCGAGCCTGCGGTCATTTGAAAAAGCTCCTATGAAATACTGTCCGGGTCCGGCAATACATCGTCGAGAAATGTATTTTCACATGACCGTACCCGTTGTTACCGGTTAGCTCGCGAATTGAAAATAGCGCTGAGCGAATTTGTTCGAAAACTTGAAATGACCATATCATTTGTCGCCTATGCTGTCCAAAAAGAGGAAAGTATTGCCCTTATCCATAATCCATTTCCTTGAATGAGTTATTTAGTTATTTAAAATGTTCCGGTACTCCTCTTATATATAATTCACTTTCCGCACGAACGTCCCGGTCCCTTCCACTTTCCGCACGAACGTCCCGGTCCCTTCCATTAACCGTCATTGCCCATTGACCGGCTCTGTCACCAGACAGCTTGTGCAAACCGAAACTTTTCAAAGGGCTTAAATCGGTTAAAGATGTTGCAAAATATCGCCAGACATGATTTTAAACAGTTTTCCATTTTTTAGCGATAGAGGCAACGAGATAACCCGGCTCCCTTTTAAATCAGACCGGGAGCGGCTGCAAGCTGCGCTGGCATTGGCTATAATTCATAAACGCAAAGCGGTTGGAAAAAAATTTGATCACCAAAGATACCTGGAAAAAGGGATTCGTCGATGGGTTAAAAACCTCTCTCGCATTGCTGAAGGTTGTTATCCCGGTATTTGCCGTTGTTAAAATTCTGGAGCATACACCGATCATTGGATGGATATCAAACGCCTGCGATCCGTTGATGCGTATGGTAGGACTTCCCGGAGAGGCCGCCCTGCCTGTGGTTACGGGGATGCTGGCTAATTTCTATGCAGCCCTTGGTATTATTCTCGCACTGGGTTTATCCGCTTGGCAGATCACCACGGTGGCGATAATGCTCTGCTGTTGTCATGAGCTTGTGCTGGAGTCGGCCATCATAAAAAAAGCCGGTATTCCTGCCTGGCCCATTTTAGGCATTCGTCTGTTCACGGCTTTCTCAGCCGGTGTAATGATGAATCTGGTTGGAAATCTGCTGCCGCAGGTAAGCTAAGAATTTACAGGACGATGAAGGCTTTTGCGACTGCTTTTGAAACATGTGATATGGGCAACAGGCGGATGGCGGCAGTTAGTAGGAAAGCTGCCAAATTCAGTGATCGGTCCTCTGCCTTCTGCCACCTGTTATCAAGTTTACTGACACCCGACACCTGAAACCAAATACCGAAACATACCCAAATATCAGACATACCGCCCGGTTAACTGATTAACCGAAAGGCAGCAAAATATTTTGGACTGGCCACTCATCATAAACGAAATACTGATCAACAGCATCCGCATCACGCTGTTGCTGACAGCAATCATTATTCCGCTGATGGTAGGATTGGCTGTTTTGAAAGACTCTCGTCTGCTGGATCGGGCTGCCGGAATTATTCAGCCGGTCATGCAGCGGCTGAAGCTTTCAAATAATGCGGCCTACCCGCTGCTGGCGGGCCTCTTTCTGGGGATTATTTTCGGCTCCGGAGTCATCATTTCATTTGCCAGGGAAGGCAGTCTAACCAAGAGAGATTTAACGCTGGTGCTGGTTTTTCTCGGTATCTGCCACAGTATCATTGAAGACACGGTGGTGTTCATCGCCCTGGGCGCCAACGGGTGGGTTCTGATCAGTGCCCGTTTTATGCTGGCGGCACTGGCTGCCTTCATGGTTTCTCTGCTAATTCGACCCAGACCCGCTGCCGTCACAATCGAGCAGAAATGAAGTTTATTTATTCGTTGGCGGTTGTTTTTATAGAATAGATAACCGGGACGTTCGTGCACAACGTGCATAACCTGGGAATTCGTGCTTCTTGAACCACTATGCACGTTGTGCACGAACGTTATCTAAAATGATGTATTTATCTGCGAAAATCCCCACCAGGCCTAAAGTATTTTTTCCAATAGCCAATAGATAAACTGATACATTCCTTTTGCATTCAAATCATCACGACACGACCCATAATCATGTGCTAACGGATGTTATTAGATTGAAGACAGACCTGAAAACCAATAATACTGTATTTACTTTGATCGATGTGATGATCGCAATCATTATCATTTGTATTCTGGCCTCCATTGCTATACCTCTTTATATAAAATACAAAGAAGAGGCCCGAATTGAATTGGCGATAACGGAAATAAAAATCATCGAAAAAGAAATTACGAACCTTGTCTCGGATAACGGTAAATTACCTGAGGATCTCAGTGACATTGGACTGGACAAAATTATAGATCCCTGGGGACGACCCTATAAATACCTGAAAATATTCGGCAGCGACGATGTGAAAAACGGTAAAGGCAAACCCAGAAAAGACAGATCGCTGCATCTGATAAATACCGACTTTGATCTATACAGCGTGGGGAGAGATGGTAAAAGTACGGCCCCTCTGACGGCAAAAATAAGCCAAGATGATATTATACGCGCCAACAACGGCGGTTTTATGGGATTAGTATCCGACTATGAAGATTTTCGCAGCATGAAAATCAATCACCATATTTTCACCAGAAAGTTAGCACGCGGGATTTTTTTCATTTTTTCCTGTGCGCTTTGATTTAGGAAACAGAAAGATCTTGCAACGAATATTTATAAATATAATTCCGGCACTAAGGGCTCACTCAAAAATAACTTCACATTTCATGCGTCGATGCATCCCGCCTGGCTGCGTTGCGAAAACTCGGAATATCTCGATATCACTGCGTTTTCACGCCTTGCCCGACGGGCGCCTCAACGCCTAAAATTGTGAATTTATTTCATCGTGAACCCTAACCCTTTACTGCTTGTTTGAATATCACTGGAGTATTGAAGATGAGGTCAAAAGAGAATCGTAGAAAACTCAGGAATTTTTTTATCCATAAAGATTTACAGCGGCCCATGATCATTGCCCATTTAGCATATCTTTTATATGTATTCATTGCAATCATTGCAACCGTGCTATCCCCTTATTACACAGATATTTTTGCATCAGGCGATTTATGGGCTAAGCATTTTTCCGCTAATACGTTTATCGTATTACTGGAGCGGTTATCTATAGCCAGCCTTTTTATTGTGGCCATATCATTTTTTCATTTTGTAGTATTTACTCATAAATTCTGCGGTCCGTTGATTAATATCGGCCATACCATTTCAAGAATATCTGAAAGTGATTTTACTCGGAAGATTTATTTAAGAAAAGGCGATTTTCTAAAAAACGAAGCCAAACAAATTAATGCAATGATGAACTCGCTTTCGAATTCAATAGCAATAATTAAAAAAGAAAATTATCTGCTTCTCAAAGATATAGAAGAAAGCATACAAGCGCATGGCAATCAGACTGGGATTGATGCAAAATTGAAAGACTTCCAGGAAAGGGCTAACCGATGTCGGGTGCAGTTGGACAATTTTCAGTTAGGTGATGAAGCCACCAAAAAGATTGGTCCTTGTCAATGCCAGCAAGTTATTAGTGACACCCCCCTCTCAGTGAATAAATGAAACTTGACTGTTGCAGATCAATGATGATAGAAATCTTTATATTCACATAAGCTATGATCAATAGCTTTCCTCTTCCACGCTCCAGCTCATTTCCAATCACTGGCCCGAATTCGAACATGGTCCGTGCAAGCATATCATTCATTCAGGGGAGTATCGCATGTCACCGGAACCGCCCATCAAACCGACCTATTCTGTGCAAACCGCCGTCGATGAATTGTCCGCTGAGAAGGAACCGTCCTCCTGGCACCTCGTCCAGAACCTTTTGAAACACCACTCTGAGTATGGCGGCCATAAAGGTGAGCAAATGGCCGCCGGCGGAGGACCGTCCGAGCCTGCGCGCAAGTCCGCGACACAATGGCTCGAAGAAGTCAGCGCTCTATTTGATCGTGAAATGGTGCATGAGCTCCATGGCAGGCTACTGATCCTGGGCCTTAGCCAGCTCGATCCCTCACTCAGGGACTATCTAAACCGCCAGGATTTTCTTAGGACGCTCACCGATGAGCTCAAGGAAGATTTCGACTCCCTGCTGCTTCCGACGCATGCCGGTGACCATGCCTACCGCGGCAAGTTCATGAAGCTGCTCCAGAACAAACCCGTGAACAAAGAGAAGCCGCGCCAAAAGGGATTTATTGTCGTGGCCCTAGGTGGTCCGGGTTTGCAAGGGCTCGCTGAACTTTGCCACCGACAGACATGGAACAGCCCCTTCACCGCACGCTATGTTGTTGGTCCGCATGACGGCTTCACCGACGCCCTGTCCCAGTTCATGTCGGACCTCGGAAGTCTGAAGCGAGGTGATCAGACCACGGTGGGTGACCTGCTACCCGACCCGGCCACCGATTTAGAGCGCTGGCGCAAGGAGGTGGCCGGTGCGATCGTACCTGGCCCCGAGGCCCTGTCTATCCTCGGTGTGGGGCATTCGGGCGAGCAATTTCTATCCGTCGGCACGCGACTGGTTCTTCTAATCGAGTTCCGACGCGTACCGGATGGCGTGCCGGCCGAGCGGGTCGCGTTGACTCAGCAGGTCGTTGAGTCTCTCCATGCCTTGCCCGAACGCGTCGGCATCGTCTTGTCCGGTCTGCCCGAAAGTGTCACCAGTGTGCTGAGTTCGTTGGAGATGACCAACCTCGATCTCCCCCTGGATCGCGAACACACTCGTGGTCAGGCCCTCGCCAACGATGTGCCTGTCGGCCCCGACCAACTCAACATCCTCGGCGAGGTCAACGCCCTGGCGGAGGCGATCGCATTGAACGACATGAAACCGCCCATGGTCGTCGGGGTGATGGGGGGATGGGGTGCCGGCAAGTCGTTCGTGCTGCATCTGATCGAGAACCGGATACAGGAGATCCGCTGCGAGCCTGTCGACGAGGAAAAAGATCCGAGTGAGTCGGACTTCCCTTTCGTCGGGCACCCCTATCTCATCCGCTTCGATGCCTGGACTTACGCGAAGGGCAATCTCTGGGCGAGCCTCATGCAACAAATCTTCGTTGAGCTCGACCGGCAGGTCGGACTCGAACAAACGCTCGCAAAAAAACTCCCCAAAGAGCTCGGCGAAGGACGAGGCAATGAAGTTTGGCGCGTTCTCAGCCGGTTAACGGGCGAACAACAGGATCGCCTGCTGAAGACAGATTTAGGCAAGAAGGCGCTGAACATCGTTGCCCAGTTCGACCGGGGGCAAATTGCAGAGTCTCGCCTGTGGGAGGTCCTCGAAAAGCTCAAGGAAAAGGAAATCGACCGACTCCATTCGGCCGAAGGCGAGATGGAGCAGATGCGGAGTAAACGGGACCAGGCACGCCTGGAACTGCAACACGCGGTCGACAGCAAAATCGAGCGGGACGCGAGACGCAGCGCCTGGATCGCTGTCGGCGACGAATTCCTGGAAAAGGCCTGGAAGAACTGGTCCGACCGGCCGGACAAGACAAAGTCCCAAGAGGAGCGTGAACCGCCCACCTTCGCGCAGGTCCAAGAGTCGGTTCGGTGGTACGAGAAACTCTATAAGGAACGCTCGTCCACAGCGGTCGCTTTGATCCTGTTCGCGCTTGCAGGTGGGATCCTTGCGGTAATTGCCAACATGCCCGGGGGCCTTGGTGCCGGTTTCACGGGCGCCATGGGCGTTGTCGGGTCGGTATGGACCGGGCTCACGCGGTTCCGAAGTTGGGCGACTGCCGCGGCAAAGCGCTTCGAGGAGGCAACGGCTGCGAACCGTCGTTTCAGTGAAGAGATGAGAGAGGAGCTGGTGGACAACGCCGTGAGATTGGTCAAAACCAGCGGTGTGGGAGAGGTACCGCCTGAGATCGCGGAAAAGGCGCATGAGTTCGGGCAATTCGACGATGGCTTCGAAGCCAAGAAAGCAGAGGTGGAAACGCGACGGCAACGTGTCGGTATGGCCGCGCGCCACGAAAATCTGGTCGACTTCGTGAGACAACGCCTCGAAGGGCGCTTCTATGAGGACAAGCTCGGGCTATTGCATCAAGTGAAGTCGGATCTGGAAGATCTGTCCGACGCGCTGCTCCGCCGAGATTCGACCCATGATCTCTTCCCGCGCGGCAAGCCTCGAATCATCTTGCTCATCGATGACCTCGACCGGTGTCCGCCCAACAAGGTGGTCGAAGTTTTGGAAGCAGCCCAGTTGCTCGTCAAGACGCCGCTGTTCGTCGTGGTGCTCGCGATGGACGTCCGCTACATCACGCGAGCACTCGAAAAGGTCTACGCCGGCGTATTGGTCCGCTGGGGTATGCCCTCCGGCCTTGACTACATCGAGAAGATCATCCAGATCCCCTACCGCGTGCGACCGGTGTCGGAGCCGGCCGTAAGCAGTTTTCTGTGGTCCCAGATGTCGCCGGAGAAACCGGTTGCCGGGTCGGAGTCTCGTTTGGCAGCACCTCCGGGTGCCGCTGGTGCGACGCAACCAGCAGTACCCGAGCCCGGGAGTCCAGGTGAACCGCCCGAGAAGACAAAGCTCAAGGAGGGCGAAGAGAGTCGTACCCCGAGTGCCCACCCCTACCAGAGTGAGTTGCGAGTTCTGCCCACGAAAACGCTACAGTTCTCGATCAACGATCACGAACTCATCAGCGCGTGTTGTGCGTCTTTCGAAGTGAGTCCCCGTACCATGAAGCGACTCGTAAACGTGTTCAAACTGCTGAAGATCATCTGGTTCCGGCAAGGACTGGACGAGGGGCCGGAGACGGACGTCAAGAAAGCCATGCTGGCCCTGCTCGTGATCGCTGCGAGATTCCCCGAGCCGATGCGGCAGCTTCTCCATACCATGGAAAGAAAGTACGCAGATCCCCAGTCGGAGTCAGCCACGGAAATCGTCCCGTTTTTGGTAGAACACTGCATGAAAAACCGGAACAATGCACTGGTTCCTCAGGATTGGAATGAGGTGGAAGCAGCACTAAATAACCCCGCTCTCATCTCGCAGGATCTCTCTTTCGAGCAGTTGCACGAACGACACTTGCATCTGGTGAGTACTTTCTCGTTTATCGGCGAGAGTGATCCTGAGCGAGAGGCAACACTCACAAGGGACCTGTATAGGCCGTTGATGGTGGCCAGCGAAGAACACCTCGAGCAAGAAGAGTCGAGGGAGGGTAACGACGGTGACGCGACCGGAGAACCACATGCAGGTCCATAACGAAGAGATAAGAAATTGCTTTTTCAAAGCGGATGAATCGAAAATGCTGAATTGTGTTTCTGCATCAATTGCAGCTCAACATATTGAGGCATCGATTGAATGGGACCAATATTTATCCAAATAAGTAAAAAGTGTGATGCAATGCGCCGGTGGTTTTCCCCCATTGGATCCACCATGCAGGTAAGGTGATTTGGGTAGCGAGCCACCAAAACGAGGCAAACAGGTATCCGTGAGAACTTTGCGAGTAATATGCACACCCCCTTTCTTCCTTTTCAGTATTTTCCCTTCAATTATTCCCTTTCTTCTTTAGAATTTTCAATTATATACCGATAAATATTAAACAATCCGACAATCAAAGATTAAAATGTCGGGGCACGTCGAGATATCTCCCACATGACACCGCACTTTTTCATTATTTTAACGCTCACGGCCTGCATGATGGCGGCCGTTGCATTCTTGCCTTTTTCAAAGCACAGGCTTGGCTGCCGGAAAAAACTATTTATCGGAGCAGCCTTGTCACTTATTCTGATTTTGGCGAAAATGACATTCTCCATTTTCCCGATGCTTGAAGCCCGCATCATGCCCATTGACGTGTATGCCGCCATTCAAAAGGAGTTCTGGCTGCCGTTCGCAGTTCTGTTTTTCGCATTTGCCAGCCACCTTGTTCCTTCCCGCAATCGCAGAGCCGTTTTAATTATCGTAATTATGCTCGTCCTGGTAGTCGCTCAGCAGTCATTCTGGCACCTCCGCAAACCGGATATGTATGATTATAAAGGGACTATCGTTGACGGTGTTTGTCGACAGACTTCCTATGAAACCTGCGGAGCGGCATCGATGGTGACGTTGCTGAATGCGATGGGAATTTCTGCCACAGAAGGTGAGATGGCAAGGTTATCGATGACCGCTCCCGGTAGGGGGCTGTCGATCCATCAGGCGGCCTATGGTCTTAAAAGAAAGTTTGAACAATTGGGACGCTCGGAACACGTCGCCATTAAAGTCCCCGAATTAAAGGATCTTCACAATTTGCCCAAGCCGCTGCTTGCAGGAATACGATTCTCATCTCGTACAAATCATATGATATGCGTCCTGGAAACAACAAAAGACGCTCTGATTGTCGGTGATCCGATCTCCTCGGGTCCTCAAATCTGGTCATGGAGAAAATTTGATGCGGTTTGGTCGGGTATCGTAATCGTTGGCCACCGTAACGATGGCACGAAGCAGACCGACTTTAAATATCACGGGAATGCGAAACAATGAAAACAAAGTCTATATATTTCGGTTTGGCGCTGTTAAGCCTTCTTTTTGTCTATCATATTTCTGATGCTGATGCTTGCTTCGTCCCTAAAATGGTAAAGAAATTGCCGAATATACCCACCCAGCGCGCACTCGTTAAGTACCGAGGAGGAACCGAAACTCTCATTATTGAATCTACGTTAGACGGTAACGGAAGAGATTATGGATGGATAATACCGGTGCCAAACCAGCCGAAGAAAATCGAGAAAGTCTCCCCCGGGTTTCTAAAAACGCTTTCCCTGCAGCTGCAGCCTAAAATTCATTATCAGCCGCATCCGAAACCGTTCGATATTTACATTTACACCTTGTATACATTTTTGGTTTTAATCGCTTGCTTTATTTTCATGCGCTGGGGGGCAAAACGCAGTATTCTTCCGCTAATCCTAATAGTCTTTTTCATGATTTGGTTTCCCAACATTTATTCGTATTGGGATTCCCCGACAGGACCCGAATCTTCTTTGCTGATGGATCCGTTTGTAAAAACGAAATCCAGAGAAGTCGTCGGAAACTACGATATATTTATTCTTGAAGTCCGGGACAGCTCCGAGCTGAATTCCTGGCTCGATCGCAATGGCCTCAGCCATTTCCCGCCAAAAGCAACCGGGATAATTGATGATTACATCGCACAGGGTTGGTATTTTACGGTTGCAAAACTCAATACGGATTCAGTCGGCATCGCGACGCCCCATCCTTTGTTGTTGACATTCGAAAGCGACAGACCCGTTTACCCCATGAAACTGACGGCGCTTGCCGGTTCGAACGTATATCTGGAACTGTTTGTGGTCAGCGACCAGGAGGCCGTGCCCATCAACTATGATATAACAAAGGAATACTGCAATTATTTCGATTATAATCAAATTCCCGCTTCAGATTTTCACTCTGAATCATCCGGCAGTAAAAGATTTGTACCCAGGAAGTTTTTTAAAATTCACCAGGAAATTGCCCATTCGGATGCTTTCGAGATGCTATGGGATGGCTGTGTGGTAACGAAAATAGCCGATACAGTTACCAGCAATGACATGAAGGCGGATATGTTTTTTAGATTTAAAGAGGCCGTTCCCTTTCAAAAGCAACTATACACGCCCAAAGCCAAATTCGATAAGGCTTATTTCAACACATTGTGGTTAACATCAATCGGGGCAATTCTTTTGGCCATTTCCTACCGGCTTATAAGAAAGCGCTGGAACATACCCGGCATGGCTGTAGTTTGGTTGCTGCTGCTCATTTCATGTGCAGCGGTATTTATTTCTACCTATGTATCGCTTGAGGAAACTTCTGATTTCTATGCGGTGAAAACAAGCCTGCGCAAGGGTAGCTCCATCGGGATAACTTATTTATTTGCCTTTCCGGAAAAGCGGCCCTCAAACGGGGAAGAATTAATTGATTTTTTGAATCGCAAAGGCATTGTCAACGATATTACCAAGGAACCGATAATTCTTGAAGATTCACCGGGAAATATCGTTGTAGAACAAACAGGGAATAAATATAATGTAAAGCTTTGTCTTGAGAATGGCTCGCTTAAATACCTGATGACGATACCGGATTTTGGCGACGAATACGATACTCCCCCGAAAATGCAGAAAGGCAAAGATTATGCAACCGGTTACCATGATATCTAAATTGGTTTGATCTTTCAACAGGGCGTCTATAGCCATTTAATTTCTTGGGTGTTCTTGGATTATAGGGAACAAAAATTATGGATTAGCGTCCATCCGCAAATGCTCAACTCAACTGTGAAAATACCATGTATGAGCTTCAAGTATCTAGATGCTATTAGAATAATTGCTATTGACACATAAACAGTGTACACTTATTATGTGTAAAAAAGCTGAGGAGATTTGCCATGCCCAATATAACTATTTCACTTGATGAAGAATTGCTCATGTCCGGTCGGCGGTATGCGGCAAAGCACCAAACATCAATAAACGCACTGATTCGAAAGCTTTTGGAACAGACCGTCAGATCGCAATCTGACGATTGGCTTGAGGAATGCTTCCGCCTCATGGATCAGGCTGGCGGCAATTCCAAAGGTCGCAAATGGAATCGCGCGGAGCTTTACGATGTCTAAGATCTTCATTGATACCAATATCTTGGTTTACAGCCTCGATCAGTTTGAGTCAGAAAAACGGGAAAAATGTCGCAAACTCCTAAGAACGTTGACCGGTGACCTGCGGGGTGTAATATCTACGCAAGTATTGCAAGAATTCTATGTTGCATCAACAACCAAACTTGGGGCAGATGTTCTGATCGTAAAAGATATCCTACATTCATTTGAACGATTCGTAACGATTATTGTTACCCCCCAGATTATTAAAGAAGCGATCGATTGCAGCATCATTAACAAATTATCATTCTGGGATGCGCTCATCGTCACTGCAGCTGAAAGTGCAAAATGTGAAAAGCTTTGGTCTGAGGATTTAAACGACGGCCAGGTGATTCGAGGTGTTCGCATAGAAAACCCATTGAAAGCTTAAAAGCATTTAGGACAGTAAGGGGACGGTCATGGCCAGGCTATTAACCGGTTATGCCGTCAGCTTCAATCGTTATCATCGCCGCTGCGGGCATCTGTTTCAAAATAGGATCAATTCACAATTAAGATGCGAGCCCAGCTCATCTTCGGATAATGCTCCATGGTGTTAATTCAAAAAACTAACATCGGAATCCAGATTTAGTCTGCGGGGCTACTGAATAAGTCAATTCAGGACGCAACATCCCCTAAGTTTCCGTCCCCTAAATTTCAGGGTGACCGGCATTCCTACCGCGACTAATCTTCTTGCTAATCTTCAGTTTTTTTCATACTGCCGCCTGTTCGACCTCGGCGAGAACCTTAGCTCCTATGTTTTGTTCAACCACTGCCAAATCATATCTTGATTGCAGGTTAATCCAGAATTGTGCGCTATTGCCAAAATACCGGGCAAGCCGCAGGGCGGTTTCGGCGGAGATACCGCGCTTGCCGTTAAGGATTTGAGTTATACGACCCGAAGGTACACGCAATGCCAATGCAAGCTTTGAGCCTAATTTTCTCCAGAATTTTCCCTTCAATTAATCCCTTTTTTTTCTTTAGAATTTTCAATTAGATACCGATAAATAAATATAATTCCCAGCTGCAAGCAATGGGGTATCAATCGGAATATTTAGAATCACCCCGATGGGCAGGGAATAAAACCCCTGTCCGCCTCAGGAGGATTTACCCGCCTAGGACGCCTTGTTCGCATTCGGCGGACCAGATCGGGAACTAATTCGTGCCTGGTTTAATTTCCGGATGAGCACTAACTATACTGTCATTCCATATCAGGCGAGGGAAACAATGAAAACAAAGGCCGTATATTTGACTTTGGCGCTGTTAGGCCTTCTTTGTGCCTATCATTTTTCTTATGCTGATGGATTCTTTATCCCTAAAGCGAGGAAAAAAATGCCGGATATTCCTGTCCAGCGGGCACTCGTTAAATACCAGGGAGGAACCCAAGCTCTTATTATTGAATCTACGCTAGATGGTGAAGGTGGAGACTATGGGTGGATTATACCGGTGCCGAACCCGCCAAAGAAATTTGATAAAGTCTCACCTGGGCTGTTAAAAACCCTAAAAAAGTCAGGTAAATAGGAAATCAATCAGAAAGTTTTTCAAAATCCTTCTTATTTCGTATGCAATCGCGTTCGGTTTGACTTATGCACTGGTGGGTGAAACCACGGATGTGGTTACAGTGGAAAAATACTGGCGTCGAAATTTTCAAAGCAGGATATCGTCTTTATTTACCGAGCCGGAAAACACCTTCTCGAACGGAGAGGAATTGATAGAATTATTGCAGAGGAATGGCATCAACAATCCCATTACAAAAGAACCGATAATTCTTGAAGATTCACCGGGAAACATTATTGTCGAAGAAACAGGGGATAAAAATCAAATAAAGATTTGTCTTGAGAATGGTTCGCTAGCAAACTGGTATTAAAACACGCTAAAATATGTATCAAATGATAGGACAGCTCAGCCGTAGCAAGGCGTGGACAACTCTTTGAAACCTCTCCAGGACATCCAAGTAATTATCACGATGCTGAATTATTCTTTTACCAGCTCTTTTTCACCCTTCTCTCTGATCGTTTTCAAGGCGGCCAGGGTTTTGCCGGGCAGCGGGGGGGCCTTGTGGTTTTTGACGATATCTTCCAGTTTCTCCTGAATCCGCGTGGCCGTGTCCTTGGCGCCTTGGCCTTGCCAATCGTCATAGGCGCCGCGCACCATCAGGCGGGGCACCCACAGCTCGTTTTTGAAATGTTTGTAGGTGTGATCGTCTTCCAGATAATGTCCCCCGGGTCCGACCTTGGCGATCAGATCCCGCGCCAGGGTTTCGGGATTGACCTCTACCCCGCGCATGAAGCGCTTGGCCATCCCAATGTTTTCGTCGCCCAGAACCAACTGGGCCGTTGAACAGGCCATACCGCTGTCTATGTAACCCACGTCATGAATCAAATTCAGACCGGCCAGGCCCTGGGCCAGGATGGCAAACGCCGATTCGGCCCCGGCCTGGGCATCTATCAGCTTGGCATCGGTCGCACCGGCCAAACCCCAGGTGGGCAATCCAAAAGATTGGGCCACTTCGGCCTGGGCCGCCAGAGCCAGGCTCATTTCCGGTGCGGCCATTGCCAGAAGACCGGCCGCCATGTCAAATACGCTGAAGTTGCAGCCCAGACTGCAGGGACATCCCGGCCGGCGCAGCTGGGCTAAAACTAAACACATCAACGCCTCGGCCACACCTTGGGCAATGGCTCCGGCCATCGTCACCGGGGCGGTCGCACCGAATTGAATCGTCGGACCCTGAATTTGGGGCAAAGACAGATCCGCGCAGACAAACAAACGATCGATTACATCCGCCGGAAAAACCAGCGGGGAAATCGGCTCGGGATAAAAAATGAGAAACGGCCGCTGCTGCAGGTTGTCAATCCCGCCGGCCACCTCGGCGGCCATCTCATAAACCAGCTCGACCCCCCGGGGGGTATACCCGATGAAAACCATGGGTTTGGTGGTATTGGACACCACGGCCTCGAATTCGTAAAGATCGGCAACCGTGGGCGCAACATCCTGCACCGAACCCATCGGCATGACCCAGTCGATGTTGTCCAGCGCGTCGGCCACCTTGGCACCTATGGCGATATCGACCACCCTGGTGGGATGGATTTCGCCGGTCAGGGCGTCTTTGGTTCGCGGACTGGCGGTGGACGTGCCATAGTAACTCTTGCGGCCCTCGACTTCCATGGCGCGTCGGCCTTGGCGATCATAGATGGTCCAGCCTTTGGGGGTGGTTCGCAAACACGCCGTCACGACGTGTTCCGGAACCTTGACGATTTCCCCGTCGATCGGTGCGCCTGCCTGTTTGAGCATTTTGCGGGCGCCTTCGTGATGCACTCGAAAGCCTACCTTTGACATCACCTCGAAAGCAGCCCGTTTGATCTCTTCGATCTGATCGTCGGTCAGGACCCGGAAAAAAATCGATCTTTTTTCAGTGGCGCCGGTCTGAATCATGCTTCCTCCTCATGCGAGTTTTAGCGGGTTGAAATTTGTTGAGATATCCAGCTATAGCGTTTGTCATAATAACGTTCCGATACCGGTGGTTTTACGACATTTTCCGGACCATCATGACGTTGATGGCTTGACGCAAACGCTATAGACCAATTATTTGCACCGTTTTGGGGCTGCGAAACTCGAGCCAGTCTTTTAGCGCATAAATCCGAATCAGGTAAAGGTTTATTTTTGCTTACCTTACCCAATGATTTCTTGACAGTTGTGTTTATGTTTCATAAACCCACTTTTAATCCCGAACAGATTCATACGATGTCCAACGTGAACACACGGAAGGAGAATAAAATGAAGATACTCGTGGGGTATGACGGATCGAAGGTTGCCGATAACGCTTTGAAATTGGCACAAAAACATGCGAAGGCATTTAAGGCAGAGGTTTATATTGTGACCTCATTGGAGCAGGGTCCGGAGTTGAAAAAAGAGGATATCGATAAAGCTGAAAACAAGCTGGAAAAGCTGAGAACGCCCTTCAAAGTAGATGATATTGCCTGCAAAACCCAGGCATCCGTAAGTTACCACTCTCCTGGAGAGGATCTGGTCAATTATGCAAGAGACAACAGTATTGATGAAATCATTATCGGAGTCAGAAGAAGGTCAAAAGTTGGAAAATTGGTGTTCGGTTCCACTGCCCAATATGTCATCCTGGAAGCACCCTGCCCGGTTGTTTCGATCAAATGAAGGCGGATGACAACATCATTGCACGTATCATTGCAGTTCACGATTTTCATGAAGGCATCAAAGACGTCCACCTGGAGAACTTTCCGGCAGGCTGAGCCCCGGCGAATTGCCCGATACGATCTGTCTTGCCGTATTATCCTTCCGTTCTAGCGAAACTCTGCCTCAACCGATGAGCCGTTCGACGTTAAGGCTCACGACAGGCCGTTCGGCCTTGTCATTTGACCCTGTCATTCGACCCTGTCATTCGACCCTGAGGTCCTCGAAGGGAGGACCTCGAAGGGAGGCTCACGACAGGTTGGCGGCGTAATTGGTGGATTGCTTGAGGCGAGTCCCGCCATACGGCGGGACTGGATGCTTGATGCTTGATTCTATATAAATCAAAAAAATTCCTCTTAAATACAGTATCTCTCCGAGGCGTAGGCTCTACCCTCCGGCCTGGAAGCCCTACGGGCTGGAAGCGGAGCCGGAGGCCAGAGACTATCATCCAGTATCTTTTCGCATCTGGCACCATGTTTGATAAAAAACACTTGCCCAGACCGATATGATATGCCAACCGTTTCAGGATTTTGGTCCCGGTAACAAAGTAAAATCCCTGCAAATGACCAACTCGTCGCGACAGGGCGGGCTTGACCTAAATTTTAAGATCTTGGCTTATAAAGATATCTAGGGCCTCGCGTGGATCCGTTCGGATTCATCCGGCACATGGATTACGGGTTCCACTTTTCTCAACTCTTCAAGTGGGATATGACACTTAATGATGTGCCGATCGGCCGCGATTTGCTCCGGCGGCGGTTCATTATCACAAATTTCGCCTATTCTCCGGTGGCAGCGCGTAGAAAATGGGCAGCCCTTGGGAGGATTCATTGCGCTGGGCAGATTACCTTCCAGAACGATCTCACGCTTGGTTACTTCCGGATCTGCAATCGGCACAGCTGATAACAGCGCTTCGGTATAAGGGGAATAAGGAGGAGCGAAGATCTGCTCCGTGGTGCCCCTTTCAAGAATATGTCCGAGATACATGACGACGATACGATCTGACAGATAACGCACGACACTCAGATCATGGCTTATGAAAAGCAGGGTGGTTTTATGCTCGCGCTGAATATCCATAAGCAGCTCGGTAACAGCCGCCGCGACCGATACGTCCAGGGCAGAGACCGGTTCATCTGCAATAACCATGTCCGGGTTTCCGGCAAATGCCCGGGCAATACCGATACGCTGCTTTTGCCCGCCTGATAACTGCCTGGGTTTTCTGAAATAAAAGTCCCTTGGCAGTTTGACCGTATCCAGCAGGGTCATCACGCGGTCATAAATTTTCTTTTTGTCCTTCTCCACGCCAAATTTCTTGATAACCCGCGATATTTGACCACCAATGCTGTGGCTTGGATTCAATGTATCAAACGGATTTTGAAACACCATCTGCAGTGAGCCAATCTGTTCAGCGCTGCGCTCCCGAACCGGCACATCCGAAATATCTTTGTCTCCGTGACGCACCTCGCCATCCGTACCTGTCTCTAAACCCATCAAGACTTTGGCAAATGTTGATTTGCCGCAGCCGGATTCACCGACGATGGCTACCGTTTCTCCCTCTCGGGCAGTAAAGTTCAACTCCTCATTAGCCTTGACATAACGAATTCTTTTACCGGTAATCAAAGCCCTTAGTGATCGGTCACGAACCTCGTAGTACTTCTTCATGCCATCCACTTCGAGCACCCGTTTACCGAGTTTAAGTACCTCCTTGACTTCACCGCCCGGCGCCTCAAGGTGATGATCGATTTCTTTATAGCGTAAACATCTTACGCGATGGTCGGCGGCACTATCCACGACATGCTCCATTTCAATATGATCCTGGTCACACAGTCCGGGCTTAAAGTGATCACAACGTGGGTGGTAATAACAGCCCTGGGGTCGTTCGAATGGCAAAGGGAGCTGACCGCGGATCGGCTTAAGCGGGGCGGCGTTCTTGTCGGCCGTCGGCAGGGGAATGCAGGCAAAAAGGCCGTGGGTGTAAGGGTGCCTTGGCCAGGTAAACAGCGAGTCAATCGTTCCTTCTTCGACAACTTCACCGGAGTACATGACAAATACCCGGTCACAGGTCTCCAGAATCAGCCCCAGGTTATGGGAGATATAAATCTGGGAGGTGCCGAACTTCTTGCTGATGTCGGCAACCAGCTTCACGATGCCGGCCTCAACCGTGACATCCAGCGCAGTCGTTGGTTCATCCAGCAGCAACAAAGATGGATTAGATAAAAGCCCCATAGCAATAACCACTCGTTGCTGCTGTCCACCCGATAACTGATGCGGATATGATTCCATAAGCCGTTCAGGATCAGGCAGTTTGACATCCGTCAGCATCTTTATAGCCCTCTGTCGCGCTTCTTCTTTGGAAATGTTCTCATGCGCAAGCGGCACTTCCATCAGCTGGGTGCTGATTTTGAGGCTTGGATTTAGAGAGGCAAAAGGTTCCTGGTATATCATTGCGATCTCTGATCCGCGAATGCGGCGCAACTCATCCTCCGACATCTGATTCAAATCACGGCCTTTAAACGTTATGCTGCCGCTCTTGATGCCGCCGTTGGCGCCCATATATTGCATGATCGCCATGGCCACGGTAGACTTTCCGCAGCCCGATTCGCCGACAATGCCGATGGTTTCACCGGGCAATACCGTCAACGAAAAATCCACTACCGCCGGGATTTCCCCAGCCCGGGTATAGTAAGAGATGCAGAGATCCTTGCAGACAAGAACCGGTTCTTGATTGTCGTTCATGTTTTGGCTACCTCCTAATCGCGCAATGAGATTTCACGCAGACCGTCCGCCATTAAATTGAACCCCAGGATTAACGAAGATATTGCGATACATGGAAAGAGCGTCATGTGCGGAAAAGCCATCGCCATCTGCCGGGTTTCATTGACCATGCCGCCCCAATCCGGATCCGGCGGCGGCAGACCCAGCCCCAGAAAGCCGAGCACACCGATGGTGATAATGACATAACCCAGACGCAGACAGGCATCGACAATCAGCGGACCGCGTGCATTCGGTAATATTTCAACCAGCATCACTTTCCAGTCTGATTCGCCTCTGGTCTGGGCCGCTGCAACATAATCACGATTGCGCAGATCCAGCACCAATCCACGCACAATCCGCATGATCCCCGGCGAGGATGCAAAAGTGATGGCAATAATGATGTTAATTCCGGATGCGCCGATGGTGGCGATGATGATAATATACAGCACCAGCACCGGAAATGAGAGAATGATATCTGCGACGCGCGACAGGACATCATCCACCCAACCGCCGCGATATCCGGCTGCAAGCCCCATCAGAATACCCACCGTATATGCCGAGAGAGTTGCCAGTGGCGCATAGATCAGCACTGTACGCGAACCCCAGATTATACGGGAAAGGATATCCCGCCCGATATGATCGGTGCCGAGCCAGAATGTGCCGCCTTTGGCATCCGCCATACCCGGTTTGGCAAACGGCTGAATGGACGAGTTGGGTTCAAATGGCGCCAGCAACGGTGCCAGGATTGCAACCAGCACCCAGAATAAGACTAGGAAAGCCCCCACCATTCCGACCCAACTCTCCCGCAGGAGCCCAAAAGATTTCAGTGCGCGCCATAGCGCCGCTCCGTATCCGGCAGAAGGCATTCGGGTTGTAGTTGCAGTTGTATTCATCGTTCGTCTCCTTAGTGCTTCGATTCGCAATTACAGTGACATATAATTATTGACCCATCCATCATACATAATTGCTAACTCGCCTCGGCTGCTTTCGACAGGCTCAAGCCCTGAGCTTGCCGAAGGGAGCTCGTCGCAGGCAGCACTAAGTCCCGAGTATGTAAATACGTCCTCGTATTTACGCATCGATGGACTTAGCTAAAACGGATGCGAGGGTTGAGAAATGTGTAGCCAATGTCGGCGATAGTCTGGGTGGCCACCGCAACACAAACCGCCACCATGGCGCACGCTTCCAGAAGGGCGATATCGTTATTCAGAGAAGCCTCCAGGATCAGTGCTCCAAATCCTTTATACGCAAAGAAGAATTCAACCACAATAACTCCAGACAGCAGCCAGTTGATTTGCAGCATGATTACCGTAAATGGTGCGATGAGTGCATTGCGCAACGCATGCTTGACGATCACCGATTTATAGGGCAAGCCTTTTAGCACCGCCGTTCTTATGTACTGGGAAGTCATGACTTCTGCCATGGATGCACGAGTCATGCGAGCGACATAGCCAAAGTCATAGACGATCAGCACCAGGGCCGGCAGAATCAACTGTTTGAACTCGAACCCGCCCGCCATGCTGCTGGTGCCCGGCAGCCATTTCAGACCGAATACAAAGAGGGCCGAGAAAAATACGGCACTGGCAAATTCCGGTACGGAAGTTGTCAAAATCCCAAACACCGATATCGATCTATCGAGCTTTGAACCCTCTTTCATCCCCGACAAGACGCCCAGGATCAACGATAGCGGAATCATGATCGCAAACGTCCAAAACCCCAGTATGGCGGTGTTCCACAGCCGCGGCAACATCACGTCAGCGACAGGGCCTTTGAAGCGGATCGACTCCCCGAGGTTGCCGGTCGCAAAATTGCCCAGCCACTTCACGTAGCGCAACATGACGGGTTGGTTATATCCGTGTTGCTCCCGCCACAGCTCCCGCTGTTCTTCGTTTGAAAATTGACCAAGCACCCGGATTGCCGGATCGCCCGTAAGTTCCGTCTCCAGCAGCAGAAAAAGGATCAGCGATACGATAATCATGGTGAAAATCATGAATCCGATTCGCTTTACCACCAAGGTGACCATTTTGACTCCTCCTGATCTAATTCAACGTCTCGTAAATTCTATAACTTATTGTCAATAAAGAGTTTTTATGAAGCCTGAGTTTGTGCCCCGCATATGGAAAAATGGAATGATGGAATATTGGACGGTTGGGTTTTCATAAGGATGTAATCCTATTATTATTTTGCCGTAAAAGAAAATTCCTCCAATAAAAAATTACCCCATTTTCCCAGAACCCATTATTCCATTTTTCCAGCATTCCAACATTCCAATTGGGGAGAAACCCCTAAGTTCTACTTGTAGTTTTCGGGGAGATAATAGGCCGGGGAGCGCCTAAACGCCCCCCCTTACCAGCTTAAGTTGTGAATACTACGCCAGGGAAACTTTATGGAAGCGGTAGTATCGGGTTGGATGCATTTCAAAACCGACGACATTATCCCGGACCGCGGTGAATACGGCACGGAAGAACGGCTGAACCATGACGGCGTCGTCCTGCAGAATTTTCTCAACCTTCTCCATCTTGACCCGTCGTTTTTCAACATTCAGGGTCGATTCCGCTTCGGTCAGGGCTTTATCCCACTCGGGGTTGGCATAGCTGGACTCATTCCAGGGCACACCGGTGCGGTAGGCCAAGCCCAACACCATGACGGCCAACGGACGGTGGGTCCAGGAGGTTAGACTCAAGGGCGCCTTTGTCCAAACATCCCAATATTGTGCCTGAGGCATCACATTCATATTGATTTTGATCCCGGCCTTGGCGGCATCCTCTTTAAGTATGGCCACTGAATCCTGTTCCCAAACACCTTCGGTATTGCCCACATTGCAGGTTAATTCAATGCCATCGGGATAGCCGGCCTCGGCCAGCAGTTTTTTGGCGCCTTCAATGTCCTGCTCGAACGGGGGCAGGGCAAAATACTCGGGGTGTATCTTGGCGACATGGTGGTGTTCGGCAACGATACCCAAACCGCGGTGGGCGATGTCGAGCTGTCTCTTGGCATCGCAGGTTTTCTGGACCGCTTTGCGTACGCGGATATCGGTAAACGGCTTTTCGGTGACCTTCATCCGAATAACACCGGTCTGGGTCGTTGGAATCTCGACAACCTTGATTCCCGGAATATTCTTGGCCGCTTCCAGGGTTGTCAGATCGAGGTTATAGATTCCATCAACCTGTCTTGAAGCGATAGCGGCCAGATAAGCGCCGGCATCTTCGCCCAGATCGACGAAGCGAATTTCATCCAGAAAGACCTCACCGTGCCAATAGGGTTCCTTGCGTTTTTTCAAGACAGCCAGCTCACCGACCCTGAATTTGGTAAGGGTGTATGGCCCGGTACCTACAGGGTTTTTGGAGAGATCGCCGCCTTCTTTTTCAAAATTGCGGTGAACGATTGCGGTAGGATAGTTATAAAGATTCTCGGGTATCGATAGTACCGGCGAATTTAGGTTGAGTCTGACTGTATGATTGTCTACTTTCTGTACCGCATTTTTAGTCATGCGCTTGATCGGATTGCCTTTGGCATCTTTCTCCCCGGTTACTTCAAGCATGGCATCGAACAGACCCAGATTGGATGATCCGGTTTTTGGATCGAGCCAGCGGGTAAAATTAAATACCACATCATCAGCATTGAATTCATCGCCGTTTGACCATTTGATGCCTTTACGCAGATGGAAGGTCCAGGTTTTCAAATCGTCGGATGCTTCCCAGCTTTCGGCCAGATAGGGTCGCGTGATGTTATCCGGACCGGTTTCTACCATGTACTCGACGATATGGCGCGCGACGATGGATTTCTGGGTCCATGAATAAGTGGCCGGATCGGCCATCTCCTGGACCTGCATGCCGAATTTTAACACGCCGCCTTTTTTCTGAGCGGCGTGGGCGGATGAAATAAAATCCGGCAATCCCGCCATGCTGTAAGCAGCCGTCGCAGACACGCCCAGCAGCGTGACGGTGCGCAGAAATTCACGCCGCGAGCACTTGCCGTCGGCAAGGGCTTTTTTCATTTCTTCAACACCGGGATGTACTCTTTTTGTCGTCATGATATTACCTCCTCTCAGGAATGATAGGTTGCCAGAAAAGTAAAACCGTATAAGATCAAAAGTTCCTAAAAACCAACCAATTAAATACTTGGGACCGTTAGGTGCAGATATTCACAAAAAGGGCAATTTTGAGACTCTATAAGAAACCATAAGAAAAGGTACATAAAATCAATGCTATAAAAGGTGGTCGGTTAAATTGGTGAGATTAAAGAAACTGGCGTCTAGTTTTTAATTAGTATTTTAGAATGAATCCGCGTCCAACATAGATAATCAATTTATTTCTGTCAAGGACTAAGCCGGATGTCACGGTTCTTCCCTATTTAACAAATAATATCATTTAGTTGAAAAAAATTAGCCCAACCACCTCCGGATGGGATCCATTCGAAGCCACAGGACACCTCATCTGGCAGCCCTTAGACAAACACATGAAATTTCTTTCTGATCTCCGTTGCGAGGTCCTGGTGTATTTTCGGCTCTTCAGGTGCTGAGAGGATCTTTGTCGCTATCATTCGTGCCCGCTCGCGGGCATCCAAACAGCCGTTAGTTTCCCAATCTCTCCTGCCTGATTTATCGCTGACCCCATTGCTCTGGAAATATTCACTGCGAATAAAACGCAGGGTATGGTCTGACATCAAATAATTACCGCCCGGTCCGACTTCCTCGATGGCATCATAAGCCATATGCTCTTCATCCACTGCAATGCCTTCCAGAATCTTGCAGGCCATTCCAATAATCTCATCATCCATGACATACTGTTCATAGGAAATACAAAGCATGGATTCCAGCATTCCGGCCGCATGGTGGATGTAATTATTTCCCCCCATTACAGCAAGAGCAGTGGTAAAAGCCTTTTCCCATCCGGCCTGGGCATCCGGGATTTTCGAATCGCTCAGCCCGGATGAAGCATAATTGGGCACCTTCACATATTCGGCTAACTGGTGAATCGCGGTTTGCATCATGCCGAATTCAACGCCGCCGCCTTGATAGCCCATCGAACGCATATCGGCCATACCGGGTAAGCCGCCATACAATGCCGGCGCACCGGGGTTTGAAAGTTGATGCACAGTGATACCGGCAAGTTCCTCTGCATGGGTCTGCACCAATGTCCCGGCCATGGTCATCGGAGATGTGGAGCCGGACATGGGGGCACTGGATATGGCAACCGGCACCATTTGCCGGGCGGCCTCACACACGTTTTTTACGGACTGGGTGCAGAATTTAAGCGGACTGATGATCATACAGGATGCGATTGAAAAAACCGGGTTTTTTCTTAATTTTTCTCTTCCACCAACAACGATCGACGCCAATTCAACTGCGTCCAAAAGCCCTTTCTCGAGGTCGCAGCCGAACATGATATGCTTGGTGGTGCCGAGCATGGGAGCAAAAAGAGAATTAACATCGTAGTATTCGACGGGTACATCATGCGGTATGACACACCGTTGAAAAAAATGTATGTTATCCAATCGGTCAACCAGCCTGGCCACATTGTAAATATCTTCAAGCACGCCCCGCCGCACCTGGCGTGTATCGAGATCAATTACGTTTAATGCAGATCCGCCGGTCCCGGCATACACGCGGTCGCTGCCTACATGCAGATCATTCCTGCCGTCCCTGCTGTACAGGATAAATTCAGCCGGTGCTTGGGAAACCATTTCTTCTGCCAATTTCCGCGGGAAGTAAATCCTTGCATTTTTCCGGTCGACCCTGCAGCCCGCCGCTTCGACCATATCCAGCATATCGTCGAGACCTGTTTCAAAAGTCATCCCGATATGTTCGATGACATCCAATGATTTTTGATGTATCGTTTCGATCTGGCCTTGATTCAAAGGCCGATAGAGGTTTCCGATTAATCCGCCGCTGCCCATTTTCTCCTCCATTTTTCGTTTGCGATTTGTCAGATGCGCATGAACCGTTAAATTGCCTTTGTTTGATTCATTTCAAAAAGAGTGTTTTCCGCTTCCTGTAAAGCGTTGGCCAGATTGTCGACATCGGGGCCTCCGCCTTGGGCTTGTGCAGGCCGGCCGCCTCCGCGCCCCTTTATAACCGGGCACGCTCTTTTCATCAATTGCCCCATGTCAAAGGGCAGTTCCTCCGACCGCTGAAAGAGCAGGGAGGCTTTATCTCCAGATTTTGCGCCAAACAAGATGACCGTTTCGGCAGCAGTCTTCAATATCTTTTTTGCCAGGAATATCAATTCCTTCTGATCACGATTTTCAAAAATATTCTTGACGATATGGAGGTCCCCAATTTTTTTCCGCCCGGCGTAAAGCACTTGCGCTTCATTGTCCAAGACTTGCCTCTTCAAATTTTCGTATTCCAACCGCAGGGATTTATAATTCTCCTGAAACTTATTTATATTTTGATGAAGTTCGCCTTCACTTGAACTCATTGACGCCATAAGGTTTTTGATAACTTTTGATTTTCTCTGGTAGTCTTTCAAGGCCCGCAATCCACATACAAAATGAATACGCGTCCCTCCCTTATAGTGCTCATATCGATGGATCTTGAGAAGGCCGATTTCTCCGGTTCTCGCACAATGGGTTCCGCCACACGCTGAATAATCAAAATCCTTTACCTCGATAATTCGGATGCGATCCTCCACGGCCGGGGGCTTGCGCAGAGGGAATCGATCCAGTTCGGATTTGCCTACCGTGTGCGCAAGGACGCGTCGATTTTCAAGAACTATCCGGTTGGCAAGGATTTCAACCCGGGCAATCGCGTCGTGACCGAATCCGGATTTATCCATATCGATCGTGGCGCTTTCTTCTCCAAGGTGAAATGAAATGGTTGCCGCCTCAAATTCTTTTGAAAATATCTGTGACAGGACATGCTGCCCGGTGTGTTGTTGCATGTGATCCAGTCGCCGCCGCCAGTCGATCAGGCCCGTAACTCGCCGGTCGTTTAGCGGTTCTTCGAGCAGATGGACAATTCGGTGGTTATCGTCTTCAATCACATCGACAACCGCAACATCATTCAGCCTGCCAAGATCGTTCGGTTGACCGCCGGAGGTTGGGTAGAATGCTGTTTGCTTTAGAACAACCGCAGGTTTTCCGTTGACCGCCATTTTTTCGATAACTTCGGAAGAAAATTCCTGCATATACTGATCTTCATGGTAGAGTTTCTTGGTCATACGTCTATGTCCTTTTGGGTGTCTTTTCATATTAGATATCCATTTACAACAGGACAATCAATCATCGCAAGTCGCTAAGGACGCAGGGTGAAGATTCTTTTTCATTTGCCGCTGTAATCCTCAAACGGTGGACTGCACTAGGATCTCGCCTCAGCTGTTCTGAGCATATCAAGGACTTTGGCTTCAACGCCGCTTTTAATCAAAAAAGATTCCAAGTCAGTTCGCAGGCCCGCATCCAATTCGGGCTGTGAATAGGTTGACAGGATTCTCTCCAGGGCGCTATTGACATTGGCCAGGTATGCCTTCTGGACATTTTCTGCGTCTTTTCGGTGGCCGATACCATCCAGCACGCTGTTCCAAGGCACACTGCGGCAGTGGTCCAGCGTGTGGGAATGGGTAAGATACTGTCCCCCGTGGCCGGTCTCGATGATGACTGGCAGGGCCAGGGCATTGTCGTCCACGGCAATGTCGGCCTGATAGTGCTCGATTAAGCGGATGGCATTTAAGTCCGTAATAAATTTTTCGAAGGACATAGCGCTGTAACTGCTCAGCATGCCCGCGCTGTGGATAATCAGGTCCACTTTCTCCTGCAGGGTTACGAACATGTTCATCATGCTTTCATAGCCGCTCTGGGCCGTTAAGCCGTCGGCGTCCGAACCACTGCCGCCGCAGCGGCAAGGGATGCCGTACATAGCAGTCAGCGCCTTGACATACCTGATGCACGTTGCCGTGGCCGGAGCACCCAGATTCAATCCGCCGGTGCGCATGTCCGCCGGCACGACGGCAATCCCCATCACAACCGGTGTGCCCTCGCGCAGCATCTGCGTGATGGCGATGGCAGCCAGGACTTCGGCATTGCCCATGGCCAGCGAACCCGCCAGTGTGATGGGCGCGGTCGTGCCGCTCATGACGCCGGCGGATATAATCAGAGGTTGTCCGTATTCGGCATGGATCTTTATGGTATCCAAGGCCACTTGATCGATCTGCAGGGGACTCAAGGTGTTTACCAGAGTCAGCACCCTGGGCTGTTGCATCAGTGCTTTTCTGCCACCAAATACCATAGCCGCCATGGCCATTATGGTTTCCACCGCCTTGGCCGGTCCGGGTTGCCCCAGGATGCATTTGTCGGAATAAAGCATGGTAGCATAGGTCATGGCTGCGTGTGTCTGGGCGGCTGGAATTTCTGTGGGCTGAACAAGGATGCCCCCGTTGAGTCTGAATCCATCGCATTGCTGAACGAGCTTGATAAATCGAATATAATCACTTAGGGTCGCATCGCGGCGGTTGCCGGCCGCATCGATAATCGCAGCGCTGCCATAGCCGCCCACATATTGCGGCTGTCCGCCGCCGATCAATGCGTCCTGTTGCGGGTTTCGGGCGTGGAGGGTAAACTTTGCGGGCGCCTTGTTCACCCAGGTCATTACCTGTTCTTCGGTAAAAAAAGCGATCCGGTCTTTTACCTTAATTCCATTTTCCTTTAAGGTTGAACAGATTTCAGAATGGTGCAGTTTAATGCCCACCTTCTCCAGGATCGCCATTGACGTTTGATGTATCCGCGCGAGTTTGTTCTGCATACTGCCAGCCTCTTGATTGTGATGAAAACCGGAACCGATCAACGACCATCCCGTGTCGGCTGACTCCCGGAAATAGTAAAGAATCCGGGCCAGGAGAATCCGGCTTTGGTTCAACCCCTGAAAGGGGTCGCTCTGTGACCGAGCTGATTTCAACCTTCTACTGGGGTGTTGGAGTATTGGAAACCGAACACATGACAAACATCTGCCGGAAATCAAACCCGAAATAGATGGTATTTTATCCCTTTGGAATCCCAGAGCCATGTACCATTACTCCATTACTCTAACACTCCACCACTCCATGGATTTTTCAAAGCAGAGCCGTCTGTCTGTGACCCCCGATGGAGGGATCTTCGACTGGCCCAGAGGAACAAGATATCCCCGTTAAGTTAAACATGTCCATAGAAATCCCGGTGCACCACCACCGAATAGGCATAATCGTGCAGGGTACTGTAGCTGAAAACGGGAATATCTATCTCCCGCTGAAGCTGGCGGGCGAAGGGCGGAAAACCGGTGCATTCCAGGACCATGGCCCCCATATTGGGATTTTGTTTGAAAAAATTTATTCCATGCTTGACGAACTCATCAGCCGCTTTGTCATAGTAAGCTTGCGGTCGTTCAGGGCGCTCGCCTTCGATCCAGAGGTTCATGAACTCACGGCACACGTCGTTATCGCAGGCGCCTTGAATAACATAATTGCTGCCCAGTTGAATCCCAACAGAGGCTAAATGTTCATCTTGCACGGCGCTCTTTGTCCCGACATATATGCCCACCACTTTGTCGGGTCCGATAACCTGCTGGGCGAAAGGGACCTGCAAAAGACTGGACATGAAGACCGGCACGTCCACACTGGCTGTAATCTCTTTTTGAAAATAGGAAAAATAGCCGCACTCGGCCGATATGGCCCGACAGCCCATTCTCTCAAGCTTTGCGGCAGCCCTTTTGATCGGCTCCAGACAGGGGGACTTATCTTCCTTGAACACCAGGGTCACGATATCCACGCCTTCCACGATTTCGTATTGAATAGGGTAGGGATACGTGCTGGCGTTGCGGACGTCGCCGGGAAAACCGGGATAGACGTCATCCAGGATGATTATTCCCAGGCCCATACCGTAGCAGCAGTGATTTTTTCTGGGCCTGATAAGATTGATGCCGAAATCACGGTTTGTGTAATTCATGCGCACCTCCCAACCCGGATAAACCGGAATTGAAGATTGAATCCGCCGGAGGCGGACAAGGATTGACGATTGAAAATTTTTGGTGTCGCTTTCAGCCGTCGTAGCCGTAGGCCACTATGGCGAAGTCGGCTCGCTCCTTCGCTGGTAAAAACAGAAATAGGGTTCGCGAACAATGCCCGCTGCCAAAGCTTCTGGATGGCGTTTCCAACGGCTATCATATTTTCATTGACTTGGAAATAATTTCTAAATAATAGCGATTGGATTCGGACAACTCGTTTAATCAAGGATAATGGCATGCCCTGGTATGAAGTGTTCAGGCAACAACAGGTCGAGCAGATTCATGAAGCCTCGTTGCAGATTCTAGAGCAAATTGGCGTGGATTTCGCTTGGCCGCCGGCTCTGGAGGTGTTGGCTAAAGGCGGTGCCAAGGTCGAGGGAGAACGGGTGTTTATCTCACCGCGCATGGTGGAAGAACAGCTGAAAAAAGCGCCCAGCCAGTTCCGACTTTATGCGCGCAATCCCGAAAAGGACGTGATTATCGGCGGCGATCATATCGCATTTACACCTGGATTCGGGGCACCATTCGTCACCGATTTGAACAACGGCCGACGAAAGGGAACCCTGAAAGATTTTGAGAATTTTGTCAAATTGATCGGTGCCAGCCCTTATCAGGATATTATCAGCGGTATACCGATTGAACCAAGTGACGTAGCGCATGAAAACCGCCACACTCAAAAGCTCTACACCGCCATGAAATATTCGGATAAATGTCTCATGGGCAGCGCTATGGGACAGGCGCGCGCCAGAGACAGCATCCGAATGGCCTCCATCCTGTTTGGCGGTGAAGCCCAATTGGCAGACAAACCCCGGCTTATCAGTATTCAGGGTTCTCTGACGCCGTTGAAATACGATGCCCGCATGCTGGGTGCAATTATGGAATATGCCGGGGCGGGACAACCGCAGCTTATTTCATCCCTTTCCATGGCAGGTGCGACAGGTCCGGCGACGCTGGCCGGAAACCTGGCGCTGCAAAATGCCGAAGTATTGGCCGGCATCGTTTTAACGCAGTTGGTGCGGGAGGGCGCTCCGGTGGTATTTGCGGGAGCCTCATCAAACGCAGACATGCGCAACGCTCATCTGAGCATCGGATCTCCTGAAATGGCACTGAACACGGCTGCAACCGCTCAGATGGCGCGTTACTACAATCTTCCCTCACGCAGCGGCGGTGCGATTTGCGACGCCAAGGTACCCGATGCCCAGGCAGGTTACGAATCCATGATGAACCTCTTGATGGCCCAGGTCAGCGGTATCAATTTCGTGCTCCATTCGGCCGGCATCCTCGAATCCTACAATTGCATGTCCTATGAGAAGTTTATCATCGATGATGAAATTTGCGGGATGGTCAAACGAATAATAAGAGGCGTCGAAGTCAATGCCGATACCTTGGCTTTGAACGTGATCAAAGAAGCAGGCCCGGGCGGACATTTTCTGGACAAGGACCATACCTTCGAACATTTTCGAACCGAATATTATCAGCCCCGGTTATCCAACCGTGACGTCTTTGAAAACTGGCGCGACAACAAAGGATCTCCGCAGTGCATGCAGGCTGCCAATAAGCGATATAAGCAGATCCTGGAAACCTACGAAGCACCGGGGCTGCCGGCGAGTGTCGAGAGAGATTTGCTGAAATTTATAGGAAAAATCTAGCTAGCGTCTCACCGCTAGTCCAGTGTCCCACAAGTATCTTAAAAATAGGCTTGTATTTTTGAGATAAGTTGGTTGGTTGAATAGGGAAAAATTCAAGCACCAAAAAACAAATAACAAACAAAATTCAAATCCAAAATTCGAATGATCCAAACACCGATTCATTTGGGAATTGGGATTTGTTTGACATTTGAGATTTGTCATTTGGATTTTTTTGACTTACGATGATTTTCAGGATTATCGATATTTCTTGGTTAGAGTATTATTAGATACCTCTGGGCCAAGCACTATATAGTCGCCGGATGAGTTATATTTAAAAGTTGTGTTTAAAGGAAAAGGCGGTGTATCCACCGGTAGATTGTTAGCAGCAGTCAACCGGCCACACTAAAAAGGAAAGGATACACCACCCATGAACCAGGATAA
>Ga0126326_1000133_pt1 | contig 38273 bp, 30 predicted proteins | sample InaspJWI67metaG_FD_94485 | JGI IMG/M metagenome (GOLD analysis project Ga0126326, IMG submission 94485) | Marine gutless worms symbiont microbial communities from Oahu, Hawaii - Inanidrilus sp. 1 OAHU.JWI-67 metaG | ecosystem: Host-associated > Annelida > Digestive system > Unclassified | place... | reverse complement strand
CGACTTCACCATCCGCAACGCCTGGCAGAAGTAATTAGAGGAGTTAAATTTGTCAATGGTGTCGAAGAAAAACGGATTGCCGCCTAATTTCTTCATACACAACTATTGACTATATCTCAACGCTGCCTGGTTAATACCATCACTGCCGCTATTCGGAGCGATCGTCAACGGTCTGGCCGGCAGCAGAATCGCGAAAAAATACGTCGGTCTGATCGGCTGTGTGACCATTGCGCTGTCTTTTCTTTTATCTGTCGCGGTCTTTGTAAATTTGATTTCCCTGCCCCCGGCCAACCGATCCATTTTGGTGGATCTTTTTACCTGGATCTCCAGCGGTTCGCTTCAGATTAATTTCTCTTTTTTAATTGACCCGTTATCGGCACTGATGGCATTGGTGGTCACCGGCGTGGGGTTTCTCATTCATGTATATTCCGTGGGCTATATGAGTGCGGATCGGGCTTACGGAAGATATTTCAGCTTCCTCAATCTCTTCGTGTTTTTCATGCTCATGCTGGTGATGAGCGCCGACTATCTGGTTATGTATCTGGGCTGGGAAGGGGTCGGCCTGTGTTCATACCTGTTAATCGGTTTCTGGTACGAAAAAAAGTCAGCCAGTGATGCCGGTAAAAAAGCCTTCATTGTCAATAGAATCGGTGACTTCGGATTTATCCTCGGTATTTTTCTTCTCATCTGGACGCTGGCGGATCAGGGTGTCTTTGCTTTAAAGTTTGAAGCGGTATTTAGCAATATCCAAAGCGTACCACCGGCCAGGCTGACAACCATTACATTGCTGCTCTTCATGGGGGCGGTCGGCAAGTCAGCCCAGTTTCCTCTACACGTGTGGCTGCCGGACGCCATGGAAGGACCTACGCCGGTCAGTGCTTTGATCCATGCGGCTACCATGGTTACGGCCGGTGTTTACATGGTGGCGCGCAACAGTCTGTTGTTCTCCCTGGCACCGATCACCGGTGAGGTTGTGGCCGGCATCGGCATATTTACGGCTTTCTTTGCGGCAACCATCGGACTTGTTCAAAACGACATCAAGCGGGTCCTGGCGTATTCAACCGTCAGCCAGCTGGGCTATATGTTTGTTGCTGTGGGAATCGGCGCCTATGCCGCGGGCATCTTTCATCTGATGACCCATGCCTTTTTTAAGGCTCTGCTTTTCCTGGGAGCCGGAAGTGTTATTCATGCCATGGCAGGGGACCAGGATATGCGCAGCATGGGCGGGCTGTACCCGCACATGAAAATTACGGCCGTCACCTTTATTTGCGGTGCGGTTGCCATTGCCGGAATTCCGCCTTTCAGCGGCTTCTGGTCCAAAGATGAGATCCTCTGGGAAGCTTTCAGGGAGGGACACACCGTTATCTGGGCCCTTGGGCTGTTTACCGCTTTCTTGACTGCCTTTTACGTTTTCAGGCAGGTATTCATGGTCTTTGCCGGTCAAAACAGATCTGATGCGCATACCCGGCAGCATCTGCATGAATCTCCCGCAGTAATGACGATTCCCCTGGTTGTCCTGGCTGTGCTGGCTCTGGTCGGTGGCGTGGTCGGCATTCCATTTTTCAAGAGTGGATCTCCGCTGCACCACTATCTGGATCCCGTGTTCGCCAGTGGCCTCCAGGGCCTGACACAGAGCGGGCAGGACGTTTCACACGCCCATCTCGGTCTGGAGCTTCTCCTTATGGCTGTTTCGGTAGTCGTCGGTCTGCTTGGAATTCTGCTGGCCGCTGCTTTGTATATGGAGCCGCTGAAAGCCCGCATGCCATCTTTCCTGAATCCGGATGTCATCTGCCTGCAATTTAAGAACGCTTATGAGCTGTTGTACAATAAATACTACGTGGATGAAATTTACGATACCGTAATTGTCAGGCCCTTGAAAAGGTTTGCTAGGTATTGTTATTCGTTTGACCTTTCCGTTATCGACGGGATTGTAAATGGTGCCGGCTGGTTCACCCGGTTGGCTGCCTGGATATCCCACAAATTCGACATTTATGTCGTGGACGGCGCAGTTAATTCTCTGGCGACTTTGGTTGATTTCAACAGTGGTTTTTGGCGCAGAATTCAAACCGGATTTCTGCAAAACTATGCCTTGATTTTTATTATCGGGTTGGCTGTGATCGTCGGCAGTGTACTATTATTTTCAACGGCGTAAGTTCCAATGATAGAAAATACATTCCATATACCGATCCTGAGTCTTCTGATCTTTATTCCGCTGGCAGGCGCCGGCCTGGTGGCGATTCTTCCCTCGGCCAATAAAGACGCCATTCGATTTGTCGCTCTTGGAGTGTCCGGTCTCAATTTACTTCTGGCCTTGACACTGATAGTCGGGTTTGATCCGTCAACCTATAAAATGCAGTTTGTCAACAGCATACCGTGGATCCCTGAAATAGGGGTGACATATATTGTGGGAATCGACGGCATGAGCTTGCTGCTTTTATTGCTGACCGTATTTATTGCCGTGATCAGCATTGGTTGCTCGTGGTCAGCCGTGGAAAAGCAGGTCAAAGGATACATGATCTGCATGCTGTTGATGGAAACCGGAATGATCGGCGTATTTGTATCTCTCGATCTAGTACTCTTTTTTCTTTTCTGGGAAATCGGCCTGGTTCCCATGTACTTTTTAATCGGCATCTGGGGCGGAGAGCGCAAGCTTTACGCCACTCTGAAATTCTTTTTGTATACGGTTTTCGGCAGTGTCTTGATGCTGGTTGGTATCATGGCGCTCTATTATGCACACGGCAATATCACCGGCGAATATACATTCAGCCTGCTCAAACTCTACGAGGTCAACTTTCCCTATCACCTTCAGTGGTGGGTTTTTCTGGCTTTCTTTTTGGGCTTTGCCATCAAAGTGCCGATTTTTCCATTCCATACCTGGCTGCCGGATGCCCATGTCGAAGCGCCGACCGCTGGCAGTGTCATACTTGCGGGCGTCCTTTTAAAAATGGGTACCTATGCCTTTCTAAGATTTAATCTGCCGTTGCTGCCCAGTGCCAGTATTGCGTTTACGCCGTTTATTTTGGTTCTCGCCGTTATCGGTATTATTTACGGAGCGTTTCTGGCGCTGGCCCAGCAGGATATCAAAAAATTGGTGGCCTATTCGAGCGTCAGCCATCTGGGTTTTGTCATGGCAGGCATTTTCGCCCTTAATCAGCAGGGCATCGACGGTGGGATCCTTCAAATGATCAATCACGGGATATCCACCGGGGCACTGTTTCTCATTGTCGGTATCCTTTATGAAAGGCGACATTCGCGTCGCATTGAGGATTTTGGAGGACTTGCCCGCGTCATGCCGGTGTTTGCCGTATTTGTAATGGTGGTTGTCTTTTCATCCATCGGACTGCCCGGCACCAACGGATTTATCGGTGAGATATTAATACTCATCGGTGTTTTCAAGGCCAGTGTGCTGACAGCGGTCCTGGCCGCGACCGGGATAATTCTGTCAGCCGTATATATGCTCTGGATGTATCAACGCGTTATTTTCGGCCAAATCACCCATCCTGCGAATGAAGGTTTAAAAGATCTGAATAAAAGAGAAATAATCACCCTGGCTTCGATCATTTTGCTGATCATCTGGATTGGCATCTACCCAAAGCCGTTTTTACGGCTTACGTCTGCCGGCACATCTCATCTTGTGGCCACGGTCCAGATAAAACATGCCCAGACGCAGGCAAAGAGGGTTGCCGATCGGTTTCAGGAACAGGCGCCTTTGTTTTCCAGACCTTATGAAACGGGCAATCAGATATCTCGCCTGACAAACACCGACAATGGACACTATTATTTAAACGAAAGATAACAGATGACTGCAATCGGCACCACAGCAAGCTTTCCCATCCTTTCTCTTATTGTATTTCTGCCGTCTCTGGGGGCTCTGTTTATCATTTTCTTTGTTAAAAATCAGTGGGAGGCCGCTTTAAAATGGTCCACACTAGTAGTTTCTCTGATGACATTTTTTCTATCGCTTTATCTGCCGCTGACATTTGATGCCGGCACACCGGGATTTCAATGGGTTGAAAAAACGGTCTGGATTGAGCGGTTCGCTATTCATTATTTTCTCGGAGTGGATGGAATCAGTATATTACTGGTGTTGTTGACAACCCTCGTAACTGTTATCTGTGTTCTGGCTTCATGGACGGAAATAACCATAAAGTTAAAGCCCTATATGGCGCTGTTTTTGGTGGTGGAGACCGGGATTCTGGGGGTGTTTATGTCCCTGGATTTCTTCCTGTTCTATGTTTTCTGGGAAGTGGTTTTAATCCCGATGGTTTTTATCATCGGCGTATGGGGCGGCGCGCGTCGACTCTACTCGGCCATCAAATTTTTCCTTTTTACGTTTTCCGGCAGCCTGTTTATGCTGCTGGGTATCCTGGCCCTTTATTTCTATCACGGCAAACTGACCGGAATTTATACTTTTGATGCCATCATTCTTTTTGAAAATCCGCTTGCACCGCATGTTCAACGCTGGATATTTATGGCGTTTTTTCTGGGATTTGCGGTCAAAATTCCGATGTTCCCGCTTCACACGTGGCTTCCGGACGCTCACACCGAAGCGCCTACCGCCGGCAGCATTTTGCTGGCAGCAATCCTGCTAAAACTTGGAACTTACGGTTTTGTAAGATTCAGTATGCCGCTGTTGCCCAATGCGAGCATTTTCTTTGCACCGCTTATGATCGCCCTGTCCCTTGTTGCGATTCTTTATGGCGCATATGTAACAATAGCCCAGAAGGATATGAAAAAGCTGGTGGCGTATTCTAGTGTCAGCCATATGGGATTTGTGATGTTGGGTCTATTCGTCTTTAATCCGGAAGGTATCAAAGGTGGCCTGTTGCAGATGATCAATCACGGTATCAGCACCGGCGCGCTTTTTCTTCTGGTCGGTATGATTTATGAAAGAACCCATCAGCGAATGATTGAGGATTACAGCGGCCTTATCAGAATTTTGCCCGTGTACGGAGTATTTTTTCTGATAGTTGCCCTGTCTTCAATGGGAATGCCGGTAACCAATGGTTTTATCGGTGAACTTTACGTGCTTATCGGAGCCTATAAAGCCCATTGGTTTTTTGCCATAACGGTGGTCATCGGTGTTCTGCTGGGGACGGTATACCTGCTGTGGTTGTTTCAACGGGTGTTTCTGGGTGATATTATTGCCGAAAGGCCGAACCCGCTAAAAGATTTGGAACGCCGGGAATTGATCGCCGTAGTCCCAATTATAATACTCATCTTCTGGATCGGTATCTATCCGAAACCGTTTTTGGAGGTAACCGACGCCTCGATAAACAACCTATTAAGGACCATGGAAGAAAACTCGCGGAAAAGCATCGCGAACGATCATCGAAATGAAAATACCGGTTTATGGTTATCCCGTATGCCGGCCGAACGGGTGCGGATTAAAGTTTTCCCGCCATACACGCAAGAGGAGGTTCGATCCGATCTCCAGCTTCAATCCTCAAAACACCGGTTGGAAGTAAACCATCCGGAGCACGATAATGCGGATACAAAATACCGGGACGCACTTTATTAATGGAAAAATTAAGATATGCTTATTGAAAGTTTAAATATCAGCATTTCCGCCGTAATGCCGGAGATACTCATAACCGGACTGGCTTTAGTGGTGCTTGTCCTGGATTTCTTCCTGAGCAAAAAGTTCAAATTCATTTTAGGATATCTGAGTGTTGCAGGTCTGTTGGTACTCTTGCCGATTGTCCTGGTCAGCATTGATACAAATCCGACCTTCGGAGGTACCGTCATTGCAGATCGTTTTGCCGCCTTTTTTAACACAATTTTCATTGTGGCCGGCATACTGGCAATACTCATATCAATAGATTATCTGAAAAAAGAAAATATTCAGCGCGGGGAATATTACTATATCATTCTATTTGCCGTTCTTGGGATGATGGTGATGGCTTCTGCCTTCGATCTTTTAAGCGTCTATGTCGGGCTGGAACTCATGGCCTTGTCTTTTTATATTCTGGTTGCCCAGAGATATAGAGACATAAGATCCGCAGAAGGGGCCCTCAAGTATTTTGTACTGGGCGCCCTTTCCTCAGGGATTTTGCTTTATGGCCTGTCCTTTGCTTTTGGATTCGGCGGAACAACGAATTTGAAGGAAATTGCCCAACATGCCGTCAGCGGCCAGGCCGGCAGACCCTTTCTAATGCTTGCAATTATATTAATCACCGGCGGCTTTGCATTTAAAGTTGCGCTTTTTCCGTTTCATCTGTGGGCACCCGACGCTTACGAAGGTACCCCGACGCCTGTTACCGCTTTGCTTTCGGTAGGATCCAAAGCAGCGGCTTTTGCGGTTTTTTTGAGGATTTTTATCGTCGCATTTCCGGAATTTCAACCGGAGTGGTCACAGCTGCTATGGTTGCTTTCCGCTGCCACGATGCTCTTCGGCACGGTTGTAGCAATAGCCCAGAGCAATATTATCCGGATGATGGCATACAGCAGTATTGCCCATGCCGGCATGATCCTGATTGGAATGCTGGTTTTCAATCAGACCGGGGTCTCAGGCATGCTGTACTACTTGCTGGTTTATACCTTTATAAATATTGGGGTCTTTGCCGTGGTGACGCTGGTTGTTAGACGCGACGGGAAAGGGGAAAATATAAGCGACTATAAGGGCCTGGGCACCCAACATCCTTTACTTGCTTTTTTTATGGCCCTCTATCTCCTGGCTTTGGCCGGAGTACCGCCCACAGCGGGATTTGTAGCCAAGTTTTACATACTGGCCTCTGCGATTGAGGCCCAATATTATTGGCTGACGATCATCGGGGTGATAACCACCGCGGTCGCCCTGTTTTTTTATGCCCGGGTTATTTTTTATATGTATATGAGAGAGCCGGATGGATCACTTGAATTGAGTGGAACGGGTCTTGTCGGCCAAGCCGTGCTCCTGATCGCCGCGGCGGGAACCGTAATTCCAGGCATTTATCCGGCACCATTCATAGAAATGGCAGTTAAGGCAATTAAACCCCTATTAAATTAAAAATGGAATATCAAAACGAACAAATTTCCGGCAGCAACAAGACGCCCGATCAATCCGGACCGGAGATTCCATTTGATGCCACCACCAACTTTTCGCTTTTGGGCTGGCTCTGGGATAGATTTAATAAAACAAAAAGTTCAAAGAAACTCATAGATCTTACCCTTGATGATTAGGGGCCTCAAAGCCGATCCAGGCTGTTTTTAAATTTGAAACCTCTCAGCCCTTCAAAATCCTCTTTGCCTTTATACTGTATCATTACCTTGTGACTGTCCCCCATTCCAAACAGCAGTTCCTTGATCTTCAGCATTTCAATTTGAAAACTCGGACTTGCTGCCAATTCATCTGAGACGATTTCATCGATACCCAGGGAAGCCAAGAATATCCCCTGGGGACAGTATCCCAGAGACTTCATCCCCAGCTCTGCCCCCCAGTCTTTGAGTGAAGTAAAGTTTACGTGGGCGGTAATGTCCTGATCCCCGACATGCCGGTAAAGATTTTCATTGGCCGTATGCTTGTGGTAACAAAGAAGGGTTCCCCTGTTTCTATCGGCTGAATAATATTCGCGCGAAGAGAATCCATAGTCTATGGATATCACAAAACCCTCCGACAGAATATTATCTAGCCGGTTGAGATAATTCGATATGTTTAAGTTTATTTCAGTCCGGTAGCCTTTTATTGCCGGAATTTGATATCGATTAATGTATCTTTGCAGTTCGGTAGTACTTAATTCTCCTTTTAACTCTCTGAATTCGGTTTCATTTGAAAACACATAAATTTCTTGAAATTGGTCATTCATCACAACAAGATGAACGGGAAAGGCATCCAAAAGTTCATTTGAGATTACGCACCCGCAAAAAGGATCAACCGCTTCAAGAGAAGTCTTCCACTCAATTCGTCCACTGTGAGCCTTCAACTGTTTCATCTGTTTCTTTATGGTGTGACGATTTTTCTCGACGATGATGTATTTCCATTTTCCTTTCCAGTTTAATTTTCTTTGAGCGAAATCTAAAATGCCTTCCGCCATGAATCCTTTGCCGGCACCGATTTCGAGCACCGTGAATTCATTGGGATCTCCCATAATGCGTTTGATTTCATCAAGTTGATTTGCCAGGAGCCAGCCGAAAATTGGGTGTAGATGGGGTGAGGTATAGTAATCGCCATGCGGACCTATTCTCGATTTTTCCGTCATATAATAACCAAATTCGCGATGGTAGAGACTCATATCCATGAAAGTCTCAAAAGTGATTGATCCCGACCTTTTGATTTGCTGACAGATGATTTGTTCCAGTCTGTTTTGACGCATCTTTTATTCTTTTCAATTGATTGATCGAATCCTGTAACTTTAAGGTGCCGCTAAAATACAGAATGTCCTCCATCGGAGTGAGTCCAACCTTGCCCATAAATCCGCTCCTGGATTTTCGCCTTACATTTTGATGCAATTGCGGCAATTTGTTCCCCGCCAAAGTGGATCCGGATCAGGTGCTTGGTGACCAGTTCTGACCTTTCTGAGTCGATGCTTTTGACAAGCACTTACCCTCGACTCATACAGGATCGCGTGTGATTATGCAAATATATTGGCACCTTCCGCGGAATGATCGATGGCAGGGATAGAAAGTACCGTTGTCCTGTTACTAAAAATAAATCGATGCCGAATGTCAACATTGACGCATTTTGTCGACAGACTTATGTTACCCATATAATTTCTAAAACGCATTCATTCAGATTTATCCGATTCTGGCCTAAATCATTTGGAGTACATTATGAAAAATGCAGAAGATATCCTAAATGAAAAGGGAGGCGAAATTATTAGCGTCGCGCACGATACAACCATCCATGAAGCCCTTGAACTGATGATCGAGAAAAAAGTCGGAGCCGTGATCGTTACCCAAGAAGATCATATCATCGGCATCTGGACATCCCGGGATCTGATGCGCAATACGGTTTCTGAAAATTTTAATCCCAAAACCAGCTTTATCGAGGACTATATGGTAATGAACATATTTTCCGCACCGCATACGGATTCGGCTTTTAATCTCATGGATAAGTTTCTCGGCCTGCGGGTGAATCATCTGCTGGTTGAAAAAAACGGTGAATATATCGGTATGCTATCCACCGGTGACGTGATGAAAGCGACCATCCAGGAGAAGACGAAAGAACTCGACCGGCTCAATACCATGGTCAGTTGGGAATATTACGAAGAGTGGAAATGGAAACCGAGCAAGAAAAATATCAGATGAGGCGGTTTTTCCGTTACTGCGGCCAGCTTTAACACATTGAAAACCGAGGTCTCGTTGAATTACCCGGTCCATCACGCAAGATTTAATTTCTCCGGGGTTGACCCTCCCTGTATCGTTCCTATTTTAAATAGTGAGCAGTCATTTTAAATGGCTGTTCTGGAATGATTTCTTCATTCTAATTTCTTCCTTGACCCCGGGTGGTTCATTCTAATATGAGCCACCCATCTTATGTGAAGTTAATAAGCCAGCCCGTTATTTCGGATCAGTCATCAGTACTACCCACTCTACCAAATGAACAAGCGCTAACAGAATATGACTTCACCGAACAACGTATACTGATAGACGTTGCTGGCGGCTATCTTTTTAAGCTTCTTGCGGTCACTCTTCAGATTCAGCATATGCATTTTTGCGTGACAGTTCGGGCACAGAGCCACCGTGTTTTCTATCGTATCCTCTCCTGCCTGTGATAACCAGACAATGTGATGGGACTCCAGATACGGATTTCCGTATTTATCTTTGAATGGTGCCGGCTGTTCACACAATTGGCAGACACCTTTGGCTTTACGTCGCGCCAGTTCGGCTACGAAAACATTTTTCTCGTATTTCGTCGATGACGTACTTCTACTGCCGACCTTCGCTGCCGGGATGGTTGCTTTTTTGATGAGTTCTTTGTCCGGCAGGCGTCTTGCCAGCCGTCTTTTGCGTTGATGGTTTTTTTGGAATAATTCTTCGGCGATTTTGTAGGCTGCTCTGCCGCCGATGACTTTGAGCGGGAAAATCCAGACGGTGCGGCAATCTCCGTTTATGTCCGGATGACTTGCGGTATAAGGTTTGTCGGCCAGAGCGACCCGGCCCGTAAATATATAACGGCCACTTTCGAACACCTCAAAAAGAAATACATCGACCTTGTTCGAAGATGATTCGTTTAAGGTTCTATTCTGGCCGAAATTAAGGTCCTGGTCACCTTTTACACCGATTCCCGAGTAGTGAAAAACACCTTCAATCCAGCGGTTCTCATATATGGATTTGGAGTGGTCCGAAATCAATACCAGGCTGTTGGTTTTATGCGAGCGCCGCATGCCGCCCTGGGGACTGCACTTGAATATCTCTCTGAGTCGATCATTGCTGATGACATCGCCGGGTTCGAGATTTGGTCTAAAGTTCAATTTCACCCCTCCGCAATTTATTGGCGAACGGTATATCGGCCGGTGCGAAATCGTACTGCCCAAGATTTTCCGGTGCTATCCACCTGTAATCCGCATGGTCCTGGAGTATGATATCGCCGGTTTCCCAGCGGGTGCGGTACACGAGCAGTTCGATTGAAACGTGCTCATAGTGGTAAACGTTTGAACCGAGATAATCCCCTACGGAAACTTCAATCTGAAATTCCTCTCTCAGCTCCCTTTTTAAACACTCCTGCGGCGTCTCACCCGTCTCGATTTTGCCGCCGGGAAATTCCCATTTGCCGGAAAGGTAATCGCCTGAATTTCTCTGGGCAATTATTATACGGCCGTTTTTGATCAAAATCGCAGCCGTGACACGCACGATGTCGTTCACTGCTCCTCCAATTATATGGGCTGATACAAAGGGCTTTTTCCGTTCTCCGGGAAGAAACAGATGTTCAATTTTTAATTATCTTACCGAAACGATAACCATTGTCAAGGACATGCAATCATAATCCAAAGTTGAATTGAATTTCGCCGTCAAATCCGAAAACGGCATATCCAACCAGACCGGATATTGAATGTCTATGGAAGGTAAGTTGAAAAGTTCAGGGCAGCGCTTATGTTATTCATAATTACGTTTCGACATCCATTCAATACCGGCACAGTCTGCACGTTGATTTCTATTTCCTGCCCCAATACTCTCTAAAGAGGTATCCCTATGAAATGTAATAAATGCCTTTTCGATAATCCCGACAGGGCCAGGTATTGCATCGAATGTGGCGCCATGCTGGAAAATATTTGCCCAAAATGCGCTAACCAGTGCCCGGCGGGCAGCAAGTTTTGCCCCGCATGCGGTTATCACCTACAGAAACCGATGTCACCGGAAACAGTGCCTGGGACTGAAGCTGAACCCCGTCATCAAGAGCGTCTGACATCAACAAAGCAGACGGAACAATCCGCCATCGAGGGAGAGCGTAAATACATTACGGCCCTGTTTTCGGATTTAAGCGGATACACAGCCCTCTCTGAAAAACTCGATCCGGAGGACGTTAAAGATATATTGGGCGATATCTTCAAGGAAATCTCGCAGGTCGTGGCCAGATACGACGGATTTATCGAAAAATATGTCGGGGACGCGGTAATGGCCCTTTTCGGTGTCAAAAAATCCCATGAAGACGATCCCATCAGAGCCATCCTGGCAGCCAGAGAAATTCATGAGCGCGTGGCAATGCTGAGCAAAATCTATGAAAGCAGGATCGGACAACGGTTGTCGATGCATACCGGTATCAATACCGGTATGGTGGTAACCGGCAGTGTCAAATCAGAAATGGGAACTCATGGCGTATTGGGCGACACGATTAATCTGGCTGCCCGATTGAATAGCGTAAGTAAAGAAGGCGAAGTCCTCGTCGGCCCTGGCACATTCATTCAGGCTAGGGGATATTTTGGATTCGAAGCATTGCCGCCGGTACAGGTTAAGGGCAAGTCTGAACCAATTAGAATCTACCGCGTCGTATCCCCGCTCGATCAGCCTAAAAAGGTGCACCGCCTGTTCGGTTTGAGAGCAAGCCTGATCGGCCGCAAAATGGAGGTCGCCTTTTTGGAAAAGGCGCTTGAAAAATTAGAACAAAAACAAGGATCTATTATCGCCATCTGTGGCAGCGCCGGCACCGGAAAAAGCAGGCTCGTAGACGAGTTCAAAGCATCCCTTGATCTTGATAAGGTCCAGTGGCTGTCAGGACAGGCCTACCCATACGCACAAAATAGGCCTTATTTCACTTTAATCGATTTGCTCAATAACGGATTTCGAATTGAAGAAGGCGATCCACCTCAAAAAATCAAAAGAAAAATTGAAATTCAGACCAAAATTTTATCCAAAAAAACAGAAGAGATTGTACCCTATATCGGAAAACTTTTTAACCTCAAGTATCCGCAGACAGAAAGAATTGGTCCGGAAACCTGGAAAGGCCGCCTGCATGAGTCCATTCAGGAAATTCTTACCGCCCTGGCCGCTCGCGCCCCGACCATAATTTGCCTCGAAGATCTTCATTGGTCAGATTCTGCCTCGCTGGAGCTTTTTCGCTTTCTTTTGTCCGATTTCGGATACCCGGTAATTTTTTTATGCGTCTATCGGCCCACCATTACGCTTTTTACCACCTATCATATCCGTACGCTGGGTCATAAATATCAGGAAATTAGATTGCTGGACCTTTCCCTGTCTGAAACCCGGGATATGATAGCATCACTTTTAAAAACCGATAGCATCCCGCCTGATTTAATACGGCTCATCCACGAAGAAGTGGAAGGCAATCCTTTTTATATCGAAGAGTTGATAAATTCTCTGATCGAATCCGATATTCTGGTCCACGACAAGGGGCGTTGGCAGATGATAAGGCCGATAACCGCAAGCGATATTCCACCGACAATTCAAGGTGTTGTCGCAGGAAGGCTCGACCGTTTGGAAAAAGAAATGAAGCGGATTCTGCAGGAGGCATCGGTCATCGGCCGAGCCTTTTTCTATGACATACTGACAAAAGTAACCGAACAAAGACCAAAAATGGACTACTACCTCAATGTTCTCAGACACCTTGATCTGATCGATATAAGATCCTATCAGCCGGATCTGGAATATCTTTTCAAGCACGCCCTGACCCAGGAAGTCGTATACAATGGACTCCTCAAAAAAGAGCGTCAGATAATCCACGAGCGCATCGGTGCAGTGATCGAAGAACTCTTCAGCGACAGGCTTCCCGAATTCTATGAAGCCCTGGCTTTTCATTTCAGACGCGGCCGATCGATGCAGAAGGCGATTGAGTATCTGATGAATTCCGGCGAGAAGAGCCTTAACCGGTATGCCCTGGAAGAATCCCACCGGTATTTCAAAGCTGCATTCGAGCTGCTTACAAAGCAAACCCATGATAACCGGCTGCTTTTAATCGATCTGCTGAACAAATGGTCCTTTGTGTATTACTATCGGGGTCGCTACCGCGAACTGCTGCGGTTGTTAAAAAATCATCAGCAACTGGCCGAATCACTGGCAGACACTGATCGGTTGGGTATGTTTTACGCCTGGCTGGGGTGTGCGCTGTGGCATCGTGAACAGTTCAGCCAGGCATACCAGTACATGACATCTTCACTGAGAATCGGTGAAAGGAATAACAACAACAACATCATCGGCTATGCATGTTCATGGTTGACCTGGATTTCGACCGAGCTGGGACTGCTGGAGAAAGCGGTCGAATATGCGATCCGAGCCCAGCAGATTTATGAAGCCGGAGACGGGAATCAATATATTTACATCAACTCATTGGCTGGAATGGGATATGCATTCTGGCACAGGGGTGAAAAACGCAAAACGTTTCAGGTGGGTCAAAAACTCCTGGCGCTGGGTCAGTCCCACTCGGATCGGCGCAGCAAAGTGATGGGGTACAGCTGCCTGGGGTGGAGTCGGCTTATAGCAGGCGATATATCGGAAGCAAAATCCTTTTTTGAGCAGGCTATTCAGGAGTCGGCGGCTCCCTGGTATAGCGTCTTTCCCAAGCTAGCCCTGGCCTATGGCACCATTTTATCCGGCCGGCTGAATGATGCCAAAGAACTAATAGATGAAATAATCGAATTCAGCACCGAGCACGGAGCGGAATTTGCCGGAGGACCGGCCGATTTTTTCCGGGGAGTAATTTTAATTGCAGGCGGCGAATTCCATACGGGGATCAAAATATTAGAAGAAAAACTGCAGGCGTGGACCGACAACGGGAGCAAACTGCGCCAGACCGCTTGTGGCTATATTCTTGCCAGTCTATATGCGAATATCGCCCTGAAAAAACGGAAGCTGGGTAAGACAAAAATCGTTAAAAATATCGGATTCGTGCTTAAGAAAGTTCCCTTTGCAACCCAAAAAGCAAAAGAATATTTCAATATATACACTGAAGCCGCGAGGCAAATCGGCGCCAATGGTGTTCTGGGTCAGGCGTATCTGAACTGGGGGTTGCTTCTCAAAGAAAAAGGAGATATTGACAGTGCTCATAGGTGCCTGGCCGAGGCGATCCAAATACTGGAAAAATGCGGCGCTGAAGAATATTTAAAACAAGCAAAGACGGCTATGGATGCCTTGGTTCATAAAAAATGAATACATCCGGTCGATACACACCCAAAACCGTTAATGCGGCGGTTGACTGGCTATTGGAAGACATGCCCTTGAAAAGCAAAGCTGCAGTGGCCAGAATGTCGAAAAGTGAGCTCTTCAATCTGCGTTCTACATTCGGTAAATATATCAAACGTCAGTTCGATCTAGGGCCCGAGAACCAGGAACTGCTCGATTCGTGCCGGTTTGCAGCCAAAGATCCGCTCCTGGATCCGGATGAGGCGGATTACGTGATTCTCAAAGCGCTGTGGCACAAATTGCGCGAAACGCACAAGTTAAGGATTGTGAAATAAAATTTATACTTGACAAATCCCGATATTAATTTCATAGATACTAACGATGAATTCCATGGGAAAGACATATTTTCGGCTGATAGGCAATTGGTGGTGGCGCAGTTATAGAGAATGGGTGCGACCGCCGGATGGTGAATAAACCAACAAACGCTGAATCAACCGCGGGGCACCCGGAAGCTCCGCGGTTTTTTATTGCAGAATACGGCCGCGGGGCTTAAAGCACGCGGCCTTCTTGTTTCAGAATCAAGGAGAGGAAAGATGATCAGGGAATCGATTGCAAAAGTTGTCAGGGGGGATAATCTCACCGAAGGGCAAATGCAGGCGACAATGGGGGAGATATTCGACGGCCGCGCATCATCGGCCCAGATTGCAGCGCTTGTCACTGCTCTGAGGGCCAAGGGCGAAACCGTGGATGAAATCACCGGTGCCGCAAAGGCCCTGAATGCACGGGTATTGAAACTGAATCCGGGAAACCACCTGCTGAATCTCGAACGCGACGATATCAATGTGGAAGGGGAAACCATCCTGGAGACCAGCGACAATGGTAAAGAAGGCACGCGCACCTTCAACATTTCCACAGCCACTGCGTTCGTTGTCGCCGGAGCGGGTATCAAAATCGTACGGCACGGAAACCGGGCGGCTTCCGTGTTTTTCGGAGCGGCGGATGTGCTGACCTACCTCGGAATAAACCTGGATATCTCCACCTCCGACGTGGAGCGCTGTATCCGGGAAGTCGGCCTCGGATTTCTTTTCACGCCGCTTTCGGCCGGGCCGATGCGCCATGTCGCCCGCATTCGGGAAGAGATGGGCGTGCGGACCATATTCAACCTGATCGGTCCCCTGACCAACCCCGGCGGGGCGTCGTCGCATCTGTTGGGTGTCTACGAACCCTCCCTGACGGAAAAGATGACCCGTGTGCTTCTGAAACTCGGTGCCGATCATGCGATTGTGGTCTGCGGCGAGGGTACCCGCGACGAGATCAGTATTTGCGGTCCGACCCGGATATCCCGTCTGAAAGCGGAGCAAATCGAGACGTTTATCGTTGAACCCGAAGAATTCGGTTTGGAACGTGCTGATTGCACGGAGATTCGCGGCGGGAACGCCCGGAAAAATGCGGACATCATTCGCGGGATCTTAAACGGAGATACCGGCGCCTGCCGCAACGTGGTGGTGCTCAATGCCGCCGCCGCATACGTGGCCGCCGGCCGGGACAGCACCCTTAGTGACGGCGTCAAACGGGCCTGCGATGTGATCGATTCGGGAAAGGCCGGGGAAAAACTCACCGCGCTGGCGGCTTTCACGGAGCGATGCACACCATTTGTCCGCAAAGACCTGGAGCGATAGCGCGTCAAGGCCGGATGATTCGGGTAAGGATTTTCTCTGTCTGCCGGAAATCATACAGGCTGGTTGCCGGCAGGAAATAGTCGGTATACGGCAGAGCGGCCCGAATTCCGCGGCAGATCGGCTGGTAGTCCTGAGTCCCCAAAAGCGGATTGAGCCAGAGAACCTTGTAGGCTTTGCGCTTCACCAGGGCCATTTGCTGCTGCAGTAGGTCTGTTTCCCCGCGATCCCATCCGTCACTGTAGAACATAATGATCGTTTTTCCGGTCAACCACCGATGGCCGAAATTGTCGTTGAACACTTGGAGGCAGTGACCGATGCGGGTTCCACCGCCCCAGTCGGTGACAAGGTCCGGTATCTTTTTCAGCGCAGTTGAAAAGTTCTCTGCCCGGAAAACGGAAGTGACCCGGGTCAGGTCAGTCGAGAAAAAGAAAATCTCCGTTCGCGGGATGGCTTTTTTTAACACATGGATGAACTGAAACGCCATCAAGGCATATAAATCCATCGATCCGCTGACGTCGCAGAAAAAGACGATCCGCCATTTGGCCGGCTTTCTTCTTTTGAAAATCAGGTGAACCGGCTCTCCCCCGAGCTGGATATTTTTTCGCAGCACCCCTCTTAAGGAGATGCTCCTGCCACGAAGGCCGTAGCTCAATCGCCGGCTTTCAAGCTTGGTCAACCGGTTTAACAGGCGCACCATCGACCGATAAAGTGCGGCCGATTCTTCGAAACGAATCTTTTGACTCGGTTTTTTGCGCTCCAGGGCCCATGGGCTGTAACGCAGCGAATCGGCCTGCCCCACCCCCGGTTCGTCATCAACGACACCGCCCTGAATAAGCTGTGCCGCCACGCCGGATGCATCTTCTCCGCACCCGGGTGGACCGCTCGTACCAGGATCGGTCTCGCCCCGGGAGGCATCAGAAGCGTGCGACAGCCAGAATTTCTCAAACAGGACGTCAAAAAGCGCCATCTCCCCTTTGCCGGTTGTAAAATTGCAGCGCAGCAAGCTTTTGAAAAGGTCCAACTTGGAGACGTCCACAAGCGAAAGGCTTTTAATTGCATCCAGAACCGAAGATAAGTTCACGGGGATGTCGTTGACCCGCAGAAAACGGGCGAAGCGAACCACATTGGCCGGCAATCCCTCCCCTGAGAGATAACTGCCCGTAATGTGAGGTTTTGAGACTGTCATGTCAGCGCTTTGTCGGCGGTTGGATGCAGACGGTGAAACTTGCCCAGATGACATCACCATCGACGAATAAGGGGCTAAGTGCTCACTCAACAATAACTTTACATTTTATACGCCGATGCATCTCCTCTGGGCATTTAATACGTTGATGCATCCCGTCTGGATGCGGGGAGAAAACTCGGAATATCTCGATATGCCTGCGATTTCGCGCCTTGCCCGACGGGCGCCTCGACGCCTAAAATTGTAAATCTATTTCTTCGTGAACCCTTAGCACAGCCCGGGCGGTAATTCCGCCAAGAGGACTTCCCGCTGCCGGGGATCAGACCAGATACCGGATCTGAACCGGTCCAGGTCTTCTTTGTACTTGAGGATGCAGCCGAGAGTTTGTTCGACAATATCCTCGTCCAGGGCAGCCGCATGAAGTTTGACCAGGGCCTCGGCCCAGTGCAGTGTTTCGGACACCCCCGGTGTTTTCATGAAATCCTGGTTGCGGACGCCATGCATGAAGTAAACTACCTGCTCGGCCAGGGTGGCTTCGATTCCGGAAACTTTGGCCCGCACGATCTCGAGCTCCTTTTCCCGGTCCGGATAATCGATCCAGTGATAAAGACATCGTCGTTTGAGGGCGTCATGTACATCCCGCGTCCGGTTGGAGGTGACCACCACCAGCGGCTTGTGGGTCGCCCGCAAGGTCCCGATTTCAGGGATCGAAATCTGGAAGTCGGATAGAATCTCCAGCAGGAAGGCTTCGAATTCCTCGTCGGCCCGGTCCAGCTCGTCGATGAGCAGTACCGGAGCACGCCGGTCGGCGCTCTGGATGGCTTCCAGCAGCGGTCGTTTGATCAGATACGATTCGGTAAAGATGGTGTTGCCGATATCTTCCGGACTCGTTTGACACTGTTCCTCCATTTTGATGCGCAGAAGCTGCTTGGTGTAGTTCCACTCGTATAGTGCCGTGGCCGCATCCAGGCCTTCGTAACACTGGAGCCGGATCAGCCGGGTTTCCAGGATATCGGCCAGGACCAGGGCTACCTCGGTTTTGCCCACCCCCGGTTCACCCTCCAGAAAAATCGGTTTGTTCAGATGGTAGGCCAGGTACACTGCGGTCGCAAGGGGACGGTCGGTAATGTAGCTGTGCGCAGACAGTTTTTCGAGAACGTCCTCGATGGAAGAAAAATCATCGGCTGAATTCACCTGTCTCTCCGTGGTGTGATAGTTTCATGTTAAGACTGACTATAATACGCCTGGCTGGATCGATCAACCGGCAATTGGCAGATCATTGGCTGGTTCTGCTGCAATAGTTTGGCAACAACCTAGTAAAGAATCCGAGCCCGGAGGACCCGGCTTTGATTTCACCCCAGCTTCCGGCTCGTAGAGCCTACAGCTCGGAGAGAGGGGTGGAGGTTTACCTTTAGACGGCCAATGGAATGATGGAATAGTGGAATAATGGGATATTGGGTATAAAATCGGAAATTATCCTGATTTTAACCTCTTATTTAGAAAATTGATCTAAAAAAGATCTCATCCTTCTGAAGCCACTATTCCAACATTCCAGTATTCCATCACCCCAAAACATTTGTCTACGGCAAAGCCAGTTGACTCTGACCTGGCCCAGCTTCCGGCCCGTAGGCCTACAGCCCGGAGGGAGGGCCAGGATTTCTATGTTTGATTAAATATTCACGTCTGTGTGAAAATTGAAAGGTACGACACGCTGCAGCTCTGAGCCCGGCCGCCCCATCCGCTTGCCGGCCGAAATACCTGCAATATCGAAGCCCGGCGGGATCATGCGTCCGGATCGAAATCACCGTCCAGGATTTCCGTTAAAACGCCGCAGGTATCAGCGGGGGGCATAGTAAAGGCATAACGGTTGCCCATCAGGTGTCGCGGCTTTTCATCGATCAGCCGGGCGCCTTTGGCCTTGAGTTCGGCCAGTCCCGACGCAACATCCTCGACCCGGTAGGAAATCAGAAATACGCCCTCGCCCTTTTTGCGGATAAACCTGGCGACATCCCCGTCCGGTGTGGTGGATTCCATCAGTTCCAGGGCCACCTCCCCCAAGTAATAGCGGGCCACCCGGATATTTTCACTTTCAGCCACGTATTCATGGGCCGGCTCGAGGCCGAAGGTTTCTTCATAGATCCGGCGCGCCTGTTCCAGATCTTTTACGGCAATGCAGATGTGGTCGATTTTCTCGGCTTTCACCTCATGCTCCTTCTTTGCGCTTATTTTCCGCGATGGCCCGGATAATCTTGTCCGGCGTGATGGGAAAATCGGTCATGTAAACGCCGATGGCGTTGCTGATAGCGGCACTGTATGCCTGGGCTGCCGACATGGCAATCGACATGCCGGCCTCCTTGGCGCCATACGGACCATCGGGGTCATTCGACTCGACGATAATCGTGTTGATCTTGGGCATGTCGCAGGCCAGCGGCACCTTGTATTCGAGCTGGGTGGGATTCAGGGTAAGACCGTCCTCCCAGGTGTGGTATTCGGTCAGCATCCCGCCTTGGCCGCCCATGGCGACGGATCCCTGAAACTGGCCTTCCAGGACCAGGGGATTGAGGGCAAACCCCACGTCCTGGGCCGCGGTTACCTCCAGCACTTTAACTAGGCCGGTCTCGGGATCGACCGCCACCTCCGCAATGGTGGTGCCAAAAGAAAAGGCGCCGCACATCTGCCCGGATGGATTTTTGACCCACTCCCGCTTCAGGTCGACTTTCGGCCAGTACTCTCCTTCGGCGCTCACGGATTTTTCCCGGGCCAGGCTCATCCGAACAACCTTCTTCAATGCAATTGCTTTCTCCGGGCTGCCCTTGACATAGATCATCCGATCCCCGGCCACCAGGTCGTCTTTGTGGGCTTCTAGGATTTCAGCGGCGGTTTGGAACAGCTTTGCCCGGACCTTCTCGGCGGCGATTTTGACCGCATGTCCGCCGATGAAGGTGGAAACCTGGGAGTAGGCTCCCGGATCGGAAGGCGTAACCTCGGTGTCGGCAGTAACCAGCTGGATGTCCTCCGGTCGGATACCGAGCTCTTCGGCGGCGATCTGTACCAGCATGTGGTCGTTGCCCTGACCGTTGTCGACCACACCGGATATGACCGTCGCCCCGCCGTCTTCATTGAATTTGATGATGGCCTGGGATCCACCGCGGATACCCATGGGAAATCCGGTCTGGACCGAATTGCATCCGATGCCGATTCCTCTGAAGGGCGGCAGCTTGCCCCATTTCTTTTTCCAGCCCGCTTTTTTGGCTGCCTGGCGAATGGTTTCTTTCAGGGCGCAGCTGCTCACGTAAGATCGGGTGTTGGTGTATTCTCCGGCCTCCCGGGCGTTGATCAGCCGCATCTGCACCGGGTCCAGGCCCAGGTGCCGGGCGATCCGGTCGAGCTGCAGGTCGACCCCACAGGCAAAGGCCCGGCCGTGAATTCGGATCATGCCCCGGGGCGGTTTGTTGGTATAAATGCGGTAGCCGTTGTAGCGAACGTGATCCATTCTGTATGCCTGTTCCATGCACAGGAAGGGCACGCTGGTGGCGATGGGCCCGGTGCTGCTGTAGGCGCCGCCGTCCATGTAGCAAGTGATATCTCTGGCGATGACACGACCGCTGCCATCCACACCGGTCTTGATAGTCGTGATCAGGGCATGCCCCTGGCGGGTGGCGATGGAGTTTTCTTCCCGGGTGTAGGCGATTTTGACCGGCCGATGGGATTTGCGCGCCAGCAAGGCACAAATGTAGTCTGCGGGCGCTATCTCCGAACGTCCGCCAAAAGCGCCGCCGATGGTTATTTTACGTACCCGAACCTTGTTGAGTGGAATTCCTAGGGCATTGGAAAGCGGTTTGGCCTTCATGTGGGGACCGGCATTGGGCATCCAGATCTCCAGATTGTCGCCTGTGTCGAACCGGGCCACGACGGCGTAAGGCTCTCCCTGAAAATACGAATCCTCGGCGGCGGTAAATGTGTCTTCGCGCACGTAATCAGACTGCTTAAACCCGGTCTCCACGTCGCCCACGTCAATGGGGACATGAATGTTGATATTTTGCGGAAAATCTTCGTGTATCCGGGGAGCGTCAGGAGCCATCGCCGCCATGGGATCGAACACGGCCGGCAGCAGCTCGTACTCTACCTGAATCCGTTCAAGGGCTTCCAGGGCCGTGTCCTCGTCGACCGCCGCCACGGCAGCCACTTCCTCCCCGATAAACCGCACCTTGTCGGCAGGCATAAACTGCTGGTCCTGGGTATAGCGAAATACGCCCCATCGGCGGCCAAGGGTTTCCTTGCCGGTTACAACGGCCTTGACTCCCGGCAGCTTCAGGGCCCGGGAACAATCGATATCCAGAATGCGTGCGTGGGGATGCGGGCTTCGCAGGACTTTTCCCACCAGCATGCGGGGCAGTTTCAGATCCGCGGTGAACAGGGCTTCGCCGGTCACCTTGGCACGACTATCGACCCGGGGCATGTTCTTGCCGATATAGGCGTAATCCGACATGCGGTTCACCTCTTTGATTTAACGGTTTGGGCGGCAGCGGAAACGGCCTCCACGATTTTGGTATAACCGGTACAGCGGCATATGTTGCCGCTCAGGCCCCGCTTCACCGTGTTTTCGTCCGGATCAGGGTCGGCCGTTAGAAGTGCTTTGGCGGTCATCAGCATGCCGGAGGTGCAGAATCCGCATTGGACCGCCCCGTGATCGATGAAGGCCTGCTGCAGCGGATCCAGATCGCCATCAGCGGCGAGACCTTCCACGGTGGTGATCGCCGTGCCTGCCGCCTCCAAAGCCAGCGTCAGGCAGGCGCGTATCGGGCGACCGTCCATCAAGACAGTGCAGGACCCGCAGACCCCTTCGCCGCAACCTTCCTTGGTACCGGTCAGGTCCAGTTCGTCGCGCAGGACATCGAGCAGGGTCCAGTGGGCAGCCACCAGCAACTCGCATGCTTCATCATTTACAGTGAGTGTGAGGGGAATTTTTTTCATTTCTGTCAAGAATTATGTTGATTCAAATCGCCCGCGCCAGGGCTTTTTCAAGACCCCTTTTCGCCATCACCGCCACCATGTCAATCCGGTATGTCGGCGGCGGGCCCATGCTGTTGACCACAAATGCTGCGGCTGCGGTCCTGGCCGCCTCGGCAGCCTGTCTCAGGGCTCCTGTTGCCGGCGCCGGCTTGCCGGTCATCCTATCGGAGACTGCTGCAACCAGCAGGGGTGCACTGCTGACCGCACCGACCACCAGCCGGGCCGATTCAATCTTCCCGTCGGCAACCCGCACCCAGGCGCCGATGGAGGCCACAGGATAGTCGACGGCCGAGCGGTAAGCCAGTCTTTCATATGCGCTGCCCGATCCGGCTCGATGCGCCGGAATCTGTATTTCAGTCAGCAGCTCATCAACAGCCAGTGCATGGGGGTGCTCCCCGCGGGCTGTGTAAAACTGGGCAAGGGCAAGCGTTCGCTGTTGATCTTGGCGCTGCAGGATCACCCGGGCGTCCAAAGCCATCAGCGCCGGGGCGGCATCCGACTGGCAAATGGAATGGCAGCGATCCGAGCCGCCCTCCCGGGCGTAGCAGATCCGGCCGCCGGCTTTGTGGCAGGCATGGCGCGTCCCCCGGAAGAATGCCGACTGGTTGTAGAATTGACAGCGGTTGTCCTGACACAGATTGCCGCCGATGGTACCCCTGAAATGCTGGATCGAAGGGGCACCAATCGACGCTACCGCTTCGATAAGTCCCGGGAAATTATTTTTTATCAGGTCCGAATTCAGGATATCGGCCAGAGGCGTTGCAGCGCCGATGCATATTTTCTCGTCCTGCTTGCGAATGTAGGCCAATTCCGTCAAAGACTTGAGGCTCAAAACATGTCCGGGGGTCACCAGGCGCTGTTTCATTCGGACCAACAGATCCGTCCCGCCGGCCAGAATCCGGCAATCATCTTCCAGGTGACTCAGAGACGCCAATGCATCGTCAAGACTCGCCGGTTGAATATACGCAAAAGATGGCAGGCGCACAGCACCTCCTTCATGTTTCTCCGAACGGTATTGCGGATTTATCGCTTGACAATCGCGGGCCGGCCGGTTATACAGTACTGAATTGTGTACTGTATACCGTATACCGCCTTGAGCGTCAAGCGATTATTTCCACTGTCGCTTTAAACGACCTCGATACCCTGCTGTTTAACGTCTAAACCTGGAGACAATCCATGCAATTCCTTAGCAATCTTAAGGTACTTTCCCTCGAACAGGCAACGGTCGTTCCCTACCTCACTTTCCGGCTGGCCATGGACGGCATGGAAATTATCCGGCTCGAGCATCCGGTTTACGGAGATCCGAACCGGATGATCGGGAACAACGTCCTGAACGAGGATCGCATGAAAGCCTACTACCTGTGCATCAATGCCGGCAAAAAAGCCCTGACCCTCAATCTGGCGGTTGCCGAGGGCCGGGACCTTTTCTATGGGCTCGTCGAAAAACTGGACATTGACATTTTTGTCACAAACCAGCTGCCACGCAATTATGAGAAGCTGGGAATCGACTATGACCGCCTCGCATCGGTCAAGCCGGACATTATCTGGCTGGGGGTGACCGGTTTCGGTCCGGACAGCAACGAAGCCGCCTATGATCCCATTCTCCAGGCGCGTTCCGGTCTGATGGCGCTGACCGGTGAAGCCGACGGTGAACCCCAGGTCATTGGCATCCCGCTACCGGATATGGGCACCAGCGAACACGCCTACGGACTGCTCATGAAAGCCCTGTTCAAACGAGCGGTCACCGGAGAGGGCTCCCGCATCGATCTGGCCATGTTCGAGTCCTCGGTATCCTGGTTGACGGTGCCGATCACCATGACCGCCAGTTTCGGCAAGCAGATCACCCGACGGGGCAATACCCATGAATTCTTTAGCCCAGTTTCTGTTTATCAAACCAGAGATGGATTTGTCTACCTGGCCGTCGGCAACGACCGCCAGTGGAAATCGATGGTTGCCCAGGAACCTTTCAAATCTTTGGACAAACCCGAATACGCAAAGAACCGGGGCCGGATTGCAGCGGTAGAAGATCTGAATCGAGCCATCAATGAAATCACGCGCAATTATTCATCGGTTGAACTCATCGACTTGTTTACCGCGATTACAGTTCCTATTGGTGAAATCAAATCCGTTAACGAAGTTATTCAAGATCCACTCACCGCCAAAAGGCTACTTTCCTCCCGGGACCCTGTCTCAGGCATGGAGATCACTTTGGCTCCGCCGCCCAACATGACGCCTTATCTTGCGACCAACGAACGCCGAATGACCTTCCCGCCGCGTTTCGGGGAAAACAACAGCGAGATTTACGGCCGCATCGGCTGCACAGAAGCTGATCTGGATCGTTTGAAGGAGAATGGAGTCATATAAGATGGATATCATCGTTCTGATCAAACAGGTCCCAAACACAGCAGAGGTTAAACTCGATCCTAAAACCGGCAATCTCATCCGCGAAGGACTGGAGAGCATTATCAATCCGGACGATCTTCACGCTCTGGAAGCGGCCGTAGCGTTGAAAGAAACAGTCGGGGGCAAGGTGACGGTCCTGTCAATGGGACCACCCCAGGCCATTGATGCCGTATCCGAAGCCATCGCAATGGGAGCAGATAAAGGGATTCTGTTGTCGGATACGGCCTTTGCCGGTGCCGATACCTGGGCTACCTCCTACACTTTGGGAAAAGCGGTGAAAAAGATCGGTAAATTCGATCTGATTATCTGTGGTCGTCAGGCCATTGATGGCGATACGGCCCAGATCGGACCCCAGGTGGCCGACTGGCTTGCTTTGCCCCAGGTCTCCTACGTGTGTGAAATCGAGGCGCTAAAAAAGAAAAGTATCATCGTCCACCGGCGTCTGGAGGGCGGCTACGAACGCGTGCAGTGCAGCCTGCCAGCCCTGCTGACAGTCATCGGAGAGCTCAACACCCCGCGCTATCCGGATATGGGTCGCCTGATCTGGGCCTGCCGGGAAAAAGCACCGATAAAAATCTGGAATGCGGCCGATATCGGTGTCCAGACCCGGGATGTGGGTCTGGAAGGATCCCTGACTCATGTTATCAGAACCTTTGCTCCCAAATTCGAGCGCCAGGGCGAAATTCTGGAAGGAAGCACTACCGAAACCGTACAGGCACTGATCAAGCGATTGAAAAACAGTGAAGGCGCCACCGCCTGCAAGGCGTTCGAATCAACCTGTAAAATATAAAATGATTATAAATTCTTATCCATATTATTTGAAAGTTTTACATAATATTTTTCCGGAGGATCTATGACCGTTTGGGTGGAAATCGACCTGTGCGACGGATGCCGCCGGTGTTTGAAGGCCTGCCCCTATGACGCCCTTGAAATGGTCGACAATAAAGCGTCCGTGCGCGACCGATGCACATCCTGCGGCGCGTGTCTGGAGATATGCCCCGGCAAAGCGATTTTAACCGACTCCCAACCGAAAATCGTGCCGGACTTCAGCGACCGAACAGGTGTATGGGTATTTGCCGAGCAGCATGGCGGCCGCCTAAATCCGGTGTCGCTGGAACTACTGGGTAAAGCTCGAGACCTGGCAGACACGTTGAACCAGGATGTAACGGCAACCCTTCTGGGCAGCAAAGTTGCGGATCTTGCCGATCCGTTAATTGCCCATGGTGCGGACACGGTTTACCTGATTGATCACAGAGCGCTGGATAAATATCGGACTTTGGCCTATACCAAAGTCCTGGAAGACCTGATTCGGAGCCACCAACCGAACATTTTCCTTATGGGAGCTTCTCATATCGGACGGGACCTGGCGCCCCGGGTGTCGCGCCGGGTCGGTTCAGGGCTGACTGCTGACTGCACGGATCTGACCATTGATCCGGAAGAAGGCATTCTGCTCCAGACCCGGCCGGCTTTCGGCGGAAACGTCATGGCGACCATTACCAACCGTTATTCCCGTCCACAGATGGCCACGGTCCGCCCGGGCGTCATGGCCCCTAATCCAATGCCCGGTCACCGCGGCAAAATCGTGCGCCACAGAGTTTCTTTGCTGGAAAAAGAAATCGGACTCAAGGTGCTGGAAACAGTTAGCGAAAAGAAAAAACAGGTCGCGCTCACCGAGGCCAAAGTAATTGTCGCCGGCGGCCGGGGAGTCGGGGGACCCGAGGGTTTTTATCTGCTGCGAGAGCTGGCGGATGTCATGGGCGGTGAAGTCGCCGGCACCCGAGTGACGGTTGAAGAAGGCTGGATTGATCCCCAGAATCAGGTGGGTCAGACCGGGCAAACAGTCCGCCCGGAGATCTACATCGCCTGCGGTATATCAGGCGCCATCCAGCACAGAGCGGGGATGATGGGTGCCAGATATATCATTGCCGTCAACACCGATCCGTCCGCCGCTATATTTCAGGTGGCCGATTGGGCGATTGTCGCTGACATGCATGAAGTTGTGCCGGAAATGATCCGACAGTTAAAAACGCAAAATGCATAGAGAGGTTGCATGCTCAGATCCAATTCAGAGGAACTGGTCCGAAAAACCATGGCCCGTTTTGTGGACAACGAGGTCATTCCACAGGCGCAGGCGCTGGATGAAAAGGGAGAGTTTCCCCAGGCGCTGTTCCAGGAGCTGTCCCGGATGGGCGTTTTCGGCATCCGCTACCCGAGAAACCAGGGCGGCGGCGGGGGCAACAACACCCTTTACTGTATTATCTGCGAAGAGCTGGCCCGGGGACTTATGAGCCTTGCGGCAGTAACTGCCATGCAATGTCTCATGGGGACCAACTTTCTATTTCATCACGGCAACGACAATTTGAAAGAGAGGTATTTCTATCCCGCCCTGCGCGGCGAAAAAATAGCCTGTTTTTGTCTTACCGAACCGGAAGCCGGTTCCGATCTGGGAGCGGTAACGACCCGGGCCACGGCGGCCGACGACGGTTGGATAATCAATGGGCTCAAGACCTGGGTAACCAACGGCCCGGTGGCCGACTTTTACACCGTTTTATGCCAGACCGATCCGGCCAAAAAGTTCAGAGGATTAAACTTTTTCTTCGTCCCTCGGGAAACACCCGGGGTATCCGTGTCCAAGCCCTTCGACACGGTCGGCACGCGCACGACCCTTATTTCGGAAGTGGCTTTTGAAAACGTGCACATTCCCAATGAATACCGGTTGGGAGCCGACGGTCAGGGTTTGAGCAATTTGATGGCCATTTTAGCCGAAATACGCTCCATGACAGCGGCCCTGGCCATCGGCCTCCAGCGTGCGGCCCTTGCCGACTCGATCCGCTACGCCCAAGAACGGGCCCAGTTTGGGCGAACCATCGGCAAGTTTCAGCTTATCCAGGCCAAAATCGGGGACATGGCCACCAATCTGGAAGCCTCCAGGTTGATGACTTACAGCGCCACACGCATGATCGATGACGGCATCCCGTGCCTGAAAGAAGCGTCCATGGCCAAATACTTCGCCACCGAGGCCGCCTGTAAGGCAGCCGATGAAGCCACCCGTATTTTCGGTGCTTACGGCTACTCCATGGATTACACGGTGCAGCGTTACTACCGGGACAATCGTTTTCTGCTGTACGGTGGCGGCACCCATGAAATCCTTCGGACGAACATCGCCCGCTGGGCCGGACTGTAACAAATCAGGCGCTGGATGTCGGATGTCAGATACCAGATGCCGGATGCCAGATAACAGATGCTGGATGCTGGATAACTCAATAAAGGAGTAGCCTTTGGTCTTCCCAAAACTAGAGCATACAGTATTCCACGAATTTAGGCATTTTTCGATGTCAGCCGACAGTTTTCAAACAATACTCTGAAGTTAAAAACTTAAATTAGCTTATAAAATAACTACCCGTAACCAGCAGTAAAAATGGCAGAAACAGATAAAAAATTAAACATGGGTCTCGAGGCACTGAAATCCATCAGTGAAAGAAAATCCCTGGGCCAGCATGTGTTCGAGACCCTCAGGCTGTCCATCATCCGGGGCGAGATCACATCCGGCAACCGGATCGTGGAGAGCCGTATCGCCGAAGCTTTGAATATCAGCCGCACACCGGTTCGTGAAGCGCTGCACAAACTGGAGCGGGAAGGACTGATTCGAAAGCAGCCCCGGGGCGGCTTTACAGTGAGGGGGCTCACCCGTGAAGACATCGAGGAAACCTTCGGCATCCGATCCGTGTTGGAAAGTTACGCCGCCCGGCTGGCGGCCGAGAAACATCTTCCCCAGGAGCTCAAAGCTCTGGAAGAGAAAATCGAAGAATATCAAAAAGCCCTTGATAAAGGTCGCACAGATGCGCTGCTGAAGATCAACACTGAATTTCACGACATGCTCTATGCACTGAGCCGCAGCCCCAGGCTGATCCGCATCATCAACGGCCTCAGGGACCAGATCTACCGGTTCAGGAAAATAATTCTGGAAAAGGAAACCATGGCCAAGGCCAGCAACAATGATCATCGTAAGATGATTCAATTGATGCGCCGCAGAGACGGTGTCGGCGTGGAAAAGCTGGTCAGGGACCACATCCTGAGGGGACAGGCGGTCGTGCTGCAGGATTTTGACCGGCACGCCATCCATTGAAATCTTCGGCCCTCTTAGGATTGGAAAGGACTACTGGCATGAAACACAAAAAGATACGGATCCTGATTGCAAAACCGGATTTGGACGGCCATGACCGTGGGGCCAAAGTTGTCGCCCTGGCAATGCGGGACGCCGGCATGGAAGTGATTTACACAGGGCTGCACCAGAGCCTGGATCAGATCCTGGCGGCTGCAATTCAGGAGTCGGTGGATGTCATCGGTCTGAGCATCATGACCGGCGGCCACATTCCTATTTGCCGCAAGTTGTTTAATCGGATGCGACAGGAAAACCTCGACGACATTCACGTAGTGGTGGGCGGTGTCATCCCCAAACAGGACATTGCCCGCCTCAAGGATATGGGTGCCAGCGGCGTATTTCCCGGGGGAACTCATTTTGACGAAATCGTCGACAGCGTAAGGGCTCTATTTTAAAATTTAGTTGTCTTCTACCTAGATTCGAATACGTAATTTATAGTAATTTATCCGGAAACTGAACTGAAAAGTGACTAAGGTTGAAAGTTATAAGTGAACTAAAGTTTAGGACTGCGCTTTCAGCGCGGTCTATTTCAAAAGATAGATTACCTCAATTCACAATGGATTAAGGTATCGCGCCACTTCATCTTTCTGTATAAAATAGACAGAATTCCATAACTTTAGTCACTTTAGTTCACTTTAGTCACTTCAAACTTTTCAATTGAAAGAAAAATGTCATCGTATTTCTGAATGCAAGTACTTCTACAATTAAGCTGCAAATACCAATTATAAAGATCGACTTGCCGAAGGCCGGGTCACGCGGGAGGAAAACATGGGTGTCGCCAGATATATCAAAAATGAAAAAGATGCGGTTAATGAGGTAATATACCAGTCCGGCATACGGGTGAAGCCGGTTTACGAGCCGGAGGATCTTGAGAGCGTGGGGTATAACTATGAAACGGACCTGGGCAGCCCCGGTGAATACCCATTCACCCGCAGCCTCCACCCGCAGGGTTATCGCAGCAGAGCTTGGACGACCCGCCAGTATACGGGCTTTGGAACGCCCCAGGAGACCAACCAGCGTTTCAAGTATATGATTTCTCACGGCCAGACAGGCTTGAATGTGGCGTTTGACCTGCCGACGCAGATGGGTCTCGACTCGGACGACCCTCGGGCCGAAGGTGAAGTGGGACGGGTGGGAATGGCGGTCGATTCGCTCAGGGATTTTGAAATTGCCTTCGAAGGCATTCCTTTCGACCGGATCGGTTCAGGATTGACCATCAATGCCAATGCCACCGTGATGCTGGCCATGTACCAGGCGGTGGCGGAAAAATTCGGGTATAAAAAGGAATCTATCAGCGCGACGCCCCAAAATGATATCCTAAAAGAAATGATCGGCCGCGGGGCGTGGATCTTCCCCGTGGAACCAGGCGTGCGACTGGTGGGTGATGCCGTCGAGTACGCCATGCAGGAACTGCCCCGCTGCAACCCGGTCAGTATTTGCGGATACCACATTCGTGAATCCGGGGCCACGCCGGTCCAGGAAATCGCCTGTGCGTTGGAAATTGCCCGAACCTATATTGACAACGTGGCGGCCAGAGGGCATGATCCGAACGATTTTGTGGGGCGTTTTTCCTTCAACCTCAATGTTTATGGCAACCTCTGGGAACAAATCGCCAAGTTCAGGGCGGCCCGCAAACTCTGGGCCCGAATGTTGCGTGAAGATTACGGTATCCGCGAAAAAAAGAAACTGTTTCTGAGGGGACTGTTCGGAGGCGGCGGCAGCGGTTTGACCAAACAGCAGCCGGAAAACAACATCATCCGCGGCGCCTATTATGCCCTGGCAGCCGCACTGGGCGGTGCGCAGACAACGGCCCTGTGCTCGTTTGACGAAGCCTACACCATACCCACTCCCAGGGCGGCGTTGCTGTCCCTACGCACCCTGGAGATTCTGATGGAAGAAGTGGGGCTGCGTGACACGGTGGATCCGCTGGCCGGCTCCTATTTCATAGAAACACTGACCAAGCAGATGGAGGAAAAAATTCTGGCGGAGATGCGCCGCATTCAAGACATGGGGGGTATGATCCAGGCGGTGGCAACCGGTGCCATTCAGCGCGAGGTCGCCCAACAGGCGTATGCCTTCGAAAAAGCCCTTCAGGATAAGGAGGCCATAAAAGTCGGCGTCAACAAGTACACCGAGGGAGAGCATCCCGATGTTGAGCTTCACGAATACAACGATGCCTGGACCGCAGAGCAGATAGCCGCCCTGAGCGAAGTCCGCCGCACCCGGGACAACCGGACGGTGGCGCGTCTACTGAAACAACTAGAGAAGACAGCTACAGACGGGATCAACGTGATGCCGGATCTGGTGGAATGCTGCCGGGCGTATGCCACCGTCGGTGAAATGACCGGTGTTTTTCGCGAAGTCTTCGGGCAATGGCAGGAACCGAGTCTTTTTTAATCCGCAAAGATGGTGATAATTCAAAAGGTCCAATTCGTGTGATCTCAAAATAAAGCAATGGGAATAATAATAAATAAATTAAAGCCTTATATCGATAAAGTTCAGGTGTCGCTTTCAGCCATCTTATCCGCAAGCCACGTTCCGGACTGCGTGGCCACTTGTGCAGAGGAAGCTGACGAAGTTTGTTCGTATCACCGGCTTATAAAATATAAAAAAGGTAGAATTCCACAATTTTAGGCATTTTAGGCAATTTAGGCACATTAGGCATTTTGTTAGGGATCACTAGATAACCTTTAACAATAATTGCCAATTTTGCACATAAATTTTCTGAACCAGCTGACAACAACAGGAGAGTGTTTCGTGGAAGTCGAATCCTATCGCCTGGGATGTGATATCGGTGGGACGTTTACGGATTTTGTTCTCGTCAACAGCCGGACGGGTGACATTCAGACCAACAAATGCCTGACGACCCCGGCCGATCCCTCTGAAGCGGTCGAACAGGGAATCGGCTATCTGATACAAAAGAACCCGGGCATCGAATCCCGCATCGAAGAGCTGATCCACGGCACGACGCTGGTCATCAACGCCATCATCGAACGCAAAGGCGCCAAAACCGGCCTGATCACCACCAAAGGATTCAAGGATGTCCTGGAACTGGGTCGCGAAATCCGATACGACGCCTATGATATCTTCGCCGAATACCCGCCGGCGCTGATCCCGCGTTATCTGCGCCAGGAAGTCGATGAAAGGATAGCCAGCGACGGCCGAATCATCCGCAAACTCAACCCGGCCCAGGTCAAGTCGGTTCTGGCCGATCTGCTGCAGATGGGAATCGAATCGCTTGCCGTGTGCCTTGTCCACTCCTATGAGAACCCGATCCACGAAAGGAAGGTCAAAGAGATCGTACAGGCAACCAGCGCCGATCTTTTTCTTTCGACCTCTTTTGAAGTCCTGCCCCAGATTCGCGAATACGAGCGGACCAGCACCACCGTTACCAATGCGTACGTGAAACCGATCACCGCGCGCTACCTTGAAAAGCTTGTCTTGCGACTCGAATCTTTAGGATTCACGGGCACGGTCTATATCATGCTCCCCTCCGGCGGGATCACCTCAATTGAGACCGCCCGGGAGTTTCCGGTGCGCATCATCGAATCCGGCCCCACCGCCGCCGTTATCGCTTCCCAATACTACGGCAGAATGTTTCAGATTAAAGATATGTTCTGCTTCGACATGGGCGGCACCACCGCCAAATCGTGTCTGATCCAGAAAGGCCATGCCGGGCTGGTATCCACTTTTGAGGTGGGACGGGTCCAGCGGTTTAAAAAAGGCAGTGGCCTGCCGATCCAGGTGCCGGTGGTGGCCCTGATGGAGATCGGCGCCGGCGGCGGCAGCATCGCCAAAATCAGCGGACTCGGTCTGCTCCAGGTCGGGCCCGAAAGCGCAGGGGCCGATCCGGGCCCGGCCTGTTACGCCAGAGGCGGCGACAATCCCACTGTCACCGATGCCGACCTGGTTCTGGGATATCTGGACCCGGAATATTTTCTGGGTGGCACCATGGCGCTGGACCAATCGGCCTCTGAAGCGGCGATTTCAGACAAAATCGCCGGGCCCCTGGATACAACCCTGGTGGCGGCCGCCTTCGGCATCCATGATCTGATCAACGAAACCATGGCTGCGGCTGCCAAAACCCACATCGCCGAAAAGGGCGGCAATCCGAATATCGTGACGGTGTCCGCTTTTGGCGGCGCCGGACCGGTGCATGCCTATGGTCTGGCGCGCAAGATCGGCGCCCGGCGCATTCTCGTTCCGCCGTTGGCCGGTGTTGGGTCGGCCCTGGGATTTTTTACGGCCCCGGTGGCTTTCGACCTTTCCCGCAGCCATCGAATTTCTCTGGATGATGCCGACTTTGTCCAGATCGAAGATCTCTTCCGTTCCCTTGAAAAGGAGGGGGAAGCTGTCCTGAAAGGTTCGAAAGCTGCCCAAAAGGTGGTCTTTAAACGCACCCTCATGATGCGTTTTGTGGGCCAGGGTGCCGAAACCGATTTAACTATCGAAGGCAAACCGTTTGATCAATGGACCAAAGCGGACATCCGGCAGCGATTCGACGAGGTTTACCAAAAACTGTACGGCCGGACCTATCCGGACAATCCGGTGGAGTTTGTCACGTTCCAAGTCCGGGCCAGCCTTCCGCAACGCCCCTTTCAGATTCCGCGGCTGCAAAACACGTCCGGCGACCTGACCGAATGCGTCAAGGGCAAGCGACAGGCCTTCTCGTTGATCCACAAGGACTACATACCCTTTACGGTTTACGACAGATCGGCTTTGTTTCCCGGGGCCGCTTTCAACGGTCCTGCCATCGTCGAGGAAAGAGAATCGACCACCGTCATCGGCGAAGACGCTCGTGCCACGGTGGATGAATACGGCTTTGTATGGATCGATTTTAATCCTTAAAGAGAGGAAAACCCGGTATGCCCCGAACCTTCGATCCCATCACGCTTGAAATTCTCTGGCGCAGATTGGTTTCTATCGTAGACGAGGCGGACGCGTCGGTGGCCCGAACGGCCTTTTCGAGTCTGCTCAGAGACGCCCACGACTATACCTGCATGTTTACCGACAGCCGCGGGCAGGAGCTGGTTCAAGGCACGTTCTGCACGCCGGGACAGGCCGGTGCGATGGCCCTGGGAGTCAAGCAGATGATCAATGCCCGACCCCTTGGAAGCGTACCGGCCCGGAGATGTATTCATTGTCAACGATCCCTGGCTGCTGGCCGGACATCTGAACGATGTCTGTGTCATGAGCCCGATATTTTTCAAGGACAATCCGGTGGCATTTACAGCCTGCGTCTTTCATCATTCGGACATCGGCGGAAGGGTGGCCTCCGACAACCGCCAAGTCTACGAGGAGGGGTTGTTCATCCCCCCTTTGAAGCTTTATGATGCCGGACGGCTCAATGAAGACGTTCTGGAGATGATTCGCTGGAACGTAAGAACCCCCGAGGAGGTGACCGGAGACATTCGCTCCCAGGTGGCGGCCAACCATGTCTGCGCCCGGAAGGTCATGGAGATGATGGCCGAAGAAAGCCTCGACAACCTGGACGACCTGGCGGACGTGATCATCGCCCGCACGGAAGCAAGCATTCGTTCGGCCATCGAGAATATCCCGGACGGCGATTATCCCTACCAGGGAATCATCGAAGGAGCCGGTGATCGCGAGGATATCACCATTTCCATGACCGTGACCGTGCAAGGCAGCGACATTCACGTGGACTTTAGGCACCTCGCCCCAGGTGGGATGGGGTGTCAATGTGGTCTACAACTTTACCTTTGCCTATGTATTCATGGCCATCAAGAGCGGATTCGACCCGGACATACCGATCAACGAAGGTGCCATTCGACCCGTGAAAATGACCGCACCTGAAGGGAGTGTGGTAAACTGCAAATTCCCGGCCGCCGTGGCGGCCCGCATGCAGGTGGGGCATTTTATGACCGAGATGGTCTTTAAGGCGCTGTCCGCCGCAACACCCGACAATATCATCGCCGGCAGCGGCGGCACACCGGCTCAGACCAACATTTTTTATGGCCGGCGCCACAACGGCAAACCCTGGCACACCATGATCATTCGCGGCGGCGGTATGGGCGCCGGCAGCCGGATGGACGGCCATCACTGCGCCATCTTTCCAGCCAACGGGGCCAATACACCGGTGGAAATCTTTGAAAGCGACACGCCGCTGATCGTCGAATCCCAGGAACTGGTCTGCGATTCGGGCGGACCGGGAAAAATGCGCGGCGGGATCGGCCGCAAAATGGTCATCCGGGTTCCGGAGGATGCCCAAGCCCCCCCGGTCTCCCACCACCGTCGCCGTTCAAGCCGGCCGTTTTCGGTATCCCCCCGAGGGCATTTTCGGGGGCAGCCCCGGGTCCAGGGCCCGGTTTTTAAAAAACGGCCAGCCGGCGGACCCGGGCGGACTGACCTTTTGCGACCCCGGCGACGTGCTTTCATTTTACAGTGCCGGGGGCGGTGGTTACGGTTCGCCCCTGGAAAGGGATCCCGCGGCCGTCGAAGCCGACGCCATCAATGGATACATCAGTATCGACCGGGCTAAAGAAGACTACGGAGTCATCCTCGATCCTGTCAGCCGCAAGGTGGAATTGACAGCCACCGAAAAACTTCGTAAGTCACGCGAGCGCAGCAGCGCAACCGAAACCGAGGCCGATTGATGTCGATGCAAAAGACGCTTCTCGAACCCCTTATGGACTAACAGTGCCCGAATGCACCGGGCCGCAACCGGAAACAGGTGTAAAACCATGGAAAAGACGTTCATGCCAGCGTTTAAAACACATAAAGAGCTGCACGCACACCAGTTGAAGGGTCTGCAGTGGACCGTTGCCCATGCTTATAACGGTTCGGATTATTACCGGAGTAAGTTTGATGAGGCCGGCGTCGGCTCGGACGATATCCAATCCCTGGACGATCTGACGCGATATCCTTTTACCACGGCCGAAGATCTCCGGAGCGATTACCCCTATCCCCTGCTGTCGGTGCCGCATTCGGAGGTCGTTCGCATCCACGCATCATCCGGGACTACCGGGAAGAAGAAAATATTATGCTATACTCAGAAAGACATCGACAACTGGGCCGATTTTTTTGCCCGCTGCTACGAAATGGCCGATCTGACCCGGGATGACAAGGTACAGATCGCCGTCGGTTACGGGCTCTGGACCGCCGGTGTAGGGTTTCAGCTCGGCTGCGAGCGCTTTGGTGCCATGGCCATCCCGGTAGGTCCCGGCAATGTCGACATGCAGTGCCAGTTTCTGGTGGACCTGCAATCCACGGTCATGTGCTGCACCGCCTCCATGGCTCTTTTGATGGCCGAAGAGATCGACCGGCGCCAGATGCGGGATAAAATTGCCCTGAAAAAAGTCATCTTCGGTGCCGAAAGATGTGCAACCGCCATGCGCAAGCGCATCCAGCAACTGCTGGGTCTCGAAGACATGTTCGATATCACCGGAATGACCGAACTATACGGGCCCGGTACCGGTCTGGATTGTTCCAGGCACGAGGGGATCCACTATTGGGCCGACCATTTTATTTTGGAGATTCTCGATCCGGATACCCTGGAGCCGGTCAAAGAAGGCGACATCGGTGAAATGGTCGTCACCACACTGAACAAAGAAGGGGCACCACTGATTCGATATCGAACCCGGGATCTGACCCGTCTTATTCCGCACGCCTGTTCCTGCGGCAATATCCTGCCCCTGCATGACCGGATTATGGGGCGCACGGACGACATGATCATCTTCAGAGCGGTCAACATCTATCCCGGACAGATCGACGAAGTTTTGTCCGGCATACCCGATACCGGCTGCGAATACCAGCTGATACTGGAGCGGGGCCAAGACGGACGGGACTACATGACCATTCGCCTGGAATGCCAGCAAGGCGCAGACCCGGCCCACAGCCGAGAAATCGCAAAGAAGATACAAGCGGAAATAAAAAATAAAATCCTGGTCAGTTGCAATGTAGACCTGGTGGACTATTGCAGTCTGCCGCGCACGGAAAGAAAATCCATAAGAATATTCGATAACCGGCCGCAGGATTGATATAGACGGAAACATCCGATCGGTTACTTAAAATAATTAGTGAAAAAAAAGGCCCTAAGAGCTTAAGATTATAGTATAATGCTTTTGAAATTTTTAAGGGGACCTTATAATTACATAAATTGAGCGATTCCAATAATGAGGATGGTACACCGACCCGTTCTGTGCGGTCGGGGATAAACCCCGCCCCTACCCAACGGGTTGGTCAATGTCTCCTAGGGGCGGGCTGCTTTACGCCCGCCCGTATTAAGTGCTCGCATCCGTAAATCGCTCAGATTGGGAATGAATATAAATACCGAAGACTTATAACATTCATATTCACCCTTTGTGTCTTCGTGACTTCGTGGCTGAATTTTTAGAAATAAAGGTAAACTGAACTAGAGGGGATAATGAAAAATTTCACCTATCTGGTCCCTCGATCCCTGGATGAGGCCATATCCATGCATGAATCTCACCGGGGTCGTGCAAAATACATTGCGGGCGGCACCGACATTCTGGTGAAGATCAAAGAAGGCAAGGAAGCACCGGACTATTTGATCTCATTGATGCACATCCTGGGTCAGGACCGCCCGATACACAACCCGGACACCGGTGAACTATTTATCGGCTCTTTCGTAACCCATCGCCGGATCGAAACATCAAAACTGATTCAAAACAGCTACCCGATCTTGCATGACGCCGTAAAAAATATCGGTTCGGTGCAGATCCGCAACGTGGCGACCATCGGCGGTAACCTGGTCAATGCAGTTCCATCTGCAGATGGCGCCATCCCGCTTGTGGCTCTGGATGCCACGGCGAATATATACAGCCCCAAGGGGCTGCGGTCCATCGATCTGATTCATTTCTTTCTGGGACCGGGTCAAACCGTTCTCGAAAAAGGAGAAATTCTGACCGAACTGGTGGTCCCTGCCCTGCTTCCTCGCACCGGCAGCGCTTACATAAAGTTCGGTCGCCGCAAGGCCATGGAACTGCCGCTTCTCGGGGTAGGCGTTCTGCTTAGCCTGGCTGAAGACTATACCACGTGCGTGAAGGCCCGCATCGGCCTGGGTGTTGCTGCACCGACTCCCATTCGGGCCCTGGGTGCCGAAAAGTATTTGAACGGCAAACCGATGACAGTAGAAACACTGGCTGAAGCCGGCAGGATTGCCTCCGAAGAGGCCCGGGTCAGGGACAGCATTCGCGGTGTCGCCTGGTATCGACGGGATATGGTCGAAGTCCTGGTTCGGCAAATGGGGCTCAAATGCCTGCAACGGGCAAAAAAAAACAATTGATAATCTCAAAGTCAGGCAAGTGGCTTGCATGAATGTGTTTCATTTTATTGTTTAAGGTTTTTTATTTAAGTATTTGAT
>Ga0126326_1000132_pt1 | contig 38479 bp, 28 predicted proteins | sample InaspJWI67metaG_FD_94485 | JGI IMG/M metagenome (GOLD analysis project Ga0126326, IMG submission 94485) | Marine gutless worms symbiont microbial communities from Oahu, Hawaii - Inanidrilus sp. 1 OAHU.JWI-67 metaG | ecosystem: Host-associated > Annelida > Digestive system > Unclassified | place... | reverse complement strand
GCCCCAACAACTTGAATCCGAGGGCATTGATCCCCGAGTGCCTTGGCTATATAATTTTAAGGTCGATTTTCACTTTAAATGATACGTAAAAGTCAAATAAATTGTCATAATAAAATAGCTGCCATGGCGGAATTGAACCCGGTTGCCCGATCATGATACATGATTCAAAATACAGGATTCAGGATCCGCTATCCGAATCAGCGGTATCACTAAAAAAATTTTAAGCTTTTAGCCTCACGACCCGCAGGGCCGCCCTTCTAGCGCAGTGATCCCAAAGGTCCGGCAAGACCGATCATATCTGGCCGATCACCTTTTTACCGGCTCAACGGGCTCAACCGGCCTAACCGGCTAACCGGCAAACGGGCAAACGGGCAAACCGGCTGTGACTTTTTCCATTGTCGGGTTGACAAACAGGCCACATTCCACTATATTGCCATTTAGTAATATAGTAGAGGGTGTGTTAATTCATTTACAGAAATTATAAAAGCGCAGTCCGATCCCAACCGAATTATTACATTTCTGATTGGAGATATAGGGTAAATTGCAAGACAATTTGATAGAGACGATCGGAAACACTTCCTGTGCCTGTGAAACAGGTGCGGATGTCCGCACCGTTCGCGGCGGGCGCCGGCTTTTTCTCTATCTGCTGGCCGGCGTCGGCGGAGTTATTATCTGGTGGTTTTTGTATATTCACCTGAAAGGGATCGCATCCTTTCTCACTTATGATTTATTGAATTTAAAACCGGGTTCACACCCGGGGGCGGCAGTCGAATTTTTCTTTTATGACGCCCCCAAGGTGATGATGCTGCTGGTGATAGCAGTGTTCGGCATCGGTATCATTCGCAGTTTTTTCTCCCCTGAAAAAACCCGCGCGATACTGTCCGGCAAAAGCTTGTTCATCGGCAACATCCTGGCAGCCCTGCTGGGCGTGGTCACACCGTTCTGTTCCTGCTCGGCGGTTCCCTTGTTTATCGGTTTTGTCACGGCCGGTGTGCCCTTGGGAGTCACGTTTTCTTTCCTGATATCCGCGCCCATGGTCAATGAAATCGCTCTGGCACTGCTTTACGGTTTGGTGGGATGGCAAATAGCGGCGATGTATGCTGCCACCGGTTTGTCCATCGCCGTTGTTGCCGGCTGGGTCATCGGCCGAATGCATTTGGAAAAGCACATTGAAGGCTGGGTGACTGAAATCGTTGCGATGAATACAAACGCACCTGCGCAAAAGCTGAACTGGGCCGACAGATTAATATACGGACGGGATGCGGTCATCGAAATCGTGGGTAGGGTCTGGATCTTTGTCCTCATCGGCATTGCCGTCGGTGCCGGCATCCACGGTTATGTCCCCGAAGGCTTTATGGCATCTGTAATGGGTGAAGGCGACTGGTGGTCAGTGCCGCTGTCGGTAGTCATTGGTATTCCGATCTATTCCAGTGCTGCCGGTGTCATTCCGGTGGTCAAAGCGCTGCTGGGAAAAGGGGCCGCCCTGGGCAGCGTTCTGGCCTTTATGATGTCGGTTATCGCCCTATCGCTGCCGGAAATGATCATTCTGCGCAAAGTGCTCAAACCACGATTGATCATGGCTTTTGTCGGGGTGGTCGGCAGCGGAATCCTGCTGGTGGGGTATCTTTTCAACCTGGTGCTGTAAAAGCCGATGGCATTTCAGCCACAAATCTCCTGGTTGCACTTTCGGTGACAGGACGATTCACCAATCTACGGTTGACAAGGCCAAACACGCAACTCGAAACGCGCAGCTCGTAACTGCAGTAGCACCCCGGCCATCTGATAATCCGGATAAATCCGGCCTCCCTCATTTCTTATAGGCCAGGTGGATGACCGCTATGCCGTTGGTCAGCCGCCGGTAGCTGACATCGCAAAAACCGATTCCCTCCAGAATCATGCTCAACTCGTCCGGCAGCGGAAACATGCGGATCGACTCCGGAAGATGGGTGTATGCCTGCCGTGAACCGGCGATAACCTGACCCAGAAAGGGCATGATATAAAAGGAATAAAAGTCGTACATCCATCGAAATACGGTGTTGGCAGGTTTTGAAAATTCCAGACACATCATCTTCCCGCCGGGTTTCAGCACCCGGTACATCTCCCGGAATCCCTGTTCCATGTGGGTGACATTACGGATCCCGAATCCGACCATGACCGCATCGAAACTTGCGTCCGGAAAGGCGATCTGCTCCGCATTGCCCTGAACATAAGCGATGCGCTTGCGAATGTGCGCATTCGATTTTTTATACCGACCGGCATCGATCATGGCCCGGTTAATGTCAAAGACGGTGACCTGTCCCTGGGTCTCGACCGCCCGGGCAGCCAGTATGGCCAGATCACCGGTACCCCCGCAGACATCCAAAACCCGATCACCGAGTTTCAGCGTCAGCATACCGACCGCAATCCGTTTCCAGAGGTAATGAACACCAAAGCTCAGCAGCGTGTTCATAAAATCATACTGCCGGGCAACGGAGTCAAAATGGTGCAGCACCTTTTGGGTTTTTTCATCCTCGGCAACTTTGCTGTAACCGAAATTGGCGGCCCTATTGCGCCGGATTTGATCATCGTAATGGGCGCTTCGATCCTCTTTGCGGCCCCATATTTGTTTTTTGGTTAACATTCGAAGACTCCCGTTTCACTCGATCGCGTGTTCAACTGCAAGCGAATGAGTATTATAAATTAAATATGGCAACTATCTGACAATTGTCGCCATATACCAAACAAGAATCGATAGATCCAGACCAATTGTGCCGATCGCAGCATCTTGCCGACATACAGTCCAGCGTGACGGGCGGCCTCGATATTGACCACTGATCCTCACATGAGTTCCCGGGTTCATATATCTGCCGGCTGACTGATAAAAAATCCTTGATATCATCTCTTCCTTATTATAGGCAAAAATCCGGATTGCGGGCGATACATTTAAATAAACACCTTTAGTAAACGGATTGTTAAAAACGATAATACATTATGTTCTACTAATATATTCATTCCAAGAAGAAGTTTGAAGTGACTAAAGTGAGCTAAAGTGACTAAAATTGTTGAATTCTGTCAATTTTATTCAAAAAGATGAAGTGGAGCGATACCTTAAACCGCGGTGGATTGAGATAATCTATCTTATTATAAATAGACCGCGCTGAAAGCACAGTCCTTAATCCCGCCGCGGCGGGATTCACTTAAAACTTTACACTTTAGTCAACTTTAAGTTTAACTTCCATAGATTACATAAAAAAAATCAGTGATTGAATATATGAATTTGACCCTTTGGTAGATTCAGAGGAGGGACTTATGCTGCATTTGAACCGAAAAAATATATTCATGCTCAAATCCTTATCCGTTTGTTTTCTGGCGCTTATTGTATATTTGCTTGCCGTCTGTGCCGCGACGGCCGCCGATAAATACCGCAAAATGGTGAACTGTGATGCACACAGCGGCTCCTGTATACAGCGGCTGAATGAGCTGGATGTCATCCTGGAAATCAACCCCAGGCCGGTAAAAGCCATGCAGGATCTTCGGTTTAACCTCACACTTTCCGGCCGATACCTGGCGCCGCCGGCCACCCCTTATATCGACCTGGGCATGCCGGGCATGAATATGGGCCCGAACCGGGTATTACTCAAGCCTGTCGGACAGGGCGTGTATGCCGGCCAGGGTATCATCGTCAGGTGTCCGAGCGGAAGAACAATCTGGCAGGCAACCGTAACGGTCCCGGATATCGGGACGGTGAAATTCATATTCGATGTTATCTACTGAAGCTTTATATTTTATATATTTTACCAGTGGTTTCACTGTCGGATTTGGTCACTGCATCGGCATGTGCGGCCCAATCGTGGTTTCCTTTTCTCTGAGCATTAAAGGAAAAAGCACTATCGCCACCCATTTGTTGTACAATCTGGGTCGGATCATCACTTACAGTATCCTGGGCGGTCTCATGGGCCTGACCGGGTCGTTTACAATCGTAACTGCCAATATTGCCGGTCTGCAAAAAGCGGTGCTGATATTTGCAGGTGTCCTGATTGTGGTGATGGGAGTTGCCATGAGCGGCTGGCTCCCCGCCGGTCGAATCTTTGATGACAATTATGACGCGAGCGGTATCCTCGCACGCGGATTTCGCAAACTCTCCGGCCGGCGATCGCCCATCACTTATTTTGGACTGGGACTTTTGCTGGGCCTGCTGCCCTGCGGCCCGGTATACACGGCGCTGATTGGTGCGGCCCGGGCTGGCATGGAAACCGCAAACCCGGCTGAAGGCATATTAGCCGGAATGGGACTCATGCTTGCCTTCGGGCTCGGAACCGTCCCGGCTCTGATTTTGATCGCCCGGCTTGCTGCAATGGGCTGGATAAAATCGAGACAGGTTATTTATAAGACCGGCGCCGTGCTGATGATATTGGTCGGGGTGTATTTTATTATCAAAGCCATCCGTTATTAGGCATGATGCAGGATTCAGAATGCAAGATGCAAGATCTTAAATCGATTGTAAACCTCCCAACGGGCAAACGGGCATAACGGGCTCAATCCCGCCACGGCGGGACAGGCGCGGCTCAACGGGCTCAACGGGCTCAACGGGCTCAACGGACTGGATACAGGATTCAGGATTCAGGATTTAGAATACAGGATGCAAGATCTTAAATCGATCGTAAACCTCCCAACGGGCAAACGGGCTAAACGGGCTTAGACGCCCGAAGCAGCTGCCTGCCGCAAAATGTCGAAGATTTGACACAAACCGTCATGTCCGAGTAGAAATACTGCTTATTTACAAGAGTTATTGGAATTTTTAATTGTTATATCAATGGGTTAAATTAAATAATCATAGTCGGTTATCCTGGCACGATTTCTGCAATTTACTTCTCATAGTAGAAAGGCAAACGTGCCATCGGCCCATGAGAAAATCCTGAATGAATTGATAGAAACCTGGATGAACTCGGCCATTATCATAATAAGAGGAGGCTGTATTTCCGCAAATTACATTCGCAAAATGAGGTGATAGTCATGCACCAAAGACAGGTCAGCTTTTGTGAAAAAAAGATGATGTCCATGTGCACAGCCAACAGCGACACAAAACAGAAAGAGTGCTGCTACTATGAGAAATCGTGTCGCACCGACAAATGTATGTACTTCGTGTTTGACGAATATTGCGATTGTCTGAAAGCCCAGATGAATGAGCAATAACTAAAAGGAATTAAATCGGCAGGACTGTGCGCCCCATTGAAGAAGATTCCCCACGGAGAATGCACGACGGCCAACGGGGTATATACTCCGGCGCATGTTACGGATTAGCAAACTTGCGTGCCAGGTCGCTGTCAATCACATACATGCAGACTTCCTTTGCTCCCTGCTCGGCATAACTGAAATTATCACACAGGTTGTTTATCAGGTAGCTGACATCTTCCCGGATCTTTTTATCATACGTTTTAAAATCCTCCTCACCATAGTCTTTTATTGCCCTCCGAAAATTTTCATTTTCCAGAAAAGGATCCAGCACCTTTTCCTTGAGGTTGTGTACATAACGTCCGTGCATGGCGGTATATATTTTGGTTTCCGTAATCAATTTCCCATCCACCATCATTTCCTGGGTCAGGGTTTTGGTCGTATATTCCTTTTGGGTGTCTTCCCGAAAAGCCTGCCGAACTTTCTTTTCCACCTTGGTGCCCAGTAGGCGCATTTCAATTCCCTCGAAAAATTCTTCAGAAATTTCCAGCTTTTCTCCGGTGTAGGTGCAGGTTTCAACCGATCCCGGCTCAAAGTTGATCGCAAACAGATAGTTCTGAATGTCCCGGGAAATTTGTTCCTCATTATAATAATAGAGCGATTCCTTCACTTCCTGCAGGATGGTGCAATCGTACATCCGGAGCAATGAATCCAGAAATCCGCCTGGAATCAATTCACTGAGTTCTTTACGGCTCTTGGTAAAAAAATTGCAGAGTTGAGACATATTGATCAGCTTGTTGCCCTTGGCGTAAGCTGAATAAAATTCATTGAATATCTTTATGGAGTCACGTCCGGATATCCCGTGTTCGCCCTCGGCTTCGGATTCGGCGATGATCCGGCGTCGTCGTTTGGCGGTCAGGCCTTTACGGTCATCTTCAGTCAACCATGTGGGAATGTAGCCGGTATAAATTTCCATTTTCAACAGTTGCAGATTCTGGTCGCAGTACAAGCGATATTTGTCCGGGTCACCGATCCATTCCAGCAGGGCTTCGGATTTTTTGTTCAGGCGGGTCGAGATGATCACCCGGGCAAAGTTGTGCAGGACGCGCGGCAGGAAACTGTCATCGATATGCTTGCCGAAGATGTTGCGGTAAATTTCCACTTCGGTGTTCAAATCCATGACATAAGGGATATAGATATATTCGATGCGATCGGAAAACGACTGAAAATCCTCTATGTTCTTCTGATCCTCGGGATTCATGACTGCTATCAGAAGAGAATTCACGTTTTCTTCGATGTCCTCCACCTTATGGACCCCTTCGCTGATGATGTTGTGCAGCTCGATGAGTCGATCCGTGTTGTGGGTCTTGATATCCATCGGGGCATAGATACCGTTGTTGGTCCGGGCATATTGGGAAAAAATGTATTTAACCAGATTGCTGTCCCTTAGAAAGGCGTTGATGCGGCTCTGGACAATCGCATTGCTCAAAGTGATCTGACGCATGGGCTTGTCACCCGGATTGTAGACACTGATCCCTTCGCCGAGGCGCCTGTCAAATCGATAGGGGCGGGCATAAATCATCTCAAAAACTTTACGCGGGCTTTTGAGTCGGCCGAGCAGCGACTTGTAAAGCGAAGTGCAGATAGTGCAGGGAATATCGCGAAATACCCACTCAAATTCCTTTTCGGTATACAGCTTCCATTTGAATTCATCATTTTTGAAAAGATCATCAAAAAATGTCCGACGATAATCTTTGGGGATCATCAATATCGGATTGTCATGGCTGGGGCAGGGGACGTCGATACAGTCATCGGTTCCACTAAAAGCGCTTTGCATCTTTAGCAGCTCGTACTGATCTTTGTCGAGGTTGCCCTGCAGCTGAAGCAAATTGTCCAGCAGTGAAACGTTCTTGATTTCCGAATTCTCGCTCATCAATCTGCGGTCCAGCCGCCAGACGGTTTCGTAGCGTAAACCTTCCTGCTGATTGGCGTATACTTCAAATTTTTTCAGCAGGTTATTTAGAAAGGTGCTTTTGCCGCAACCGTGAGGGCCGTTGAAAATATATATTTTGTTCTGCTGAGTCCCGCGTCTCATGGCCTCGACCAGACCGACCAGGCGGTTGGCAAACAGGCGGTCTGCAAAAAACGGGTGGTCCGATCCCTCGACGAACAATTTACTGCAATCATAGCAGACAAAACTGATGGATTCGGGATCATCCGGATATTCGTCTAAACCTGCCCCAACAAATAGTTTGACCATGTCATAAAACATCTGGAAGATATTGCGAATCACCACAGAGGGCTTGATGGCGAGTTCTTTAAGAAAATCATCGAAAGGGATCGACTCCCGCTGGTCATGTCCGCTCATGCTTTTGTCAAAATTCTCCATGGCAGTTTGAATGCTTTCCTGGTCATCCGGCCCAATACCATTATCCAAGCTTTGCGCAGCCTCGGCTGCCGGATCATTTATTGACTTCAGCGTACCTGACATTGGTATCTCCAGCGTTTGGTTCACTATTTAACGATATATTACAGTCTGTACCATTGACACGTGTATTGCTTGCGTTGCAGGTTGCACATTTTTATCAACTCGCAACGCGCAACATGCGATTTAAACCTAAAAGACTGTATTAAAGTAAACTGTCTCTGATCTGGTCTTCTCAATTACAATGAATCACGCCTTGCCGATCACTTCCCGTTTAAGCTGACGTTTTTTCATCGTATACACGACCCGCTCCCAATTAAAATCCGTCGGTGCGGCTCGTTCCGGTGGCGGTGCGCCCGGGGTACTGACAGGATAACCGCTGGCCGTCGCCCCAGCCTTGGACACTACCTCGCTGGTTTCCAGTTGCACGGGATGCCCCCATAGATATTCAAGCCCCAGCATGGTGTTGGCGATAAATTCTTTTACCAGAGGTTTGCCTTCAAAGTGATGGACCAGATAAAGCGTGTTGTCGTCGCCTTTTTCCCTATCGATGTCGATATGCGGCGGATGGTAGAGTGCATCCAGCAGCATTTGACGGTAGTCGACTGCTTTACGGCTTTTTACGTAGTACTGCCAAACCATCCGGTCCTTGTTCAGACGTTTGCCGGCCACAAATAGCTTATTGTCAGTGACGAATTCCTGATCTACAAATGTATTGATGAAAATAAAGTCGCACAGGGTTTCACGCACTTTGAAGATGAATTCTTGTCCCTTCCCGGCCTTGTTATTGAATTGCTGGCGGCGATCCGAATCCAAGAGACGTCTGAATTCGACGGAGTATTTGCCCTTGTCGCCCAGGTCTTCGATATAATAAAACAGCCGCAAACCCAGTGCATATGGATTGAGACCGACACGCGGCAGAGACGTCACCCCTGAATGGGCGCGCGCAAAATCGACTTCGTGGCCCTTGATGCGGTCATCCTGCAGAAAAAGCTTTTCGTGCCAGTAACTGGCCCAGCCTTCATTCATGATTTTGGTTCGAATCTGCGGCTGCAGGAATATGGAGGTGTTGCGCACAGCTTCCATCACCGATTTGATCCAGGCGTTTTCTTCCTTTTGCAGGAATTCGGAATAGGCCAGCAGATACTGAAACAGATCCGGTTTGTGATCCGGCTTTTCTTTAAGGCTCTTTTTGAAAATCGCCTTAAATTCTGGATGCCTTTTACTTACTTCCGCAAAGAACGAAATCTCGCCACGCTCACCCTCTTCTTTCAGGAATCGATTGTACCTTTTGATCTCCTTGATGTACTCGCTGATTTTTACCTTTTTGTGAGTTTGCAAAAAAACATCGAAATAGAAATTCAGACGCTTGGTCCCGTTTGCTGTCAGCGGCGGATCCAGCTTGGCAAGCTCGCGATGATAGCCGACCAGGTTGTCGATTCCGCGGGAAAATTCAATGATGTAATCGACCCAGCGGCCTTTTTCAGATCTTAAATTTGCTATCAGCCGCTTATCGGAAAGGGCACGACCGTTAAAATCATAGTCCCAGGTGTGTCTGAAATACAGGTTGTTCTGAAAAAAATCGATGTGCCCCAACACATGGTAGAAGATCATGACATTCATCCAGTCCGGATTATTGTCATTGTAAAAGGAAATGGCCGGCCGGGTGTTGATGACGGTTTCATACGGATTGCTGGGATAAAGTTCATAGCGGCCCCTTTCCTTGAGGATCTCCACATCGTGAACCCAGTAGTCATACAATGTGGGTATCATCACCTTGGGTGTAAGCTCCAGCAGGTCGCGGTTGGTTACGATGTATTCCAGGGATTCTTCCTCGAATCGCAAACCCGCATCCAGGGCGCGCTCCTTGCACCCTTCCATGATTTTTTTGGTATGCTGGTCGATTAGTTCCATAATTTTTTGTTAAACATCATTTCCCATCAATTTAGTCATCGCATTGGATAAAACGAGTTGCGGGTTGCGGGTTACGAGTTACGGGTTGCGAGTTAGGGCCTAAATAAACACGCAACCCGCAACTCGTAACCCGCAACTCGTTTTATTCCGAAATCAATTTTTTGATCCCCTCGATCAGCCGTTGCTCATCAGCGTCTTCCTTGAGGACATCCAGCCGGATCAGGGCCGGTTTTTTTTCCAGAAGTCCCGAGTTTTTCAAATATTTTTCAACCTCGCTGCTCTTTCCCGGTCGAAAGGCGTGTTCGGCAATGGTGACACCGACCCGGTTGGCATAAGCCAGCATTTTCTTCAACTCGGGGATGGCCTCTTTACCGTCCGTATCCCAGTCGTCACCATCCGTACCGTGAAAAATGTAGATATTGTAATCCTTGACCAGACTTTCTTTCTCGACAATTTCATTGACCAGGCGGTAGGCAGACGCCACCTGGGTGCCGCCGGCCACTGAAGAATTGTAGTAGGTATAAAAGTCCGGTACCTCTTTGGCCTCGGTGTCATGCAGGATAAAACGGGTTTCGACTTGTTTGGCATATTGGTACAAAAGCCAGCTGTAGATCATCACATGCTGGGCCACTACCAGCTCCGTTGTTTTACCGGCCATTGAACCGGAATAGTCACGCACGAAAAAGACCATGGCTTGGGATTCGTAATCCTTCTCGCGGGACAGGATTCGAAAAATTCGATCGGCGGGTGAAATCAAAAACCGCGTCGGATCGATATTGTCCACATCCTCGACATTGCCGAGGTGGATATTGGTTTCCAGGATTTGGCGCAAGGTGGCTTTTTTGTCGAGAATCTGACCGAAACCGCGATGCTTGTCGGTAAGGTCGTAAGTGTAACGTGTCAGAGAGCGCTTTTTGCCCTTGTCTTTGAGATTTGGCAGTTCAAACTGCTCGGTGAGGATCTTGCCCAGATCGTAAGCATTGGACTCCAGTTCATGGCTGGCCCCGTCGCCGCCACCGGGACCGGTACCGGAAGCATCCGGTGATCGTACCGGCTGCTCGCCGATCACCTCGCCTTCCTCACCTTCGCCGGTGCCACCCGAAGCGTCGCCCTCCCCTTCCTCCTGGGTTTTGAAGGAAGGGTCATGCACGAATTTTTCTTCCACCGTGGTGGGGACTATCACCACCTTGGTTTTTCCGCCCTTGCCCGGTTTGATAAGCCGCCCCACGTTGATCTTTCTGGGAAAACCGTCTTTTTCGCGCTGCCTGTCGCGCTCAAGCAACTCGTCGATGGAACGTACCGTGGCGGTATAGTTGCCGCGCATTGCCGTCATGGCCTGGAGGTGAATCAGATCGTGAAACGCGTAAACACTGGTCGGCACCGATGCCAACAGTTTTACACCGCCCTCTTCGGCCACCGGCAAGTCTTCGGGCAGCCGGTGCTCGCGATTGTCCTGTAGCTCGGTCAGAATCACCTCTTCCTGCTCCGGTGTCAATCCCCGTTCTTTTAATACCTTATATAAATTTAGGCGATTATCATCCATATTACGAGTCTCGTGTTGATTCACAATGTTTCATTGGTTGGTATCGTATACTCACGATAACCAATTAAACTAATTAAACAAATTGAACCAATTTAACCAATAAAACTAATTAAACAAATATAACCAATTCAACTACTTATCGCGCCAGGCCCTATGCGCCATGCTCTATGCGCCATGCGCTATGCGACTTAATTCTCATCCTCCTGCGTACAAAAATACTCGATGGTCTTCTGCGCGCAGGTCTTGCAGTATCCCAGTTTGTTGAGCATGGTGTCGACCATGCGGTCGTAAAGCTTCTGGTTCTCCTCATTGGTGCGATTGGCCAGGGCGCCGATGAGACTGCCGGCTCCGGCAATATCCGATTTAAGTCGCACATCGGTCACCGCCTTGACCAGTTCCAGGTTGTCCATGAAATCGTAATCCGGGTCGACTGAAATTTTCTGCCCGTAAATTTTGCGAATGGATGTTCGGAATGTTTCGCGCTGCTCTTCTGTTTTTAGACCCAGCCGTTCTTCGACGCTATTGATGAACCGCTCGTCGATCTTGAGCGCCTTCAACTCGCCGGTCTGCGGATCTTTGTATTTCCACATTTTATCGGCACCCAGATTTTCGGCGTCGATGCCGATAATCATGTTGACATAGTTCATCACATCCTTACGGATGGCGAGCGGCTCGTCCATGTACGCGTTGAACATCTCGGTCATGATCCGTTCCCGGTACAATCCCTTGGCGATTTTAAGGTCTTCCAGGTATTTGGCACGGTCGTTGGCGTCGGTAACGTAGTCCAGAATGACCCGCTCCAGGGCAGTGAATATGTCATAGGCGAACATGCATTGGCCTTCATTTGTTTCGGAGCTTTCGATCAACAGCTGAATCGCACGCCCCAAATTACGCTGTCCGAGACCCTTCTGGCCGAAGCGGTTGATAATTTCCGGATCCTGGTTGAGCGTGTCGATCACTTCGGCCAGGGTTTTGATACTTTTTTCACCGGCCACTTCCCCGGCTGACAGCTTCATGGTCTCAACCGGTGTCAGTTTCTCGGAACGGGGCAGACGGGTTAAAACGGCGGCCACGGAAGCCGCATAGTTCTGATTCGGATCCTGATGCAGAAAATCACGGGTGAGAGTCGTTCGGGTTTCGCTGCCGATGGCATACTGGGTAAGCTGTTTTTGCAGCTTGTAGTTGGTGTTGTGGGAGACATAGCAGATACGGCACCGATCGACGATGGGAGCTTCTTCTTTTTCTGCCAGAAAGCGGTGGAACTCCGAGTTGTTCCTGGTGGCAATGATCAGGGTGTCGATCGGCCACTTGTAACCGTCGATTTCGATCGTTCGATTCTGGATGACACCCAGATACACCTGCACCAAGTCTTTCTTGTTTTTATATATTTCGTCGCTGAAATGAACACCCCCACCGGCCACCCGGGCCAGAGCGCCCCGTCTCAGATCAAAGCGGTACGGATTATTCGTATCCGTTATATGCAGCAGGCGCTGAATCGACTCTTCGCCCAGAAGATCGACCGCCGAAGAAGTAATTTTATCTTTGGCCGGATATTTGCCTGTGACGGTACCTAGACTTTCGGTCAGAGGCACCGGGACGATCTCCACAAATTCGCACATTTTGTCGATGTCCCCGTCGGCATAGGCGCGAATATCGTTCCAGATATAACCGCTGCATGCCCCCATTGGACGGTAGTTTTCAAAAAGCTGCTCGATTTCAGTGTCTGAAAACCCGATTTGACTGGCAAGATAGTTCTTGCTCTCTGTGGAATTTTCAAAAAGGTTCATGGCCAGAATCATCGGATCCTCGAAGGTCTGGGATTCAATGGTTTTGATACGGCCGTAGTCGTTGAGTTGTTCGATGTCGTTGAACCGGAATGTATATTTGCGGTTGCGGTTTTCGGTCAGAAAATCACGATATTTTGAACATAAAAACTCCACGAAGAAGGTTTTACCGTTGCCCGGTTCGCCGACAAGTACAAATGCCATTTCAGAGGACGAGCCGCCTTCCGAAGCATCCTTTACATACGACACAAAGCTGTTGATTTCATCATACATACCGATCACATGTTTTTTGCCGTTTCGAAAGATACTGAAATCATATTTCGTCTTGCCGTTGACCACGACCTTTTCGATTTCGCTTTCCAAAATCATCCGTGCCACGCTCTGAAATGCGTTCTCGAAAGTACGCCGGCTTTCTTTAACGGCCACTAGATGATGATGCAGGGAACGATCATTCGACGTTGCCATTTTTCCTCCCACCTGTTCGTTATTTAAAAAGATTTTTGGGTTAGCAATATTGTTGACGCAATTTCCAAGCCATCCAGTCAGTAAGTAAAACTTACTTGTTTCACCCTTATTACAGCCGGTTCACGGCTCATGAAGAATTGAGATTCTGTGCGCCATACCTCTGTAAGATGACGGAAGGTTTCTTAGTGGTTGATCAGAAGTAAATCCTTGCAAGTTTATCAGAATCATCAGGGGTTTACAAAAAGAGTAATCATGAAACAGGTAGTAATCAACTGCAAACTGCGAGGATCGGGGCAAAGAATTTTCAAACTCGACAAATCATTTGCTGTAAACGTGAAAATTATACCACCCGTTTTTGATCTGATCAAGCCCGGCGCATCCCCGGAAATAAGAAAAAAACCGTCCAAATGTTATTTTTTTGACGGTATGCCGTGAACATTCCTTACAGATCATGCAATTTGGCAGATAGCTCATGGTTGATAGCTCATAGTTGGAAGAATTGAATCATTTTCGCTTATGAATGCTGTCAACTAACAGCTATGAGCTACAATTGGGAGTATCACACAACCGTCGGCTCGAATGGTCTATCGGGACTGTTTCTTGCGCGAATAGGACCGGATCAGCAGGAGAGTGTTGCCGGTCACGCTCAAGCTGCTCAGCAGCATGGCGCACACGGCGATCAAAGGTGTCAACAGACCGCTCATGGCCAGCGGTATGCTGATGAAATTATAGACAACCGAGCACCAGAGGTTCTGGTGAACTTTACGGTTGGTGCGATCGGCCAGGCGCAGAAAATCCAGTATTTGGGTCGGCTCTGCCTGCATCAGGGAAATATCCGCCACCTCTTGACCAAGATGGCTGCCGGAATGAACCGCGACGGCTAAATCGGCCCTGGCCAGCGCCGGGGCGTCATTGACCCCGTCGCCGATCATTGCCACGCAACGCTTCCTTCTTTGCAAGGTCTCGATCAGGTCTGCTTTTTCCTGGGGCAGCTGCTCACCATGAGCCTTTTTAATTCCGACAATTTTTGCGACTTCCCGGGTGGTCTTTTCTCCATCGCCGGAAACCAGATGGATCCAATGGCCGTCGTTTGTGAGTTGGGCGATGGTTTGGAGGGCACCGTCCCGGATCATATCACCGAACACGAGGACAGCGCAGCACATACCGGCATAACTCATATAAATTATAGAGAATTCTTTTTTTATCTCCAGGATATCCTGTAGCTGCAAACCATTGGATGCTGCGATTTCGGCATGTAAAAACGATTTCGAACCGATTTTTATTTCTCTTGTTTTGTACCGACCGGACACGCCGTTGGCATGCACTTGAATTTGATGAAGCGTCGCCGGCTCCAGTTGATGATGCTTTGCCAGTCGTTTTACTTCCAGGGCAATGGGATGATCCGAGTCGGCTTCCAGGGCTGCGGCCAATGAGAGGATTCGGGCCGTCGAAAAGCCGGCGCAGGGGATGACTTGCTGCAGATTCCACTGCCCCTTCGTGATGGTTCCGGTTTTATCAAAAACAAAGGTGTCGATTTTTGGTGCCTGCTCGAAAGCCGAAAACTCCCGCACGAGGATCCCCATGCGACCGGCTACCGAAATACCGGCCACCCGGGCCAGGGGGATAGCCACCCCGAGGGCGCACGGGCAGGAGATGACCGTTACCGTCACTGCTCGAATCAGGGCCGTTTCCAGTGTGAATCCCAAAAGCAGGGAAATTACCCCTGTACCGGTGGCAAGGACGATAACCACCGGAACAAACCAACGCAGTATCCGATCGGTTTTATCTTCCAGAGGTGTCTTGCGGCTCAGGGCATTTTCCATAATCTGAATCATCTGACCCAGAACACAGTCCTGACCCACCGCTTCGGTTTTGACCTGCATCGAACCCTGACTTACCCGAGTGCCGCTTCTGATTCTATCGCCCGACTTTTTCACCACCGGCACCGCCTCGCCGGTCAGGGCCGATTCGTCCACTGATCCCCGGCCCCCGACAATTCTACCGTCGGCCGGAAAAATCTCGTTTTCATCGACCCGGAAAATGTCGCCCTTTTGCAGTTGATCAGCGGCCAGATAACGTCCCTGGGGATAATCATCCGTACAGATTCTGACTTTTGTCGGTCGCAACGAAAAAAAACTTTCCAGATCTTGCTGAACCTTGTTTTTAGCGCTGCGTTCCATCAATTTTCCCAGCAACACGAGGGTAATCAGCATCGAGGCCGTGTCAAAATAAAGATGGATGTTGCCGGCTGCAAGATTGAAAATGCTGTAGATATAGGCACTTGAAGATCCAACGGCGATCAACGTCTCCATACTGGAAGCTGTCGAAGCAAAACCGGCCAGCGCTTTTCTGAATATATTTTGACCGCCATAAAACATCACGATACTGGCCATAACAAACATCGGCCAGGACAGTTTGGTGATCACATCCCGGGAGAGCTCACTGATAAAGCCTGAATAAAGCGCAAAGGAAAGCATCATCACATTCATGGTCAAAAAGGCCGAGATGCCGAATCGAATAAATTCGATTCTATTTTCCCTGGATATGGCGTCTTCACTCGGTTGGACGCTTCGATATCCAAGTTTTTCTATGGATGCGATAATTTGAGCCGGCGATGCTTTAATCGGATTGTATTCACAGCGCAGGCGATCGGTCGAAAAATTGCAGGTTGATTTCACTATGCCGGGCATTTTCTTGAGGGATTCGTCAATCACCCAGGCACAGGCCGGACACCACATGCCGCGTAATTTCAAATGCAGCGTCAGCGTCGTGTTTTCAGTCGAGGCCGCATTGTCCGGTTGCGTCCGGTTGGCGGCAGATTGTGGTTTGTCCACAACCGGCTCAAGGGCTTCCCGCTGCAGGAGATCGTTCTCGGAGCCGGGGATAATCCCCATTTCCAGACACTTTTTGAACAGCTCGGTTTCCTTAAATCGAGCGGGATCACCGGAATCGGTCGCCTCCAGCAGCATTAAAAAAACCTGTTTGCACCCCAGGCAGCAGAAACGGTGGGTTTTACCGGAGGCTTCCAGGCTATAATTACCGAAACGTAGAGAAAGGCCGCAAAGATCGCAGGTTTGAGTGGATTTTTGCATTTAACCGAAGGATAAAAGAGGGATAGCTGATAGTTGATAGTTCATAGTTGATAGTTAAAATGATTAAATCCTTTTCTCCTATGAGCTATCAGCTAGAACCTATGATCTATCAACTATCAACTATGAACTATCAGCTTTTATTTTCGAATTCCCAGGGACTTGATGTAGGCAATAATTTTCCAGCGATCTTCCACAGTTATGGTGGTGGCCAGTGGGGGCTGCCGCCCTTTGGGTATGCCGTAACTTATTTCTTTAAACACCACGCCTTCCGGCATGGTTTGAACTTTCTCGCTTCTCAGATCTCCCGGCAGGGGGGCAAAACTCTGTCCGACCGTTCCATTGCCGTCATGATGATTACCATGACATTGGGCGCAGAAAGTAATATAACCTTGCTTACCCTGGACGATAATTGAATTATCATCCATCTGCAGAGGCGATTTGATTTTTTTACCCTCCATGGCCCGATATATAGCTTCTCCGCCTGATACGGGTACAAGGCCTGCTCCCATTATCAGTATGGGATCCTCATGGGGTCGTACCGCGGGGGTTTCGCGCATGCGGCCGTATCTAAACTCATTATCATAAAATATCAACGCTTCATACGCCACATAACCAACCACGATTACCGCAATAACTATCAGAATAATTTTTTTCATTATTCCCCCTTAGCGCCTCTCACATGTTGCGGATACGGCAGCTTTTCGTAAGCACCATATGGGGATTCCGCGGGAACATCTTTTACGGTACCATAGTTCCAGGTTGGCTGGCCCATGTCACCGACGACCCGATAAGCAAAAAAGCTGAATATCAGGAAACCGACCGCCAGGACCAAAATGCAAACCCATGTAAGTCTTTCCGATTCATTTGATGTATCAGCTGTCATTTAGATTTTTACCCCCATTAAACCGGTTCCAAGTGTATAGAAAAATGCCCAGAGCAAGAATCCAGCAATGATTAGAATCAAAATAAGGGGAAACGGAGAGTTTCTTGATTCAAGTTCATCGGAATACACATGAACCGAGGTTGTTTTTCTTTGTTCGGAAAATTTACCGAAAAAATGGGTGCGAGAAAGCGCTATATAAAAGAGTACAACTAAGATAGCGGCTGGAATGAGCGCGAGTACCGTATGTTGAAAACCCAACAATTCAAAATATCGCATTGCACGTTTCTCCCAATTGGGTTGGCCATATTGAATAAACTGCTTCAGTCCTGATCAATTGGACTGATTTATATAAAGTGCGCATATATCATCACAGCAGCGGTGACCATCAGCCCGAATACCAAAAGACATAAAACGAGAGCAGCCTGGAAACGACCGGAACCGGAGATCTGTCGTTCAGGAAATTCTTCATCATCGTCAAGGGCAAGATATCTGGCTCTTTGCTGGTCTTTAAATTGTCCGCTTTTCAACGCCCATAAAAAAACAATAATGCCGAAAATGAAACCGGAAACGAGAAACAGTATAAAAAAGAAGTAAAGCATCTTAAAAATAAGTGAGCTAAAGTGTCTAAATTGATCTAAAGTGAGCTAAAGTTAAAAAGTGATTGAAATCCTTAATTTTAGGCATTTAAGGCACTTTAAACTTTAGGCACTTGCCCTCCTTAAATCAGGGTTCCCACGATGCGTCAATGCCCCTGGGCTCTTGATTGGCATCGCTTTCACCGATGAAAAAAACGGCTACGAAATCTCCGACTTCCCAGATTTTCTGGGATTCGAGGTCGCGTTTAAAATACGGCATAGCGGTACCGGTAATGCCGTTCATAATCTGATAGTAAAGAATTCCACCCGACGCACCGCGACCCTTGAGAATGGTGAAGTTTAGCGGTGGCGGATAGATCCACGGTTGTGCCCTTCCCATACCGTCTCCGACAGGACCATGACAACCCATACAAAAATCTTGATATATTTTATGTCCTCTGGCCAGTCCGGCTTCCGTAGTAGGATACGGATTGGGAACATTACGCCAGCCTTCAGGGACATTATCATGCAACCATTTGACGTTTTCTTCGGGACCGGCTTCATAGGCTTTGATAGCCTCCACCTTCCAAAACTTTTGCCTTTCCATCCGCTGGTCAGCCATCTTGAATCCCAATCCCTGCACATAACGGGTCAAGGCCTGGATCTTTTCATCGCCTAAAAACTTCCAGGGTGGCATGATCGAATTGGGCCGGGTGAAGCGCGGATTGATAAAATGCGCTATATGCCAATCGTCCGGATGCTCTCCACCAGCCTGGGATAGATCCGGACCGGTCCTTACTGATCCCAGCAAAATGGGCCTGTCGGCAACATAGTCACCGGCCTGGGCAATTCTTTCGGCTCCCAGGCCCCAATCAACAAGCCGGACGGATTGGGTGTGACAGTTAACGCAACCATTGGCAATATATAACTGTCTTCCTCTATTTTCATCAGCACTGCGCTCTCGAAATATGTCCGAAGGTTGCTCCACTTTTGTGGCCCAGGGCCAGAATACCACACCAAATACAATCGCCGCTAGTATAACGATACCGCCCAGAACAACAGTTGCCGGCGTCATTTTCAAATTCATGTGGTTTCTCCTGAAATAAAAAATATGCTTCTGACCATATTATACAGGCCTACCACCGCACCGGTGACGATCAGAAATCCCAGTCCAGCCCTCACTACGTTGTAATGATGCAGTTGCGGAAGTATGCGATAAACGGTTTCACCGTTTAGCCAGCTGTTTCCCTGAACCAGACCTGCGATGGTCAGAACAACCATAAAACCGACAAGTCCAATGAGAATCATCCAGAACTGGAAATCCGCCAGGAATTTACTGTAAATGGGTTTGCCGGTCATTTTGGGTAAGATATAATAGATGCCCCCCAGAGCAATCATCCCTGAGAATCCCAACACCCCCATGTGGGCGTGGGCCACCACCCAGTTAGTGAAATGCGTGAGACGCTGGACTTGCGGCAGCGATTGGGCCGGGCCCTGAATACAGGTGAACAAATAAATAACCGTACCGGTGAATACAAATTTTGCACCGATGTTTTCGTGAATGATTCCCAGCTTACCTTTAACGGTATACCATAGATTGATCAGAACGATCATTACCGGAATAATCATGCCGATGCTGCCGACGATAGATACCACTTTTAACCAGGTGGGTGCCGGCACCTGGATGAGATGGTGGGTACCGATATGGGAATACAGTACCAGCAGCGTCCAGAAACCCGCCAGTGAAAGGGTGTGGCTGTAGATCGGTGTTCGCGAAGCACTTGGTATTACATAATAGGCAATGCCCACGGCCAGCGGGGTTAATAGCAATCCCAGTACGTTGTGTCCGTAAAACCAGAGAACAATCGCATCCGGCATGCCCGTCAGCGCGCCGGTCCACGGAACCCAAATCACATTACCGATGGCATAGACAATAAGTGTCAAGATGATGGCCGCGGTGATGTACCAGACCGAGACATAAAGCATGGGTTCCTGTCTGTTCCGAATTGTCATAATCATGTTGATGAACATGAGAATAAAGGCGATGGCCACCAGGATATCGATCGGCCAAATCGCTTCGGCATATTCCCTGCTCTGGCTTAAACCCATTGACAGAGTGACGAGAATGGCCGCCACTGCGACATTCCAGAGAATAACGACGGCCATTCCAAGCTTTTCGCTATACAGCTGGGTTCGCAATACTTTCGGAACGATGAAATGGCCGACGGAAAGCAGTGCCGGCGTGACAAACCCGAAAATAACAAGGTTTGTGTGTACGGTCCGAATCCTGCCGAAAACGAGCCAGCTGATGTTGCCCAAAAGGTCGGGGGCAACGAATTGTATTGCACCGGTGAGTCCGTATAGGGTGGCAATTACCAGCCAGAAAGCTGAAGTTATGCAAAAGCCTTTTGCAGTATCGTAGCTAGGAGACAGTATCTGTTCATCGTTAGCCAATTTTTTCTCCCCTTAAACTATGAATCTATGAAACCGGTAGCCGGAGAAACTGTGATATTTTCGCCGTTTCACCGATTCACCGGTTCTCCCACTCTATCAATTGTGACACGCCAACCAGCAATCCAGATTCGCCTTCTTTTCTTGATGGCATTCGACACAGAATCCCATCTTGAAATTTGTTCCTCGAATTCGATCCATCTTCTCGATAGCGCCGTGACACTCTTGACAGGCCACTTCCTTTTTAATATGGCGCTGGTGATTGAACACGACATGCTCGGCCAAATAGTTTGCCTTGACCCACGGAGTGGGCGTATTGGTATTAAAATACCGATGTTCCTTCAAAATTTGTGGGTGTTTGGGAATGATGTAATTGTGGCAATACAAACATTTTTCCACAGGTGGAATTCCCGGATGGATGGATCGGCCGACATACGGGTGGCAAAATTGGCACTGAATTTCTTTTATGCCGGAATGCAAGCGGTGGCTGAAAGGTATGGGCTGCTCCGGGCCAATGTCAGTGCCCGGTGGTATGTAAAAATAATAGAGAAACCCTGCGGTCAAAAGCACACAGACAGCTGTCAGTATGCCGGTTTTCACATTGCGCGTTAAAGTGGGTTCGAATTCAGGTGAAATGTTGGCTCCCATCAGTTCACACCCCTGCTTTTAAAATGGGAAAGTTCCGGAAAACGCTTGAGTATGTAAGTCAAAGCCATCATCATCAGCCCCAAGAATCCTATTGAGATGAACCCGTCAGCAATACCCACAGGTATTGAGTCTGCGTCGTGACTTAATGCCGGCCCCAACAATAGAAGATGCTCGAACCAGATGCCAATAATCACCACGGAGCAAAGAATCACCATAAGAATCGGTTTTGTTTTAATGGTTTTGTTTAACAAAATAATAAAGGGGCAGATAAAACACACAATAAAAACCGTCCATGCCAATTTATTCCAGGGTGCCAGCATGGTTCGTGTGATAACATAATGAGTTTCTTCAGAGATATTGCCGTAATAAATGACCATCAGCTGAACATAGAAGAAATCCGCCCAGAGCAAACAGAATGCAAAAAAAAGCTTGCCGATATCGTGAAAGTGAGAATCGTTCAAACCGGACGCATTCCCTCGACTGAGGCGGATAATGGCGGCCAGGATGATCAAAGCGCCCAGACCGATGTAAAATGCTTTTATGAAATGATAGGCGCCGAATAGTGTCGATATCCAATGGGGATCCATACTCATGATGAGATCGTATCCGATCAAGCATAATACAATGGCAAAGGCCAGGATATAAAAACCACCCCACATCGTCATTCGGTCTTTTATTCGCTGCGTATCGCGATTGTTTCGCTGCCAAGCATTGGCTATGGTTTTACGAAATTTACCCTGGGACTGGTTCGGATCGATTTTAAGCTGCAGGGCATTGTATAGATAGCCGAAGCCGAGAGTGTACAAGATCACTAGGCCGATAAAATTGCGGGTGAAAAGAAAAGGGATGTTGAGCCAGATTTCCTTCCCGTGCAAATCTTCATGTATCCAGGGAAAAATATGGTTTTTACCGAAAAATAAAACCAAATACAATATGAAGGAAAGCGGGAAGAATGCCGCAAACGATTCTGAAAGGCCGGAAAGCGGCCCACTCCAGCGGGCTTTGGTCATGTGCATGACCGTTGAAAATAACACCGCCCCCTGGGCAATCCCCGACCATAGAAGGAAGTTAATCAGATAAGCCTGCCAGGCTTTTTCCGGATGTTGACTGAAAAGCCCGAAAATAAAGGCTGCCAATCCGATAACCACCATGGCAGCGAATATCAGAAGGTAAGGATATTTTCGGCCTTCGGCGTGGTTATTTTTATTTGCGATCATAACAATCCATCAAATATGTTGAATTTGTTTTATTTGTTCAATTGGTTCAATTAATGCAAACCTCGAAACTAATCTAACCAATCTAACCAATTAAACCAATTGAACTAATTAAACCAATTAAACCAAAAACACACTCACTCGAATACTCTCACTTCTCCCCCTTGTTGGCGAAAAAAGTTCTTCAATCCTTCCTCCTGATCAGCCTCACAGGAAGCCAGAACACCGAAATGCTCCCCTGAACATCGCGGATCATAATATTTCAGCCCTTTGAAGCTCGGCAGCCGGGTTTGAGTGAGAAGGCCGAGAATGTTACCAAAAATTGCACAGAGAATCGTCGCCTCAAAACCCACTACGACAAACGGGATAATGGCAACAATTGGTTTGCCGCTGACGATGAGGTCCCATCGAGTCGCTGTAAAAATTGCCAGAGAAAACCCACCCAGAAACCCGAATATTCCTCCCCCCAGGGTGAACCAGCCCACCATGCTATTTTTAAGTTTCAAAGCGTCCATTATTTTATGGCTGGGAAACGGTAAATTGACCCGGATAAATCTATAGCGGGACTGCTTCAGTTCAGTGACTGTATCAACAACCCGGTCTTCGTCTTTAAAGAGCCCCATGATATATCGTTCAAGCGCCATGGCCGGCTCCTTTCTCAAGAGTTTCTTTCATCTCGGTCATGGAAATGGATGGCAGGTGTTTTACGAACAGGACAAATAGGAAGAAAAACAGACAAAAGGCGCCAAGCATGATGCCATATTCAATCAGGGTCGGTGCGTAAAGTCCCCAGGCATGGGGTGAAAATCCGTGAGCAACACCGCCAACGATGATAACAAAACGCTCAAACCACATGCCCAGGTTGACCAGCAGCGAAATTCCGAAAAGCCAGGGGACGGTGCGGCGAATTTTTTTAAACAGAAACAGCAAAGGAATGAGGCTATTGCACACCACCATGATGTAAAAACCGACACGGTATTCGCCAACCGCACGCCAGCGAAAGGATTCGATTTCGACCGAATTATGGCTGTACCAGGCAATAAAATACTCGGTCGCATAGGCAAAGCCGACGATCAGACCGGTGAACACGATAGTTTTGGCCACATTTTCAAGGATGTCCACGGTGATGATCGCTGTAAAATTAAAAACTTTACGGAGAGGAATCATCAAGGTCAGCACCATCGCCAGGCCGGAATGAATGGCACCAGCCACAAAATACGGTGCAAAGATGGTGGTGTGCCAGCCGGGAGTAATACCCAGCGCAAAATCCCAGGACACTACGCTGTGCACCGAAATTACCAGAGGTGTGGCCAGCGCCGCGAAGAACAGATAACCCCGGGCATAATGGCGCCATTGATCGTGGGCACCCGACCATCCCAGAGAGAGAATCTTAAATATCTTCTGGCGGGTTCCGCTGGAACGATCTCTTACAGCAGCCAGATCCGGCAGCAACCCCGTGTACCAGAATAGTGAACTCACGGTGAGATAGGTACTGATGGCAATCACGTCAAACATCAGCGGCGATATGAAATTCGGCCAGAGCAGTCTCTGATTGGGAAACGGTATCATGTAATAGACCTGCCACAGGCGACCCAAATGAATAAATGGGAACAGTCCGGCAATGCACACCGCAAATACTGTCATGGTTTCAGCGGCCCGGGCAATCGGATTACGCCATCCGGCTCGAAACAGATGCAAAATAGCAGATATCAATGTTCCGGAATGTGCGATACCTACCCAGAACACAAAATTAATCAGATAGGTTCCCCAGGCTACCGGGTTGTTTTGACCACCCACACCGATTCCCACAAAAATTTGATACGTCCAGCATGCCGCACCGATGAGAACGCCTAGAAAGAGAACCGCAATTACAGACCAGTAATTCTTTTTGGGTGGTGTTAGGCTGTCCAGTATGGTGTTATCTATTTTTTCGTAGGTGAGTTCCGTCATTTTCTTTTCTGCTTGCAAGGTGTCAAATGTCTTGTGTGACTTTTTTTAGATAAATCACAGCCGGCTTGGTATTTAAATACCCCATGACCTGATAGGCGCGCCGGTCTGCAGTGAGTTTTCTCACCCGGCTTTGTTGGTCCATGAGACTGCCAAAGATCAGTGCCCTGGTGGGGCAGGTCTGCACACAAGCCGGCGTCACCTCCCCGTCCCGAATCATCCGACTTTCATCTTTGGCAATACCATGAGCTCCTTTTATGCGTTGGATACAGAAAGAGCATTTTTCCATTACGCCTTTGCTGCGCACGGTCACATCAGGATTTAACTGAAGGTCAAAATGTGATGGCCATTTATAGTCAAACCAGTTGAACCGTCGCACCTTATAGGGGCAGTTCTGAACACAGAAACGGGTGCCGATGCAGCGATTGTAAATTTGATTGTTAAGTCCTTCTTTTGAATGGTGGGGTGCATAAACCGGACATACGGATTCGCATGGTGCGTTATCACAATGCTGGCAAAGCATGGGGAGAAATGTAATCTTATCCATGTGATGTGGGTCATGATATCTTTCCACGCTGAGCCATGCCATTTCACGGCCCTTAATAACTTGCTTTTGCCCCACGATGCCAAGGTTATTTTCGGCATAGCAGGCCGCTGCACAGGCGCCGCAACCGATACACTTGTCCAGATCCACTACCATACCCCAGCGATATATTTCATGGTCATGGGGTGGATAAAAATCCCGCTTGGGATCATATCCCTCCGGCAAGGGTAAGGTTAATGGAAATGCATCCATGGTCAATCCATACTTTTTTGGTTGCTTACCATCTTGCAGCTTTTTGAGATTGACGGACAGGGCAAATTTTCTGTCATACTGAATCCGGCTTCCGGAGGTCAGTGCCAGCCCAACTGATCTACCCGTTTTCTTTACAGAGACCGATGTCACTACAAAATCGGGGCCTCCGCTGTCAGAATTCAGAGAAGGATTCAGGATAGTAAACGGGTTGGCGCCAATACCTTGCGCATATTGGCCATAACCCTCATGGCCCTGGCCCATATTCACAACCACAACGCCGGGATGAACATTTTCCGTCTCGTAAACCGGAACTTCCAGTTGTCCCCAGTCACTTTTCAGCTGAATAATATCTCCCTGGACCAGGCCGTGTTGTTTTAGTGCGTCCGGGTGCAGCATTGCCGGAGTTTGCCACGCGACTCTGGTTAAAGGTTCCGGGACTTCGCAAAGCCAGGGCCGGTTGGCACCGCGACCGTCAAAAAAACGAATGGACGGTCCGGCGATGAATGCCAAGCCGGAGGTTATTGGTTCAGACAGCCTGCTCACTGAATCTGGAACGGATTTGATCTTGCGATGCTTTTTCTTTTTTGCCTGCTGCGGTTTTTTAAAAAATCCTCCGTTTTGAATGGTTCGCAGCCAACCGCTTTCATCTTTTACCCGTCCCTTGGCGACAAAACTCGAAACAAGATATGCTTTGTAATTATCAACAGTGTTGCCATCACCGAAGGCAGCCCGCATGATTACATCGCCGAGATGAGGTGCCTGGGTCAATTTGCCCATGGCCGGTTGCAACGTGGATACAATCCCATTTTTTCCGCTGTATTCATCCCAGGTTTCCAGTGGCAGACGCACCGGTAAAACCAGATCTGCCAATTTTGTAGTTTCATCCATGAAATTGCTAAATGAAACGACGAACAGGGTATCTCTTCCTAAAGCCTCTTTTATTCTGCTGCCGGGCGGCAGGGAATAAACAGGATTTACATTGTTTAGCAGAAGAAGTTCAATCGGGTGTGTATCAAGGGTTTTGAAATATTCTATAACCTCAGATCGAGGGGCGGCGAGCGCGACTCGGTGTCTTTCATCAAAGTTCAAAAGTAGCAACTCTGAATCGAGGAGAAAATTCAAGATATTGACCGCGATATTGGTCTGAAGCCCATTCGGTCCGGGTGTTCCGGTTCCCAAAACTAGCGGCTTCTTGGCGCGAATCAGTCGGTGGATAAGCTTGTCATAAAGGTTTTGAGGTATACCTGAAAGTTCGGAAACTTTCTCATTGGTGTAGGAGGAAGCTGCATTTTCAATTTTATAACGCAGCTCTCTGGGTATTTGGAATGTCCGACCGAGCTTGAGTATCTCGCGAATCAATCCAAGGGCAAGGACGGCTTCGCTTCCGGGATTGCAAACTAGCCATTGATCCGCATTGGCACCAGTTAGTGACTGATAGGGACTTACATGGAAAAACATATTTTTATGCCCATTATTGAGGGCATGCATGGCTTTAAATTTCCAGGCATATTCAACTGGTGACAGCCAGGTCTCCAAAAAGTCAGCGCCAAAGGAAACAAGAAAATCTGATTCATCTATCCGATATGAAACCAATCCTTCAATACCGAAAACCGTTTCGTTGGCCTCCCTCAATGATTCATATGCATATGGCTCAAATATCAGTGGTTCCGCAGAGTTCCAGTGTTCAAGAGATTCTTTTAATAATTTCAATAATGTTTCGCCCACAATCTCGGTAACCATTCCGATTCTACCAGGCCCGCCCTTGGATGCCTTGCTAGCCCTTTGTTGCAGAATGGCTTCAGCCCTGGAAAACGTGATTGATTTCCAGCCGCCTTTTTCTTTTAAAAGTGGGGAATTGATTCGGTCCGGGTTATAGAGCCCCTGAAGGGCGGCCTGGCCCCTCATACAGAGCCTGCCCTTGTTTATTGGATGCAGTGAATTGCCTTCAACCTTGATCACCCGTCCTTCTCTGTTTTTGGCAAGAATACCGCAACCGGCCGGACATTCCCGACATGTCGAAGCGTACCAGCCTGCTTTGCCGGTGACCATATCGTCCGGGGCTTTAACGAGAGAATAAAGTGACTTGTCGGGTGGTGAGCAGCCGGCTGCAAGGGAAACACTACCCGCGCCGACAATTTTCAAAAAGGTTCGGCGATCCATATTAGAAAAGCTTTCGATGATGAAATGTTGGCGGGTCAAATGAGCAACAATTGCTTAACATATTAGTACTCTGGATTCGAAAGAGAAAACCAAAATTGCATGCTAATAGAAATGATTCTTAATTGCATCAAGCGATATTAAAAAACAACTATCATGTCAAGTCCTGTTGAGCAGATTATTCAGAAATATTTTCCGGGATCTGTCTATAATACGACAATTCATTGTTTTTGCGAATCTGCCGCGGATTGACACGCGGCTGTCTATGCTTAATGATAAATATGTACCGCTATTGGATTTGGTATCTGCTCCTTCGCGTTAAATTAGAGGCTCAATTGGAACGCTATTCCGCCAAAGACACAATGGAGGCTACCATGAATGATAAAGAAGAACTTTTGAATGAATTAATGGATGTGATCGGTGAAGAAGGGTGCGGAGTTTCCTGCGAGGAGGCTACGCTGTTCAAGGATGAAGAAGGCTGGAAATTGATGCTCGGAGGGTTTATGGCGCCCTGGAACCTGGGTCAAACAGTTGAAGAAGCCAAAACGAGCATTCAGGAGTATGCTTCGATGGGATTTGGTCTGGCATAAATGAAAGAACAGAATGCCCGATCCCGCTTTCATCGGGATTGTGCATTCTGTTCTTTCATCCTGAGATTGATTTCCAGCTTCTCCAGTGACAATCGGACCACTTCTTTAACCTGCGGGTTTTTCTTCATATATTCATAAAAGTATTCTCTTACTGCATCATCCTGCCCCATTCCCGCCGTTGGTATGATCCCGGCGATAACCCTTTCATACAGCAAGGGATGAAACTGTTCGAGCCGGCGAATGTGCTGCAGATACCAGTCCCACATGTAAACTGTGGCATACGGATTGGTACACATGGCGACAATCGGGATGAATTTATTGCGGTCGGGCACTTCGTCCAGCGCAAACCGTAAGACCCGATCAATCAGATCCTTAGTGCTGAAAAAACCCAGGGCATACAGGATGTTCATGCGTTCATGTTCGCTGCCTGACGACCCGAAGCGCTGCCGGAGCCAGTCATAGGCGGTTTCATTGCCGGTCAGCGCCCCGATCTGCATCACGCTTTTTAATATATCCGGATGAACGTGTTCACCGCCCATCAAAGCGTCAAATCTTTGGCGCCCGAATTGGGCCGTGTCTTCGGAACCGTACAAAGCGGCCGGCAGGATAATCTTGTCTCGCAGCAGTGAAGTGGTAAAGAGTTCTTCTGCCTGCGGATCATATCCGATCCGGGTAAGGGTTTTTTCAAGCAGTGCTATTCCGACTGCAGCGATTTTATCTCGCAGGTGATCTTCGAAAACAGTGTAGCACTGATAAAGGTTTGCGTTAATACTGACCAGCGGCAGGTAGGCATCTTCGTTTTGGTACTCGGCAAGAAAGTTCAGATAGTCTTCGATCCCGGCCGCACCGCTGCAAACCATTGCGAAAAGATCATTTTCCAGTCCCCAGCGGTCCTCGGCCGGCAGTTTTTTTTTATGAACCAGTCTACCCAGCGCATCGTAATCATCCCGGTGAAGATAGCGGGTTCTGAAAAAGCCGGTCTGGTCGGCATTGATTTTATAAGCCGTTGTATCCTCAAGCAGGTCGACTTCAAGGGATTCATCTTCCAGAACCGTTTGGATTATTTGCGAATCCCCGGTCGGGTTGAACATACGGATATTGACCGGAATATCCCACAGCTGCCCGGAAGCGTCCGGCAAATAAGTAAATCGTTTCTGACGCAGAACGAGCCGCGCGCCTTTTTTTTCAGCGGTAATCACCGGAAAACCGGGTTGCTCGATCCAGCTTTGCATCATTTTCGTGATCGGCTTTTGGGTGACCGCTTCAAATGCTTCCCAAAGGTGGTGGCTGGCGGCATTGCCATAAGCGTGTTCGTTTAAATAATGGTTGAGCCCGTGCCTGAAATTATCTTCCCCGATATAGCCTTTGATCTGCCTTAAAATACTGCCGCCTTTGCTGTAGATGATCGGTGCGGTACTGGTATTGATGACGACGTGTTCTCCTCCGGGTATCTCTATGGCAAAGGTTTCGCGCAAACCGTCGCGGACAAGTGCGCTTGCAGTTTGACCGCTTAAAAATTGCGACCAAATCTCCCACTGCGGATAGTGGTGATCGACCACACCGTACCCAAAAAAAGTTGCGAAGCTTTCGTTCAGCCACAGGTATTTCCAGTCGGATGGGGTTACCAGGTTACCGAACCACTGGTGGGCAATCTCATGTGCAATCACCTCGCAAATCCTTTCCTCTCCCGATCTGGAAGTAATGTCAGCATAATGCAATAGCAGATTTTCCCTGAAGGTGATCGCTCCCCAGTTTTCCATGGCACCGAATGCGAAATCCGGAACCGCAATCAGGTCCATCTTCGCCAGCGGGTATGCAATTCGGTAATACGCTTCGCAGTACTCGAGCGCCTGCCGGCCGAATTCGAGCCCGAATTTTGAGTGAGACAATCTTCCCGGGATGGTCACTGCCCGTACCCTTGGATCGGTTTGACTTTGGATGAAATCAAAAGCACCGACACCGAAAAAAAGAAGATAGGTGGACATTTTGGGTGTTTGCCGGAATATTACCCGCTTTTTACCTTTATCCAGTGGTTCTTCCGTGCTGATAGTCTCGTTGGATATAGCGCTCAGACGGTCATCGATGATCATGTCGATGTCAAAGGTCGCTTTATTCAGGGGATGGTCCAGGCAGGGAAAGGCCCGGCGGGCATCGCTTTCCTGAAACTGAGTCACTGCGATGTAATATGTCTTGCCGTCGCGCTGATAGCCGCTGCGATAAAATCCGGCCATTTTATTATTAATCGTACCTTCATAATTGATTACAAGTACAATTGTGCCGGACATCGTCCTGGGCAGTTTGATGTGCAGCTCTTCCCGGTCGGGATCCGCATAAAACGAGCAGGCAACGGTTGTATCTTCATGCTGGAGGCCACATTTCCAGATAGTCAATTCCAGGATGTTCAATTTGATTTCATCCAGCGGCGATGTAACTTTGCCCGAAATTTCGACCGTGCCGGAAAATTTAAAGTTCAAAAGGTCCGGCGTAAGTGAAATTTTGTAATTGACCGGATTGAAACCTTTCATCTGCGCCTCCGTAATAAATTGGATTACTCGATTAGCCCTCACGATAAGACGCGCGACACGCCTCGTCAATCCTGGGAGAATTGAAAGAATTCCTCTAAAACGTGAAGTGATTTTTGAACGGCCCTAATCTGCCCTGGCCATAGCTTGGTTTTGACTAATTTTGCTTACAAGCGCAACACTCAACGATGCGGCAATTGTATTTAATAGTGCTTTATCATCGGAGTCAAATCCGCCGTCTTTTTTGTTCAGCACCTCGAGTACGCCGATAACTTTTTTCCGGGCCTTCAGGGGCACGGCCAGGACCGTACGGGTCTCGAAGCCGATCTTTTTATCGTATGCCCGGAAATATTCTGCGGCTTTGCGAGGGTCATTCAAGATGACCTCTTTACGCTTGGCCACCACATGACCGGCAATTCCTTCGCCGATCGCTGAGCGCAGCTTTTTACTTGCGTCCACCTTGGTGTTGAAGCAAACGGCGGGCCGCCACTGGTCTTTTTCTTTCAGGTACAATGAACCGGCTTCCACGTCCATGATCATCCGTAACCGGACCATCATATAACTGAGCACTTTTTCGATATTGATGGATTTCGACACCAACACACGTCCGATTTTCTTGGTTGCTTCCAGCGCCAGTCTCTGTTTAGCAAATTCGAAATTCAATCGGCTACGCTCAACAGCCAGTGAAAGTCCGCTGGCTAACCACTCCAGTTCGGCGGCGGCGTTTGAAAACTGATCCGCTTCTTTTGCCGCCAGAACCAGAACACCGGGCCGGATGCTTCTGTTCAACATTGGAACCACAAGACACGATTGCATGCCGTAATTGCCGTATAAATCCTTTTCGAGGCTGCCGGGCAGGGAATCTGAAAGATTCAAGGCCGCCGGAGCCTTGCGCTTCAACACACTTGATACCAGTGAATTCCGCTTTGAAAACAACGTATCGGTAGAATCCGCCATTTCGCCGCAGATAAATTCATCGATCCGAAAAAAACCGGGTTTGTCCGCCTCCCCTATCAAGATTGCAAGATCCAGGGGCACAGTCCTCATAATCCTTTGAATCAGGGTCTGTAATAGTTCACCGGACTTCAAATCGGCATGGATCGTCCTGAAGATCTTGCCCGGCAAACTGTACTGTTCAAAATCGACATTTGCCCGCTTTTCCTGCTCGGCGGCTTCTTCCTCCAGCCCGGCGAATAGCGGATCTTCGCTCAAATTCTCCAGTACGTCATTCAGATCCTCGCTAAAGCTACTATCGTCCAGCGGAAATGTCGGTTCTTCGGATTCGGGTTCGTCGAAAATCGGCAGTAGGTCTTCAATATCACTCGATTCAGTTTCCCGGGCTTCCTCTTTTTCCCCCGCCACAGCTTCTGGATTCTCCTCTGCTTCTGCTGCTGGATTCTCCTCCGCCACGGCGGCTGAATTTTGTGCTCGCGCCACGTCTTTGCGCCTTAAGCCCTCCATCACCACGGACATCAGCGGCTTTTGAATCTTTTTTTCAGGTTTTTCTCTTGGAAGGTTTCTAAGGAACAGTTCAGGATCTTTCCAGGAGAGCATCTCATAAGCGGCGTCCTCGCCCTCTAGATCACCACAATCGGCCGTATGCAATTCACCGTGAATCAAATAAAAAAAGCCGCGCTGATCGGCATTACCGTGCACTTCCAACATACAGCTTTTTTCCTCCATTTCAATGATCTGCAGAAAACTGTTGAGTGAGATGCAATTCAGGGACCCGCCCTCATGGGATTGCTCCAGGCCCTTGAGTACAGCCTGGGCCAATAGGTCGAAATTGACCGGTTTGTCCATCACCTGCAGGGCGCCCATACCTTTCAGTTTTTCTTGAATATCCGGCGTACAATAGGCGCTGGCCGCAATGACCGGTATCGACGGAAATTTCGAACTCAAATATGCAATAAGCTCGATGGCGTCCATCTCCGGCATTTTAAGGTCGGTCACAACGAGATCGACAGTTTCGGTCTCGAGTATTTTGACCGCTTCTTTACCGTTGCCGGCCGTCAAAACATTGAAGCGGTCGCTGTAATCTTCGAACCTGCCAACCATAATCATCAACAATGTTTCTTCATCATCAACGATAAGTACATTCTTCATCTTCTATTGCTCCCGTTACTCCAAATTGCCGATTGGACCGAAGCCCCCATAATCAGTCTTATTTCGCGATTACTCATCCAGGCACCAAGCATCAAAGATCTAACCACCGGTCGCTTCTTTCATTCCTGAAACAAACACGGCGTTGCGCCCGCTTCCCTTGGCTCTGTACATCGCCTTGTCCGCACGATGAATCAGCTCCGTACGGTCGGTCCCGTCATCGGGAAAAGTTGCAATTCCGATACTGACGGTAATTTTGCCTTTCGGTTGGGTTTCCCGGCCTTCAAACGGATATTTTTCAATATAGCGACGCAATTTTTCAGCGACGATATATGCGCTTTTTTTGGATGTGGAGGGCAGGATAATCACAAACTCTTCGCCGCCATATCGGGCAACGACATCCGACCGCCTGACGGCTTTTTTAAGTACCAGGCCCAGCATTCGCAGCAGCTTGTCCCCCTCCAGATGACCGTGGGTATCATTGTATTGCTTGAAGTGATCAAGGTCAAAAAACACCAATGAAAAATTATCATTGTTCCGGCCGGCGCGAAAAACTTCATGATAGAGAATCTCCTGGAAATAGCGATGATTATAGAGTCCGGTCAGACCGTCGCGGCAGGCCAAATTCTTCAAGGTGTGATTGGCCTTTTCAAGCTCTATATTATTCTTTTTAAGTTTCACCAGCAGTTCCCTGTTTTCTCGGGTCAGGCGAACCTTTTCAACTGCTCGCTTGGCAGAGGCGGAAATAAGATCCAGATCCCCAAAGGGTTTAAACAGGTAATCGTAAGCGCCGTGCCGCATGGCCGAAATTGCAGTACTCAACGACGCGTGACTGGTGATAATGACCACTTGTGTGTCCGGGTATTGTGCTTTGATTTTCTGCTGAAGCACCAGCCCGGTTATCCCCGGCATCTTGATATCAGTGATTACCAGGGCAAAAGATTCTTCTTTCAGTTTCTGAAGTGCCTCTTCACCGCTGGCTGCCTTTGAAACGGCAAACCCGTCTTCCGTAAGCACCTGATACAGAACGCTGCGAACCGTATCCTCATCATCCACAACGAGTATGTGCTCTTTTTCGGTCATTTTTACTTTTTGATCCATTCGTTTCTCTCTCCTATATCAGAAAGAGAAAATATTTATTACCTTGTAGTCCGGCCAATCGGTAAACTGAAGTAACCGGTCAAACCTTGGTTATTTCTTCTGCTCTATTTCCGTTGCTAGAGCCCCAAAAAACATTCAGACATGTCTATTAAAACCCAAAAGTTTTTTTCACCGCAGACCCGCCTACCGCGCAAGGCACGAGCGGGCAGGCAGCTTAGTGCTTCGATTCGCAATTACTGTGACGTATTTTCAGAGTAAAAATCATTAATATTGCTCACTCGGCTCGGCTGCTTTCGACAGGCTCAAGTCCTGAGCTTGCCGAAGGGAGCTCGTCGCAGGCAGCACTAAGTCCTGAGGACCTCGACTGAGCTCGGTCGAAGTCTAAATTAATACGTTATCGTATTTATGAATCGAAGGACTTAGTGTCCCTGTCCGGCTTCTAAATTAGACATATCCAGCAGACTGTTGATCAAGGTCAGCAAGTGTTTACTGCTCTCTAGCACATCGTTCAAGTATTCCTCCTGCACATCATTGAGTTCTCCGAAGTGCTTGCGCAAAACAATATCCGTAAAACCGATGACATGATTCAAAGGAGTTCTGAGTTCATGACTCATGTTGGCTAAAAAATCGTCCTTGGCCCGATTGGCTGATTCGGCGGCATCCTGGGACCGGATGCGCTCCTGAATCTCCTTGATGAGCTGGTGGTTGATTCTCTCCAATTCAAGGGTGCGTTTTTTCACCCGACGCTCAAGGTCGATATTATGCCCTTTTAGTTTGTTTACCAGCTGCTGATTTTCGGCTTTCAACTGGATTTTCTCAACCGCCCGCTCGGTTGCCGCTAATATCAGATCCAGGTCCTTAAACGGCTTAAAAAGATAGTCATAGGCACCGCATCTGAGGGCTTCCACCGCCGTGCTCAACGATGCGTGGCTGGTAATAATGATTACCTGGGTTGACGGATAGCGGTCTTTAATTTCTTTGAGCAGTTCGATGCCGGTCATCTCCGGCATCACGATATCGGTGATCACGAGGGGAAAAGATTTTTTTTCAATCAGGGTCAGCGCTTCGGCACCGTTTGCCGCCTCCGTCACCTTATATCCACCTTCTTTCAGCACCTGTGACAGCACAGCGCGCACGCTGTCTTCATCGTCGACAACTAGAATGCACATTTCTTTCGATAGTTTCATCTGCATCAAACCTCGACCGGCCTCCGCTGTAAGCAGAGAGCAAAACAGGGTAGTATGATTAATTTATTTAAATCCATCGCATCGGGTACATTGAAAAAATGCAAAAAGTGCCTAAAATGCACTAAAATGCCTAAAATTATGGTTTTTAATCGTTTTTAATCAATAAATAGAATTCCTATTTTGATATATTTTGAGTCCTGCATCCTGTATCCAATCCGTTGAGCCGGTTGAGCCCGTTTGCCCGTTTAGCCCGTTGGTCCGCCTGCGGCGGATTGAACCCGTCGGACGATTGACCGGCCGAATTAAGTTTCTATATCTATCATCCTGAATCCTGCATCCGGCATCTGGTATCAGGTATCCGGCATCTGGCATCCTGTATTCTGTATCCTGCATCCTGAATACCGAATTCCGAACTCCGAATTCCGAATTCCTGCATCCCGCATCCAGCACTAACCCAGCTCCTTAATTTCGAAAATCTTGCCGCAGTTTTTGCATTTGTTTTTCAAACCCACGTGTTTCGCCTGGATATTGAAAGATATACGGCAGTGCGGACAACGTGATTTCAAAGCCATGACCGGAAACTGGAGAACAAATGTCGTCCCGCTCTCGGGTGAACTCTCAACCGTTATATTCCCCTTATGCTCTTGGATGATACCGTAGCTTACGGAAAGTCCCAGACCGGTGCCTTTGCCGACGGCTTTGGTGGTAAAAAACGGTTCAAAGATTTTCACCCGTATATCCTCGGGAATACCGGGACCATCATCAATGACGCGCACCTCCACATGGCCGTCCCGGTTACCCGCGGTCGTCACCTTCACTACACCCGGGCTGCCTTCCATTGCCTGCTGGGCGTTGATCATCAGATTGATCAACACCTGCTGAATCTGATTGGCGTTACCAGAAATTTTGGGAAGCGACATTTGCAGGTCTTTTTTGAGTGTGACCTTATTCATCTCCAGTTGGTGTTCGACAATGGCCATCGCATCATCGGCGACCAAGTTCAAATCTACGGTTTGAAAATCCACCTTTTCCTGGCGCGCAAATTTTAAAAGGTTCTTGATAATGTTCGTACAGCGGTTGGTCTCCTTTTCAATGATGATCATGTTTTTATGCAAGGGATCGCCTTCATCCACTTTGCGCATCGACAGCTGGGCCAAACCCAGAATTCCGGCCAGCGGATTCTTAATTTCATGGGCGATGCCGGCTCCCAACTGCCCGAAAGCAGCCATTTTTTCTGATTGAACCAGCGCAGCCTGGGCACTCTTCAAGGCCTTCTCCCGTGAATCGAGTTCGGTGGCCATATGGTTGAATGTTGTGGCCAATTCGCCGATTTCATCCCGCGAAGATGCGGTCACCTGAATGTCAAAACTCCCTTTGGCCACCACCTGGGCCGCGTTCGACAGACGTTCAATCTGCCGGGTGAGCAGACGCGATCCGACCAGGCCGATAAGGGCGGAAATCATTAGCAGCACCAGCGCCACGAAGATCAGGTTGTTGAGCAGTTCGCGAGCAGTCAGATAGGCCGCCGCTTTGGGGATCTGGACCCCGGCAATCAGTTGGCTGCCCGCTATGGCGGCCAGTCCGCCGACCATCTTATTGCCGTTATCAAGATATTCATGGGTGGAACCATGAATTGTCTTTCCCTTCAGGCCTTTGATACCTGCCACCCACTGCACCGGTTTGCGTCCGATGACCATTTTCAGATCGGTGTGGGCCAACGGTCGACCCTCGCGATCCACGATGAACGTCGTAAACACCTTTGAACGCTCTGCCAATCGCTGGAAACCCTCAAGACGAATGACCGCTGCCACGACTGCTTTTTCTCCCTTGCCGGAGGGTACCGGATAAGCAATTGCCAGGGTGAAAGTCGGCAGCTTTTGGTTGACCGTCGAATTGGTGGTATATTCCGTGCCTTTCTTGATCTGTTTAAAAGGAATCGGCTTTTTATTAATCTTTTTGAAGAATGCTTCTTTCGTCAATCCCGCGGACTCCAGTGTTCTGGCATCATACACCGAGGTGGGTTCGGAGCCGTCCATGTAAAGCGTAATCGCCACGAATTCATGAAAATCTTCGAACAACTGTGTCAGCAGCTTTGACTTATTATTGGACTGCAAATCTCTTTCCATCAGAAGCCGGGCAAATACCTGCAGACGCTCACGGTATCCGGCCAGCAGGGCCCGGGTCTCGGATGCGGAGTGCATAGCCATCTCCGATGTCAGGTCGTGCACGTAAGCCGATTTGTCCGCATGAAACAAATTGGCCATCGTGAAAGTGATGATACTCACAACGGTGGTGACGATAAGCAGAAGTGCAATCAAGATTTTAAATCGAATGGGAAACTTCAACCGTATTTTCATTTGGTTTTCCCTCTGCTTCGGTTAATATTTGCTGAGTACCTTTTTTGATCGATAAGTAACGTTGTCGACCCCATCAACCGCTTCCACAACGATCACATTTATACCGGGCTCCAGCTTTAAAATGTATTTAAATTTTCCTGAACGAGTGGTTTTTACCCGGGTCCCACCCACGTATACCCGGGCACCCGGTTCGGTTTTACCCCGCAAGGTGTATCGGCCGCTGTATATCGTCTTGGGCGGAAAGCGCACCTGCAGCCTAGGTGGATTTTGATCCTGGAGCACCTTGAAACTGCGGATCTCGCTGAAACGCCCCTCGATCGATTCAGAAAACGCACTGACTTTCCAGTAGTAGGAACCCTTCTTTAAATTACCGTGGCTGAAGCGGTTTTTGGATAAGCGTTCATCAGTTACAATGTCAAAGAAAAGCGAATCCCTTGCGATTACCAGACGATATTCGGTCGCCTCCGGAATTTTCTCCCAGGCAAACCGGATTTTGGGCTGCAGGTCACGATAATAGTATTCCTCCCCCACCGACGGGGATTTCAGCACTACCGCCGGCAGCAAGGTGCGAGGCTCGAGTGGTTGGCCGTTCAAGTTCACAACGGTGGCCTGATTTTCCCTCACAATGACTTTCTTGCCCTCAGCCTCTATTTCGGCTTTCCCGCTGTATACAGCAATGGTCGAAGACTTGTCCGGGTTAACCGACAGCTTAAAATCGACCGGCTCGGTCACTTTGGCGCCGCCTTGCGCGCGCACCGTGGCGGCCTGCGTGCCGACTGCCAGATGTAACGATGTTTCACCCCCCGTGCCCAGTCTACCGCGCATATCGCCATCTACCAACACCAGGAAGGATCGCTTCTCCTTGTACACTGGATCCTGCTGCAAGCGTTTGATGACAATAAGAGAATTCTCTCCCATGTTCAGGATGGTTTTTTCATCAAAAGTTATATCGGCCGCGGAGTTTTCCAGGGTCTGAACCGCATCCCTGTCGTATAGCTGCTTGCCCTCGAAAGCTTTTTGCCAGGCAATCGCTTCGGAACTTTTACTTTTCACAGCATTTTGTTTGCGGCTCAGTACGGCCGCCGCGGTCTTGGCCGAAGCCGGATCGGATTGATCGGTTGCTATCTTACGACCGCCGCCTGCCTGCAAACTGGCTGCATTCAGCGGATCCGTACGCGTAATAATTGATTTCAGATTGGTTCCGGTGGGAAACAGCGTGTTCAACAGGTACAGAAAGAACGAAAAAAACAGCAGTACCAGAAGCATCGCCAGGATGCCCTCGGTCAGGCGCTTGAGATATCTTTTTATTCGTTCCATTATTATAAATCGTTACCTGATCCTGATACGCCGGAGGCGGATAATTGAAAATTGAAGATTGAAGATTTGTAGAAGTCGCTTCGCTCCGTCATTTTTTAATAATTCTTTCTATATTTGATCCGCCGGCCTGCGACGAGCTCAGTCGAGTCGAGGCGAACCTCAAATCTTCAATCTTCAATCGAAAATCTTCAATTCTCTGAGTGCCCGACGCATCAGTAAAACATTTGGCAAACTCTAGATACCCAAACCTCCTCAAT
>Ga0126326_1000131_pt1 | contig 38717 bp, 31 predicted proteins | sample InaspJWI67metaG_FD_94485 | JGI IMG/M metagenome (GOLD analysis project Ga0126326, IMG submission 94485) | Marine gutless worms symbiont microbial communities from Oahu, Hawaii - Inanidrilus sp. 1 OAHU.JWI-67 metaG | ecosystem: Host-associated > Annelida > Digestive system > Unclassified | place... | reverse complement strand
TCAAGGAATATTGTCAACCGGTCTTTAAAAAATCGATATATGCCACATATTCGATTAGGATTCATCCTGAACATCGGTAGAATCCAAATCGGGAGTGCGAGCATGGGAGGGCAATATGATCGGCGCCATAGCCGGTGATGTGATCGGTTCGGTATTCGAGCATCGTCCAGTCAAAAGCACCACTTTTCCGTTATTCACGGAACAGTCGCGTTTTACCGACGACACGGTTCTTACGGTTGCCGTGGCTGATGCAATAATTAACCGTGCGGCATACGACAGGGCCCTGAAAAATTTTGGCCGCCGCTACCCGTTTGCCGGATACGGTTCGTCTTTTTATCGATGGCTGCTGACGACCGAAAGCCAACCTTACAACAGCTGGGGAAACGGTTCCGCCATGCGGGTCAGCCCGGTTGGTTTTGCATTCGATTCCACTGAAAAAGTACTTCACCAGGCAGCGCGGTGCGCCTCTGTTACGCACAATCATCCCGAAGGGATAAAGGGTGCCCAGGCAACGGCACTGGCGGTTTATCTTGCACGTACCGGTAAAAGCAAATCTCAGATTCGAAAACAAATCAGCGGACGATTCGGCTACGATCTTGATCGCCGTCTGGTTGACATCCGGCCCGACTACAGTTTTGACATATCCTGCCAAGGGACGGTGCCCGAGGCGATCATCGCCTTTTTGGAATCGGAGAATTACGTGGATGCGGTTCGAAAAGGGATTTCACTCGGCGGTGACAGCGACACTATCGCCTGTATCACCGGTGGTATTGCACAGGCGTATTACGGGCAAATTCCGGAGGAAATCGTCTCACAAACCCGCATCCGCCTGCCGCAGGAATTTTTGAAGGTTATCGATCAGTTCAGTCAGAAGTATGGCTGCTATTTGAGCCAATTCTAAGCCGCATGTTGGGGTTTGAACGCCTTGTACAGCGCCGGATCCATGACTGCTTCATAGCCCGTGATTCGGGCGACGACCGCACTGCGGCTGTCCAGAAAAGTGAAATCACCCGTTAATTTGTAGGCATTGGCTTCTCTTATTTCCAGTACAGCCGTAACCCCCGCCTCTGGAAACCGGTCACGATACTGACGATAAGCTTCGCAATAACTCGGTAATGAAACCGCACCTTGCTCTTCATAGCACCAGATGATCGCCATTTGAAATGCGGAATCGAGAACCAACGGATCGGAGAGCCATTTATTGCGCAGCGGCTCTTGCATCCATCGCGACGGGGCCGGGGCCGATGAGATTCGTGCCACGATACCTTTGGAAGAACAGTGAGAGATCTCTCTGATTCCGTGCAGGTCGCGGCCATGGAACAGAATTTTATCGTATACTTCGGTTATCGGTCGGGTGTAGTTTCGGACGGCCAAGGTCTCCGGAATCTTGAAATCCGGCGGTTGAATCGGTGTGTCGATCAGAATGGCCTTGGCCCGCGAGTGGACCACTTCAATGTTTCCCTGATAACCGTCACGCAGTTCCAAGCTAACCTCAAAAGATGCGCCTTTTTTTAAGGTCTTGCTTGCCAGCAGGCGGATTAGCCTTGCTTCCCCGTCGAGTTTAATTCCGGTTAATACACGCATGTCATCCAGACCATGCAAGCGCAGGCCGGGATTTTGATGCAGTGCTCCGTGGCCGAACCATTCGGCCATCAGCGCCAGTGGTACCACTGCTTTGCCGTCCAGAACGTGGGATCGCAGAATCGGGAATCTTTGTAAGTCGACGCTCCGTTTGAATGTAAGCGCCAGGTCGTTTCTGGGGGTCGCTTCCGGCGGCAATGTTACAGCCGCTTCGACTATTGCAGCCGGCCGGACTGCATCCGCATGGTGAAAACCGCTGCCGACAACCACTTCTATCCCTTGGTCGTCTGCACACAGCATTTCCCGAACCATGTGTTTTGCACCCTGATCGACCGGTATCAGCGCTACGCCGTTGCGTTCAAATTCCCTTTTCAACGACGGATTGACCATACCCCCATCCCAGGGGCCCCAGTTGATGCTGACGACTCGCAACTGCTGTTTTTGGGCGGCGATTTGCTGGGCGATTTTATTCAATGCCTCGTTGGCCATCGCGTAATCCGCCTGGCCGCGGTTTCCCAGTCGCGCTGTTACGGAAGAAAAGATCACCAGATGCTGCAAGGGGTCCTTTTCAGTAGCGGAAAGCAGGATCTTGAGACCCATGACTTTGGTTTCGAACACCCGTGAAAACTGCTCTTCGGTTTTATCGATGATCAGCCGGTCTTCCAGGACACCGGCACCGTGAATGATACCCTTGATGGGGCCGTATTTTTCACGGATACTCTCCAGGGTCGCATCGACCGCCTGCTCGTTGCGAATATCGATTGAATAATAAAGCGCTGTGGCCCCGAACGACCTGATGTTCTCCAGTGTCCTCGAAATTTCACGATTCGTCATGTGTGCTCGATAGGCGGCCTCCAGTGCTTTGGGGGACGGGTTCTGCCCGCCGAACTCGTTTTTAAGAATCGCTTTCTTGATTGCAGCCGAATCTTCCAGGTCTTCGAGCCAGGATGGAATCTGCTCCGGATTCGGTGAGCGACCCAGAAGAACTAGCGTCAGCGGCATTTCTGATACCAGGGCACAGGCAGCAGCAGCGGTAACACCTCTGGCACCTCCTGAGACGACGACGACATCGCCGGGCCGCAGCTGATCGGTGATGGCCTCCTGGCGGGGAATTGGCGCCGGTTCGAGCTGCAGGACATATCTGTCGTCCACGTTCAAGCCGATTTCCACCGGCGCCCCCGGATCGGCATTTAAAAGTTCATCGACAACTGCTTTGGCAATGGCTGGAACGTCCCGCCATTCTGGTGTAACATCGATGGCGCGGCAACGAACGGATTCCCATTCAAGCGCTGCTGTTTTCACCAGACCGGCCAGGGCACCCTGCAATGGATCGGCAACCCCCTTGCCTTTGAAACCGAAACCGCCGTCAAGACGGGACACCACCCCAAAAACGGCATTCTGATCTGCGGCCGCAGCTATCAATTCTTTAGCGACGTGGTGGGTGAGGCCGAAGAATTGTTTCAGATCCTTGCTGTGCAGGCTGCTGTCCGGGTTTTGAACAATGATAAGCCCTGCGGCCGGGGGCAGGTGCTTTTTATAGTTTAAGATATCCGGCGATATGAGTACGGTGTTGATGCCCTGAGTCGCCAGTTCATCCGCGATTGCTTCGGACAAACCGGTTTGGTCATCGGTGATGAATACTTTCCGGCCGGACGGGAGTGAAATTCTCTGCGCCTGATCCAGCGGCTTTGCGACCACTTTTATCTGTCTTCTTTCCAGGTTTTCGGTGACAGGGGAACACATCGCTGCTGCTGACATGTCCGCATCACTTTTTGCGGTGGCCGTATCCTCCAAACCACCTGCAGCAGGCTCGGCGCCCCCTTCATCGGCGTCCAGCGTGCCGTCTAAAAAGTCCACAATTTGTCTCAACGTCTTCAGACTGCCCATGACTTCCGGTGAAACGGCGGGCAGTTCGGGCATTTTTTCTTCCAAGGTTGATAATATCTCGACTCTCTTGATGGAGTCGATACCCAGGTCGGCCTCGATGTCCATATCCATTTCAATCATTTCAGGTGGATAGCCCGTCAGGTCACCGACCACTGTCAGCAAAGTAGTCTCCAGGGCCTGGCATTCATCGGCGCAAATTTTCGGCTTCGCAGTATCCGAATCTGCTAGCGGACGTGTTTGGGACCGCTCTTCCGGCGGCATTGATTCTTCACCATGGGCGGCATCGGTAAAAAGCATTGAAATCTGCCGCAGGGTTTTCATTTTGCCCATCACCTCCGGCGAAATGCTTGGCAGGTCGGGCATTTTTTCTTCCAGAGTGGATAATATCTCTACTCTTTTAATGGAATCGATTCCCAGATCGGCCTCGATATCCATGTCCATATCGATCATCTCCTGCGGGTATCCGGTCAGTTCACTGACGACCTCCAGGATGCCGGACGTCAATTTTTCCTGCGTAATCGGAGGTGGAGGTTGCGCGGGGGCAATCTGCAATTTTCCGTCCGGCTGTAAAGAACTTGCAAGATCGTCGGATCCGGTGTCCATCCGCAAGGAGGGAGATCCGTGAGGGGGAGCTGATGAAGATGCTTCATTCCCCATGGTATTACTCGAAGGTTCCGGTACGCGTGCAAGCGGTTCCGGAATGAGTGCATTGTTTTCTTCAGTGCTGAATTCCGAACGTTGGGCGGTGGGCGCCAGTCCAAAGGAAACTTCGGCCAGTCGTCGGGTGCTCTCCATCATATGCTGCAGGGTTCGGCTGCTTTCTTGCTGGGTTTCCAGGAATTTTTGATGAGCATCTGCCGTTTGTTTTTGAAGCGCTTGCATTGACGCCAGACCTTGTTGAACCGCCTCAAGCGCCTGATGAATAAAATCCTGTTGCGGCTGATTTTGATTTTTCTTTTTCATTTCTTTTAAATTTCCATGGCTTCGGACCGGATCCGTGGTGACGGGGTTCGGTGCGGGGTGCAGTGTTTTAGTATTTGGAATATTTTTTTGGTGAGGTTGCCGGCTCGATCCGTTTGCCGAGTCTTTTGCCGGGATCTTCTGCTGCAGGTTTCCGGTGTAATTGGCGCCTGAAATCGGGATTTGCATTTTCGGCTGTTGATCGCCATGGCGGGTGCTTTCCCATTTGTCCAGCGCCACCGGATATCCGAGGGCGGCCAGGCTGCAGAGAGCGTCGGCCAGATCCAGAATGCCGAAGCGTTTGCCGCCGGAGCTGTCCACGGCAATTGCGTGAATTTTTTTATCCCTCAGAATGGAAGTGACCAGGCCGGACAGAATGCTTTTGGGACCGACCTCTATGAATGTTCGCACTCCGGATCGGTAAAGGTTTTCAATTTCACCGACAAAATCCACCGGGTATAGTAAATGATCGGCAAGCATCTCGACCGCTCTATCCGTGTCAGCCGCATAGGGCTCGGCGGTGGTATTGGAAAAAACCGGTATTTGGGCGGGGGTAAAACGAATCTGCTTTAAGACATCGGTAAAGGGCGCTCTGGCATCTTGCACCAGCGGACTGTGAAAGGCAGCTGAAACCGGTAGCCTTATAGAGGTCAGGTTTTGCTCGTGAAAGCATTTTTCCGCCGCGGCAATCGCTGCCTGGCTGCCGGAGACTACGCCCTGCTCAGGGCTGTTTTTGTTGGCCAGCACAATGTCCAGTCGATGTTTTTTTATGAGGTTGGCGATGTCCTCCAGTGGTGCTTTCACCGCCAGCATACCGCCGCTATTCGTACCGCCCCGGCTGCCGGAGGCTGCCATCAACCGGCCGCGACTGACGGCCAGCTTAAAAAAAGCATTTTTATCCAGCCATCCGGCAGCATGCAGCGCGGTGAGTTCTCCAAAACTATGGCCACCGGTGGCATTCGGTGTGATCCCGAAATTTGCAAGAATTTTTAACATGGCCCGGCTCACGGCACCAATGGCCGGCTGGGCGATTTCCGTGCTGCGGAGCTTCTCAGCTTGGATCTGTTCTTCTTCTGCGGATTTCGGCGGCAAAGGATAGATATATTCGCTCAAGCGCTTTGTCCGGCCGAAGGCAATATCGGCGGTTGCAATCGATGTGAATGCCTCCGGAAAGCAGCACACGAGATCGCGCCCCATTCCCGGATACTGACTTCCCTGGCCGGGAAAAAGAAAGGCGATATCACCCGGCAACCTTCCTGTGCCGTAATGCAGTCCTTTTTGATTTTCAAACCGATTATTCAGGTCTTTTTGAATTACCGCCGGCCACTGGCGCATACGGTCGGCTGCTTGACCGGAATTGATTTGCTGATGATCGAATATCACCAGCAGCCGGTATGGATCCTGATGCGAAAATTCACGTCTGGTTTGAGCTGCGGCGGCAGAAAACCCATTGATTGCCTTGCCGCTGTCGACCTTGCGCTGGAACTGTTGCAGTTTCGATTGCAGTTTGTTTTTTGAAGCGGCAGACAGCGCGACAATTTCAACCGAACCGTCCCAGGCAATTCTATTTTTTTCCGGTTGATACTCTTCCAGGACGACATGAAAATTACTGCCGCCGAATCCAAACGAGCTCACGCCGGAACGGCGTGGCTGTCCATCACCGGTAAACCACGGACGGGTGCGGGTATTTATGTAAAAAGGACTGTCGACGATGCCGAGTTTCGGATCCGGTTCGTCCACTTTCAGGGTCGGGGGCAGTATCTTGTGGTGCAGGGACAAGGCGGTCTTGATCAGACCCGCGGCACCGGCCGCCGCTTTGGTATGGCCAATCATGGATTTAACCGAACCCAATGCGCACTTGTGACCGTTGCGGTTTTCGTTTTCGAATACCTGGCACAGTGCATTGAATTCGACTCTATCGCCGACCCTCGTACCGGTGCCGTGCGCTTCAAGGAGTCCGACGGTTAACGGTTCCACTCCGGCCTTCTGATAAGCCATCCGCAAAGCCTTAGCCTGGCCTTCCGCTCTAGGCGCATAAATACTCTGGGATTTGCCGTCGCTGGATGATCCTATGCCGCGTATGACCGCATAAATCCGGTCGCCGTCTGATTCGGCATCTTCCAGTCGTTTGAAAATTAGAATGCCGATACCTTCTCCGATAACCGTGCCATCGGCATCTTTCGAAAATGGCCGGGCGTCTCCGGTGGGAGAGAGGATGTGGGTTTTGGAAAAGCACATGTGCATGAATATATCATTTAAAGTATCCACACCGCCGGTGACCACCATATCGCTGCGGCCGGCATAAAGCTCGAGCAGCGCAAGATGGATAGCGCTCATGGAACTGGCACAGGCGGCATCCACCACACAATTTGTCCCACCCAGATCAAGACGGTTGCAAATTCGACCGGCAACAACGTTGCCCAGAAGACCCGGAAAAGAGTTTTCCTGCCATGGAACATACGACCGGGATATCCGGTTCATGACATTTTCGGTGACCTGCTCAGAAACACCGGCCGCTTCCAGCGCGCGGCGCCATTTTGGGAAACCGAGTCGCGAACTCAGGGGGATGACCAACTCCTGCGTACCGGTAACGCCGAGGATAACGCTGGTGCGGTCGCGATCGAACGGTTTGCCATTGTCGTAACCCGCATCCTTCAGTGCCATTTTGGCCGCCACCAGACCGAGCAGCTGCGACGTATCAGTAGCTTCGAGGGTATTGGGCGGGATACCGAATTCGGTCGGATCGAACATGATCGGTGCAAGGAATCCGCCCCGCTTGCAATAGGTATGGTCGGGTCTTTTGGCATCATCGTCAAAATAATCTTCCGGTGACCAATGGGTTGACGGTACTTCCGCGATGGCATCCTCACCGTGAAAGATCAGACGCCAGTAGTCTTTCAGACCGGAAGAGTTCGGAAAGAAACAGCCCATTCCGATAATTGCAACAGGTGTATCCTGTTTATTTTCAATTGCTTGTCGTTTTTCGGCCATAATCCCTCAAAACAGTTGCGAAAATTTTCTGGTTTGCATTAGCGTCATTTTGACGGTCGACGTCGAAGCCTTGAACAGCGTCAAGGTCGCTCGCAGTCCGCAAAATTCAGCATATACTGTGCCAATTATTCGATTTGATTACGGATGATTGCTTTACACGGAGGCCATGCGTAATTCTATTTCGTTTTGAACAAGTGCCGCTACATATCAATTCGATTAGATGATTAACTTGTCTATATAATGCATTACAAAGAAAATTGCAAGCCATTGACGTGAATCATATTAGTTGATATGTTGATTTAACAAGTTTATAAGAAGGAAGCAGTGATACGATTTTTTAAAAACCGGGAATTATCTCAAAAACTAGGCGTCAACCTTGCACGTTGGAAACGTTGGTCGCGTGAATTTTTACCCCCCGATCCGCTAGGGGGCCTGCAATCCGGTGTTGCGCGTCATTACAGTATTGATGACGCCTTCACCGTCTATCTGGGAGGGCACCTGGTTGCCGACCTGAAGTTCAGCATACCCGAAGCCCGATGCATTCTGGAGGATCTTCGCTCCTGGTTTGGTGCGACGGGGGTCTATCTGAATGGACAGCTGCCTGATGAAATGGATGATGAAATTCCGTTGCCGGTAATGGATTATATCTTATTTATCAGCCGCAAAATGGAAGAACCCGATATCGCATCCGGTTTTCGTTATTCTATTCGAGCGATTGTATCCCGCCGAACCGTCAGAGAAAAGGGGGTGCCGATTAAAGAAGAGCGCTTTATCGAGCGCTGGCTGGACAGCGGAAACGAAGATCGGCGGCAGCATGACATGCTGAGCCTGAAGATGCTCAACATTACCGAAATTCTGTCACGGTTTGCCGCAAAATTGAGCCTGCCGGCCAACCTGTTTCCGCTCCTGAAACATAGATCAATTTGAAATTGGGGGCACTGATTTCGCTAGTTGTATTATTAATATACCAAGTATACAATTTGTATTTCGGCGGGCCATGCTGCGTCGTAGTCTTGGCGAAGACGGATTAATCATCGCGCACATCCAGCAAATGCTCGAGTTCGTGAAGCGGAAGCGGCCTGAATATTCCCACATCAGGTGGTACAAGGATATTTTGGCTGCGAAGCCAGTTGAAACGGGTGACAATCGAAGCGCCGAGCAGCAAATTCAGGGCCACAGTTACCGTTTTTCGATTTTCAGGCGCCGCCAGAAAGGAGCCCTTTGTCCATTCGTTAAAAGCTCCCATGGCCGGTCCGCACCAGATTTGATAGTCGATTCTGCGTGTCGGTTCACCCGTGTTGGCCCAGTTGGAAGAGCGGCCGAGATAAGATCGGAAAACAAGTGCCATCTTGTGTTTCGGGTTCCTTTCAGCCCTTACTATCTGCTGCGGATCCCTTGTGCGGAAAAAAGCTTTGGTCTGCTTCCATTCTTCTTCGAAGGCCTGTCGGAAAAAATCACGTTCCAGAACAGTTTTTTCCTTATCCGGGATTTCATCCAGGTTGGTATAACGGCTGTAGAGGTCATACAGCCGCATTGCCCGGAATGGAAACATGGTACCGCGTTTGAGTACTTGAACCTTGACGCCCATTTCGAACATATCCGCGGCCGGAGCCATTGTAACGTCGGCCTGGCTGGCTTCTGCCAGCATGCGGCGCACCGCCTCGCAAGTGCCGGCTTCGACACAGGCTTGATTGACTGAACCGGTCAGGATATAGCCGGCACCCAGAGCAAAAGCCGCGGCCGCTGAGCCGGGGGTGGCAATGCCACCGCCCAATCCCACGCACAGCGGCGTGTCGTAATGATATTTCTCAACCATTGTATCGCGCAGTGCGAGTATGGTCGGCAGCAGTGCAATAGCGGGTTGATTATCCGTATGACCACCGGAGTCGGCTTCGGCCGTCATGGTGTCGGCCAATGGAATCGTTTTCGCCAGTGCCGCCTGGTCGGGCGTTATCAAACGGCGATCCAGCAGTTGACTTAAAAATTTATCCGGTGGTGGTGCAAAAAATTTTCGGGCAACTTCTATTCTCGATATCTTGGCAATGATCCTGTTGGGGCAGATCGTGCGGCCTTTTTCATCGCGGTGGATATCCTTGACGCGGTAGTATACCAGGGGGAGCGTCAGATCCAGATAGGCCGATGCGCTGACGAGACGCACCTCCCGCTTCAAGTAAAGATCTACGGTAGCAGCCTCGAGATCCGGCTCGTTGGGACTGTGGATGAGGTTAAATCCGTACGTAATTCCTTTCAACTGCTCTTGCAGGCGGACAATTGCCTGCTCGATTTCAACGGGAGACAGCCCGGCGGCGCCAAAAAATCCCAGCATGCCGGCGCGGCCGGCTTCAGCGACCATTTCCACCGAGGCAATGCCGTTTGCCATGGCGCCGACTACATACGGATAGCGCAGATTGTGAGACTGTTTGAAGAATGGATCACCGAGGCTTTCCGGGTGCAGCGGAGTGACATAGGCCAGGAGCGGATACTGTTGCGAGTCGAATTTGGAAGTTTCCGGCTTTGTTGAACCGATGGTTGCCGTACCACCCCGGCCGACACCCGGACTGCCGCTCATGTCCAGTAGATAGACCGGGTCAGACACGCGCTGGATGGCTTTCTGGATCGTGTGAAGGCCGATTTGCAGCGGAAAATCGCCTTCCGCCCACCAGCCGATAGGGTTGGTATGATGACGTATTGATGAATGCATAAAGGTTTCCCATTTAGACGATAAGACATCGCATGTCAAGATTATCTGTTATCCCCGGGGGTGAAATTTTTGATGCATATTTTTCAGATGATCTCGGGCAACATGGGTATAAATTTGGGTGGTGGCGATATCGACGTGTCCCAGCATAATCTGAACCGCACGCAAATCAGCACCACCCTCCAGAAGGTGACTGGCAAATGAATGGCGCAAACTGTGCGGTGTGATTTTACTTTTAAGTCCGGCTTTCAAAGCATAGCGTTTGAGCAATTTCCAGAATCCCTGGCGGGTCATAGGTTTTCCGGCCCGGGCCACGAACAGGTAAGGGCTGGCGATGTTCTTTAAAAGTGCGCCCCTGGCGGATTTTAGGTAGTGTTCAATTTTGTGTTTTGCGTGCAACCCGATGGGAACCACGCGTTCCTTGGAACCTTTTCCAAAAACGCGGACATAACCGGCCTCAAGATTGATATCCCGCAATTTAAGGTTCACCAATTCCGATACGCGAAGACCGGCTGCATACAACAGCTCTAGCATGGCGCCGTCGCGAACACCATTAGGCTTTTCGCTGTCGGGTGCATCCAAAAGAAATTTGATCTCCTCAAATGACAGTACTTCCGGCAGTTTGAGACCGGTTTTGGGCAGGTCGACTAATCTGGCGGGATCGTGCCGCAGGACATTTTCCTGAACCAGAAAGCGGTAAAAGCCCCGTATGGTCACCAGATGTCTGGCACGTGAGCGAGCCGTTAAACCGACGTTGCGCATGGCAATCAGGTATTTGAGTATTATTGGCGTATCGTCGTCCGATACGTTGTAAATCTGATTTTTTTCAAGAAAATCGACATAACGGGTAAGATCGAGGCTGTAAGCTTCGATTGTTTTCGAAGATAGTCCTTTTTCGACTAGAAGATAATTTATATACTGATCAATGATAGTGTTGAGAGAAGCCAACGCAAATCCCGCTGCTTTCTAAATTTGATAATTAGCCGGATCAATCCGGTTAAGTACTTCAGCACCGTCGTCACGTACGACGACCATGTTTTCCAGCCGCACGCCGCCCCATTCCGGTAGATAAATACCGGGTTCGACGGTGGTTACCATACCGGGTTCGAGCCGGATATCTTTCAGGGGGCTCAAACGCGGGGATTCATGGATCGCAAGACCGGCGCCGTGTCCCAGACCGTGGCCGAACTTTCCTCCGAACCCTTTTTCTTCGATGAAATCTCTGGCGATCTTATCAACCGCTTTTGAACTGACACCCGGTTTAATGGCTTCGATCGCCAGACGCTGCGCATCAAGAACCGCTTGAAATACTTTTTTGAAAGTACTGTCCGGTCTATCGATGACAACCGTGCGGGAGATGTCCGAGCAGTAACCGTTTAATCGCGCGCCCCAGTCGAACAGAATCGGCTCGCCTTTTTGAATCACGCGATCACCGGGGATGGCGTGGGGCAGGGCGCCGTTGGGACCCGAAGCCACGATAGGGGGAAACGATAATCCTTCAGCGCCGGATTCACGCATTCCTTTTTCCAGCAGCCAGGCGAGCTCTTTTTCCGTCATCCCGGCTCGCAACCGCTGCATGCATGCACTGAACACCTCTTCGGCAATACGCAGTGCCTGGCGCATCAGGTCAACTTCCGGTTCTTCTTTGATGATGCGCAGATTCTCTACGATCTTTTCTACCGCAATCAATTCGGCTGGATAGTCCGCCTTTTCGAGTGCTGCAATCATTTTTTGGTATTGCATGCATGACATGCGGACACTTTCAAATCCGAGTCGTTTTGAATTTAATTTTTTCAAAACACCGGGAAGTTCTTCGGGCAGCCCTTCCCGGTAGCAAATGATATCGTATAGCGGTGCTTCGTTGCGGGCTTGAAGCTCATAGCGTGAATCCGTAGCCAGTATCAGTGACGCATCGCTGATCAGCAGCGCGCCGGCTGATTCGTCAAACAGGGTGTCTTCGCCCGTAAAACCGCTTAAATAACGACGATTTTCTCCTACCAGCACCAGCAGCGTATCGATATCGGTTTCTGAAAGAGATTCCCGCAATCGCTTGATTCGATTTTCGATTGAACTGTTCAAAATGACCACCTTTCATCCTGTCTTTAGGTTTAAGGGACATTTTTTGGCGTTATCAGCAAAAAAAGTGAGGGTGACTAAATTTTACATTCAAAATAGAATCTTTCAAATCTGCTGTCAACCACGTCCTGAATTGAAAATCCGGATGGCAACCCAAATTTTCAGTATACAATTGCTTGCGTATACCTGGTAAATGTTCTAATTTGGTGGTATCTTATACTCTGATTGAGCTTTTTACTCTATTAATAGGGTAGTATAGCTGAGTCAATGTAATTCATTGTGCTTTATTTCGGATATGAGTTTTCGATTTGGGATTTATTAAATTTCATTCTGGAAAAAATAATAAAATCAATCATAATTTGCATATTACATATGGAACACGACACTCGAAAGGTATCACCCATGAGCCGATGCCCAAATTCACTGCGCTCAGCGCTGTTTCTTGTTCCGGTGCTGGCAGTTGCCCTGATGGTGATGCCGGAATGCGCCAGCGCGTTCGACCGGTACAAGCGGGTCGTTAAATACGATAAATACTTTTCAAAGTATTCCAAAAGATATTTTGGGCCCGCTTTTGACTGGCACTATTTCAAAGCCCAGGCCATTGCCGAATCGCACCTGGAGCCCCAGGCCAAATCCCCCGTGGGAGCGGCAGGCATTATGCAGATCATGCCGCGCACCTACAAGGAAATACTTCGCAAGAATCCGAAAATAAGAGGCAGCCGCATGCAGCCGCGCTGGAATATCGCGGCCGGTATCTACTATGACCGGCAAATCTGGAATTTATGGAAAGCGCCGCGCCCGTTCCACGATCGTCTTCATTTTATGTTCGGCTCCTATAACGCCGGTAAAGGAAATATACTAAAAGCCCAGAAGATTGCCGAAAAGCGTGGCCTCAATCCCAATATATGGTCGTCCATCGAACCGACCCTGCCGGCGGTTACCGGAAAACGCAGCCGGGAGACGATCGGTTATGTCAAAAAAATCGATAAAATCAAAGGGGTGCTGAAGTAATGGAGATCCAAATCGTTATAATGAATTTTGTTTACGCCGTCCTCGGGGCACTGATCACCATTATTTTTATGGTCATCGGATATAAGCTGTTCGACGCCCTCACGCCTTTCAACACGTCCGAAGAACTGGCCTCCAAGAATATCGCCGTCGGCATCGTGGTAGGATCCATATTCATCGGTCTGGGGATCGCCATCGGCCTGGTAATCGGCATGGGGCTCAATTGAAGGTCGGTTGGCCCGTTAGGCCGTTTGCCGGTTTGCCTGTTTGCCCGTTGCGTGGGCCGTTTTCGTCCGGAGGGTGATTCCCAACTTGTTTGTACACCTTTTGTCTACCCAACTTTCGTAAACAACATTGATCGGTGTTGCGATATATACCTATTTTATTTGCTCCCCAATAACGCAGTTCCCATCCACGGATAATTATTGAATGACACCCTAATCGAGCGTTTTGGCTCGAATAGGGTTTCATTTACCATCCATCACGCGATACTATCCCACCTGGCAAACGGGCCAACCGGCTAACCGGCTAACGGGCCAACCGGCAAACCAGCTAACGGGCTAACCGGCCAAAAGGCCAACGGCCTTTTGGCCTACAAATTCCCGGCCAGTTTCAGCTGATTTTTTAATATGGAGAATCTGAATACCGGCTGGATCAGGTCGTGATGTTGTTTATAAAAAGGAAAGTAGACCAACAGGTAGCTTTTGGGAGTGATTTTGATAGTGTTTAACCGGGGATACTGTTTTCTTCTGGGTTTGATAAAATTGGCCAGCGTGATTTTCAGGCTTTCGACAGCCTCTTCCACCGGCAGGGTGACCGGGTAGCGTTCACCTTGGGGCAGCTCGGCTGCCAGAGACTCACGGGGCTGTGATAGTGTTATTTTGGTAGCCAGGGGCAGGAAGGTTTGGGGACGAATCTTGAAGCCCGGGCTCCAGAAATGAAACGGGATGTCCTGCCACTCATCTTTTAAGACTTTAGGGATATTTGCCGTTTTCACCAGATCCGCAAAAGACGCCAGTTCGATTCCGGCAATATCGGCCTTGACGCGCCAGAAGGGCATGTAGATCACTTCTTCCTCACCCTCGGTGGCCGGCATGTGTTTGAATTTTAATCTTTCCAGGCGTTTTTTACCCGGTTTCCAAGCCGAACTGCAATTTTTGCAGAGCAGTACCAGGGCGTCTTTGGCACAGTCCAGATCCCACCCGCAGTTGGGGCAAAGGGTCGGCAGAAATTCCAGGCGCCAGTCCGGCCGACCACCAGCGCCTGCGGTCTGCTCGAAATCCGGCGGCAGTGTTTCTGACGCGGGTTCGTTCAGTACAGCATCATACAGCTTGTCGGCCGCATAATATGGGGCATAGATCAGGCTGATGCTCTCACCAATGTGGGCTTGGTGAAAGACCGGTTTCGGCAGGTTGGATTGAAATCTTTCTTCAAAGACCTGCATCACATGGTCGAAAGTTTGGTTCGGGTGCAGAAATATTCCTTTGATTTCCGGTGAGACAAAGCGCAGCTTCTGCGTCTGGCTGCGGAAACCCAGAGAATGCGGGAAGTAATGTGATGCAAGTGCCTGGTGGCTGACATCGATGAATGTTTGCCGTACGCCGTCGGAAACACAGGAGAACAGCATCCCCTTAATACGCCAGTAAGGGAGATAGAGCAGGGTTTTGTCCTCTGGCGCTTTGTCGGGCAGAAAATATCGGAAATAGTCCTTCGTGTTCAGGTAGGACCTCACCCGGCAGAATCCGCAGGTGAAGAGCCGATCGGTTTCATCCAGCGTCACCGGTGCGCCGCACTGGGGACATTGATGTTCTATTTGTAAATTAAAGCTTCTCACCGCATTGGTTGCAAAATAGAGAATCGTCCAGATTTTCAGTCCCGCATTTCGAACAGCTTTTGGGTTGTGGTTTGTCCGCGACGGCCTGCCCGCAGCGTGAGCAGAATTTGGCACTGGGGGTCAGGTTTTTTCCACAATGGATACATTGATCAAAGACCAGTTGCTGATGCCCGCATTGCGGGCAGAACTTTGCATCTTTCCCAATCGGATTGCGACATTCCGGACACTGATATGCCTGCGGGGCCGCCGGTTTTGCGTCGGGTTTGGCACCGGCGAAGTACTGGGCGAACATGGCCGGCATCATCAGACCCAGGCCGGTACCCATGCCCATTCCGGCACCGGAACCACCCTGCGCTTCCGAAGCTTTTTCCATGGCCATGGCGGCTTTCATTTGCATTAGTTTTTCCATATCCTTGAAGACACCCATCCGGCTGCGGTCATCGATGGCTTCCTGCACTTCAGGCGGGGGGGTGACCGAATTGATATACAAATGGGTCAGGCGGATGCCGAAGTGACTGAAATCTTCGACTAGTCGACGGGTGAGTCCTTCGGACAGCTCATCGTATTTTGCGGGTAAATTCAGAACAGAATCGAGTGTTTCGCCCATGTAATCGTTGAAGCGCGAGACGATGACCCGGTTCAGATATTCCTCAATTTCAGCCGTGCTGAACATACCCTTGGTCCCGACCATGGTATTGATAAACAGTGCGGGCTGGACGATCTGAAAATTAAACACGCCAAATGCCCGCAGCCGGATTAGACCCAGTTCGCCGTCTTTAAATGCCACCGGATCCCGGGTACCCCACTTCAAGTTTGTAAAGATCTTCAGATTGACCAAATACACTTCGGCCCGCAGCGGGCTGGATCCGGCCCACGGCAAGCTGGCAATTTTGGTCAGAATAGGGATGTTGGCTGTTTTCAGTGTGTGACGCCCCGGACCGAAGGCACCGACCGCCTTGCCGCGATAGAAAAATATTCCCGCCTGACTTTCTCTGACGGTCAGCTGTGCCCCGTATTTAATTTCTCCGGAACCCTCTTCGGGGATACGGTGGACAAGTTCCTTGCCGGTTTCATCAAACCACTCGATATTTTCCAAAAAGATAAGATTGTTCGTACCCATGGTTTTACACTCCCGGTGATAGATTTTTAACGGATGTGACACCGTTTAGGTGCATGCGTCGGCGGGACTTAAAAAAGTACAGGTTTCTAAAATTATGTTATCGAAATAAATTCAAAAATCTTTAATCCCCAACCTGGATCATTTTCTTTTTTTTCTTCTGCGCAGCTGATATTTTCGAATTGCCCGTTCATGATCCTTAAAGTTGGTGGAAAAGTGATGGGTACTGTCTTTTTTGGAAACAAAAAAAAGATAGTCGGTCTCAGCCGGGTAGAGTGCGGCTTCAATTGCCGCAAGACCGGGGCTGGCGATGGGTCCGGGCGGCAGACCTTTTATTTTGTATGTATTATACGGCGTCGGTGTCCTCAGGTCCTTGCGGGTGAGGTTGCCGTTAAAGTCTTTCAAACCGTATATTACCGTCGGATCGGTTTCAAGCCGCATACCCTTGCGCAGCCGGTTGTGAAATACGGAAGAAATTAGGGGGCGCTCGAACGGTGCGCCGGTTTCTTTTTCGATGATGGATGCCAGCGTCAGCACTTGGTGGATTGAGTGGCCGGTTTCGACAGCGCGTTTTTTCCATTGGTCGGAAAACAAGGAATTCAAGCGCTCCACCATGACCGTAATCAAATCAACCGCTGATGCGCCCTTGGGGAAGTAATAGGTGTCCGGGAAAAGATATCCTTCGAAAGTTTCCGCGGGGATGTTCATCTGACGCACGAAAATCGGGTCCGTGGCAGCTTTCAGGAATTCCACCTGGGTCGCAAAACCGGCCGAGGAGATGATCTCTGCGATTTGTTTCAGGTTGTATCCTTCCGGAACGGTGAATTTGTAAAGCCTGACCTTGCCGACAACCATCGCCTCCAGGATCTTGTTCGGAGATAGGTCGGACGACAGCAGGTATTCACCGGCCTGGATACGTTTATCAGCGCCCTTTATGCGGGCCAGCAACCGAAACCGAAAGGTGCTTTTGATCAACCCCTCCCGGTACAGATATTGGGTCGTTGCCGCAAAGCTTTGACCGCGCTTGATGGTGATCAGCTTTTTCTGGGATTGTCCGCCAGCTGCGCGATCACTGTAGAAAATAAGATCCAGGTAAATACCGAAAACGGTTAAAAAGACAAGCAACAATGCTGTGGAAGTTATGGCAAGTACTTTATTTTTGTTCAAATCCGCTCCCCGCTAGATTGAATTCGACGCTATTTTTCTTATGGTAGGGCCTACGGATACCGTCATGGACAAAAGCCGGTTGCGGTAAATTTCTTCAGCGAAATCAAACAAGTCAACTGCCCCGCTCACTAAAAAAATGGCCCGCCGGAGCGGGATTCTTTCCTATATGATATTTTAATCACGAACTTTTGTCAAAGGTCTATTGTGTCTTTGGGCCTTTTTCGGTAGGATCTATCTGCTAAAACAGCGGCAACAAGGTTGGATTTGTGATTGATTGTGATTAGTTTTTAAGTTGATATACAAGCGACTGGAGGCGAGAGAGGGATAGATGCCGCAATCAAACAGGAGATCAAAACCGTACACAGGATTCGAACAAGGACCCATTCGACCGCCCAGTGAAGCGTATAGTCTACTGATTCGCGTGACCAGAAACTGCCCCTGGAATCGCTGCACTTTCTGTCCGGTTTACAAAGGATCGCGTTTTTCCACCCGGTCGGTGGCGCATGTCATAGCCGATATTGATTCGATTTCCGCCGGGATCGACGCCCTGCGAGAACTGAGCAATGAAACCGGCCGGGTCAATCAGGCAGATGTACAGCGCTTCGCGGACAACACAAAACCGGGAGAGCTTGCGGCCCTCAGCGCCGCATATAACTGGTTTGCCGGCGGGATGCGGTCGGTATTTTTGCAGGATGCTAACAGCCTGATTATCAAGCCTTCAGACTTGATTGAGATCCTTGAGCATTTGAAGAAAAGGTTTCCATGGATTGAGCGTATCACATCCTACGCTCGATCGCATACCATCGTGCGGATTAAAAGTGCGGACCTGAAGGCAATGTGTAAAGCCGGTTTGAACCGGATTCATATCGGTCTCGAGTCGGGATCCGACCAGGTTCTGCAAATGGTGAAAAAGGGCGTTACCAAGGAAATCCATATTAGGGCCGGACGCAAAGTCAGACAGGCTGGAATGGAGCTTTCAGAGTACGTCATGCCGGGCCTTGGTGGAAAAGACCTTTCCCGGGAACATGCCTTGGAAACCGCTGACGCCCTGAACCGAATCGATCCTGAATTCATCCGCCTGCGGACGCTGGCCATCCCCAACAGTGTCGAGTTGCACCATCAATATCGATCCGGGGATTTTAAAAAGTGTACCGATGTTGAAATGGCCGAGGAAATCGCCCTGTTCATTGCAAGTTTGGATGGTATAAACAGTGTTGTCAAAAGCGATCATATCCTGAACCTGTTTCAGGAAGTTGAAGGCCGCTTGCCGGCGGACAAAGAGCGAATGCTCGACGTCTTGTACAGCTTCCTCAAGATGCCGCCGCAACAGCAGGCCTTGTATCAAGCCGGCCGACGCGTAGGGATTTTTTCGCGACTGCAGGATCTTGAAAACTCACAGCTCAAGGCCAGGGCTGAAAAAATGTGCACTGAATTCGGTATCACCGCCGACAACGTCGATGCAGTGATCGATGAGATAATGAAGCGGTTTATCTAGCGAGTGCCTGAACGGGAAGTCCGGTTAATTCGGCCGGATTTTCGTTCAACCACCAATTAATACGAACAACTAGTCTGTTTGTCTTGACAGCTGTCATAATTCTCATTATGCAGTCACCACATCACTGTAACGACCGATTTAAAAAAAGGCTTGCTATCCAGTCGCCGGGCTTTGCAGGCGGTGATCAAATATTTCGTTCGGGTGTTGCGCAGCGTTGCGGATGATACGAGGTGACCTTTATGGCGAAACCCAAACTCAGACAACATATCATCAATCGTGAATGGTGCAAAGGTTGCGGCATTTGCGTGGAGTTCTGTCCGAAAAAAGTACTCGAACTGGATGATGCGGAAAAAGCGGTCGCGGCGCGGCTGGAAGATTGCATTTGCTGCAAACTGTGTGAGCTCAGGTGCCCGGATCTGGCAATTGATGTGGAAACAGAGTAGGTCATGACCATGAACGGAAACATAAAATTTGTCCAAGGCAACGAAGCCTGTGTTGAAGCCGCAATTTATGCCGGGCTGAGTTTTTTTGCCGGTTATCCCATAACGCCGTCTTCGGAGATTGCCGAACACCTGGCCAGGCGCCTGCCCCAAATCGGCGGCAAGTTCATCCAGATGGAAGATGAAATCGCTTCACTGTGCGCCATTATCGGTGCTTCTCTGACCGGGCATAAAGTAATGACCGCCACTAGCGGTCCGGGATTCTCATTGATGCAGGAAGCGCTCGGCTATGCGATCATGGCGGAAATACCGTGTGTTATTGTCAACGTTATGCGCGGCGGACCCTCCACCGGTATCCCCACCCACGGCAGTCAGGGCGATATCAATCAGGCGCGCTGGGGAACCCACGGGGATCATTCGATCGTTGCCTTAACCGCTTCCAACCACCAGGAACTTTTCGAAGTCACGGTGAGCGCGTTCAATCTGGCCGAAACTTACCGCACACCGGTGGTTCTATTGTTTGACGAGGTGGTCGGCCACATGCGCGAACGCCTCATCATACCTGAAAAGGGTGAGCTTCCGCTGGTAGAGAGGCTGAAAACCTCCGTCAAAGAGGGCGTGGATTATCATCCCTATCTACCGCGTGAAGACGGCCGGCTGCCGATGTCGGATTTCGGCGAAGTTCACCGCTATAATGTCACCGGCCTCTATCATGATATGTGGGGATTTCCTTCGAGTGAACCGCGGGTGGTGCACGGCCTGATCCGCCACCTGGTGGACAAGCTGGAAAACCGGGTCAACCAGATCGCCATGTTCAAGGAATATTTCCTCGAGGATGCCGAGTACATCCTGATCTCATATGGATCGGCCGCCCGCTCCGCCCTGCATGTGGTCAAAGACCGCCGGCTCAGGGGAGAACGCCTCGGGTTGCTCGAGCTTCAAACCCTTTGGCCGTTTCCGGCAGATATCGTGCGCAGTAAATGTTCAGACGCCAAAGCCGTGGTGGTGGTCGAGTTAAACATGGGACAGGTTTTGCAGTCGGTGAAAATTGCCGTGGATGATTCCGAAAGGGTTTTTCTGGCAAATCGCATCGACGGCGTATTTATCATGCCAGAAGATATTCTGAATATCCTGCGACTGATTCAGGGAAAAGGAGTCTAATCGATGGCGATCAAGGATTATCTTCGAGAGCGATTTCTTCCGCATCTGTGGTGTGCCGGATGCGGCCATGGCACTGTTCTCAACGGCCTGTTGCGAGCCGTGGAGCAGCTCGGCATGAGTAAAAACGAAATCGTCATGGTTTCCGGGATTGGATGCTCGGCCCGCATCACCGGCTATGTTGATTTTCACACCTTGCATACCATTCACGGCCGCGCCCTGGCTTTTGCCACGGGTGTAAAAATCAGCCGACCAGAACTGAACCTGATCGTTCCGATGGGAGACGGAGATGCGCTGGCCATCGGCGGAAACCACTTCATTCATGCCGCGCGCCGCAATATCGATATTACGGCGATCGTGATGAACAATCGTATCTACGGCATGACCGGTGGTCAATTCTCGCCCCTTTCCGGACCGGCTGTCAGTGCGACCACCGCCCCTTATCTAAGCATCGACCCCAGTTTTGACGTTGTGGAACTGTCCAAGGCCGCCGGCGCCACATTCGTGGCACGCACCACCACCTATCATGTCAAGCAGATTGCGGATTTCATCAGACAGGCAATCCTGCACGAGGGCTTTGCAGTGGTGGAGATCCTGAGCCAGTGCCCGACCCACTTCGGTCGGAAAAATAAAGAGGGCAGCGCCGTTGATATGATGAATCTGTACAAGAAAGTCACAACCCCGATCGGTTCCAAAGCCAAACAGGAAAATCCGGACCTGATCGAACGGGGCATCTTTGTCCAGGAGGAGAGACCCGAATACTGTCGGGAATACGAAAAGATTGTCGAAAAGGCGATGAAAGGGTAGGTACCATGGAAAGATGCAGAATGGTGTTTTCCGGCTCAGGGGGTCAGGGTGTCATAACCGCTGCGATCATTCTGGCCGAGGCGGCCGTGATTTATGAACAGGTCAATGCCGTCCAATCCCAGAGTTACGGGGCTGCAGCCAGGGGCGGTGCCACCCGCAGCGACGTCATCATTTCCGAGTCAGACATTCACTACCCCAAGGTTATCCAGCCCAATGTACTGGTCTGCCTCACCCAGACTGCTTATAATGCCTACTACCCCATTGTCCGCCCCGGCGGACTACTGCTGACCGATACGCGTTTCGTAACAACCGAACGAAAAGTCGATGCGCGGCAGGTGGAGCTTCCCATATATCAAACGGTCGTGGACCAGATTGGCAAACCGATTGTTTTCAATATTTGCATGTTAGGGGCCGTCGTCAGTCTGACAAAGCTCGTACGACCGGAATCGATCATGAAGGTCCTGGAAAAACGCATACCGTCCGGGTTTTTTGAAATGAATCAGAAGGCCCTCAACCATGGATTGGAAATGGGGAACGAGGTGGGTAGTTAGGTTTAGCCGGTTTGCCGGTTTGCCCGTTGGAAAGTTTACGGATTGCTTAAGTTCTTCCCACTATCCTGTAACTTGCATCCTGTATCCTGTATCCTGAAATTCTACCTGTTTAATAGAAAAGATTAACATCCTCAATTTTAGACATTTTAGGCACTTTAGGCAATTGAGGCATTTCATTTCTTAGTCATTTTCTTTGCTTCTCACGGCTCTGACATAAAAGTATCCGCTAAAATCCTGCCAGGCCACGTATCCCATATCGCTGCTCACGTACCATGCAGCCGTGAATGATCGCCGATCGCAGCTCCACAGCCATTTCTGCGTCTGGTCGAATATCGGTTCGATGCAATAATCTTCTCCCTGGGGGACTTCGGTCAGCAGGGTCATCAGTTCATCGATTGTCGGCAGGCGCCAGTCCCGGCATTCGGCAAAATACGTTTCATTAAGCTGTTCGACGTATTTATGGGCCTGGTGCCATGTCATCGGAAATTCCGAGCCGAATTGCTGCCAGACAAGCCCAGTGGTGCGGTCGGCGATAGTACCGTTCGGATGGATGGTAAATTCATTGCGGACATAGAAGGCGGGGCGCCACAGGTCGTCTATTGCAAATACTTTTCTGGCGGCCCGCGGGTCGACCTTGATACATTGGTTGCGGGATTGCCGATGTTGCGTTTTGGATTCATACTGCGGCTTGGGTGCCGCAGGTTCAGGCAGACTGCAGATATTCGTCTTTTTTTCTTCCCATGACTGGTGAAGGATTTCCAGGTCCGCCAGCATCAGTTTGGCGCTGGCGTACCGATCCTGACTTCTGGCCGCAAGCGCTTTTTCAATAAAATTGTTCCAGGATTCGTCCAGGTCGACATTAAAGCGGCTGATCGGCGAAAGGTTGTCTGCGGGCAATACCCCGGTCAGCATCCGATACAAGGTGGTTCCGACGGCATACAGGTCGGCACTAAAGTCAACGCTGTCAGGATCTTCCTCCTGCTCGGGCGGTGCATACCAGGCGGAGCCGACTTTAAGGCTGCGCGGACCGCCGAATTTTTCACCCCTCAATTTTGAAAGACCGAAATCGCATATTTTGATAGTGTCCTGATCGGTCACCAGAAGATTATACGGTTTGATATCCCGGTGGATCACACCGGCATGATGCAGACACGCCAATCCCTGCAGCGTTTGCCGGGTGTAATAAATTGCTTTATCGACTTTGATTTTCCGTGACGGCAATTCTACCTGGGAAGATTCACCGATCATGACCCCGAGATTGTTCACATAATAATCCATCAGATAGTACGGCTTTCCGTCGGTTTCGCAATAATCCAGGATTTCGACGATATTGGGATGCCGCAGTCTGGCCATGGTAATCGCTTCGGCTTTAAACATTCTGCGGATACTGTCCAACCCCATCAGATCGATCAGCAGTGGATAGGGATCCAGCATTTTAAGGGCGGCGATTTTTCCGATAACCGGATGTTCGACTTTAAAAATCTTGCCCATGCCGCCACGGCCAAGAAGCCCCAGTATTTTATATTTGCCGATATATCGCATAATTTGTCGTCGCCAAATTTCAACACTTGGCTGAAATCATATAGTTGTTAACGGCACTATCCTTTGAGGGACCTGAAACAACAATTTTAGAATAATCTACACGCCACTTGTAACTCGCAACCGCAACCCGTAACCAGCAACTCGCCTACCAAAGCCGATCGGCATGCGACCGCGGGAGATCTGCGTCGATGATCTTCTTGGCAACACTGGCGATATCGTAGGCGACGTATTTGACTTCGATGGCATCCTCGGATGTATCCCAGATTACGTACTTGGCGTTGTTGTCTCCATCCCGCGGTTGTCCGACACTGCCGACACTGATGATGTAACGGATATGGTCGGAAAGTTGCAACCGGCGGTCAGGCACGATATCAGCGCCAAGGGTGTGTCCATCATAGTATATGATATGCAGATCGTGCGTGTGTCCGATAAAACAGAGTCTTTCCTTTATCGTTTCAAATACCCGGCGCCTATCGGTTTCCGAAGCTTCAAAATAGTATCGCGTTGCCGAATCCGGAGGAAAACCGTGGACAAAACGACAGTTATGGGCAATCCTGACAAAATTCAATTGAGAGATATACGCCCGGGAGTTATCCGATAACCAGCCGATGATCTTAATTAGTGATTTGCGCGCCATGGGGTTGAACCAGGACAGATGCTCAGGTTCGATGACCGCCTGCTCGTGGTTGCCGAGTATCGAAGGGATGTTGTTTTCCAGCAGTGTCTCGATAACGCGATTCGGTTCGGGGCCGTAGCCGATATTGTCGCCCAGACAGACGACATCATCGACCCGGGATCGGTCAATGTCTTCTAACACCGCCGACAGCGCATCCCAGTTCCCATGAATATCTGAAATCACTGCAAGCCGCATTTGTTTCTATCCTGATTAAAACAGGTGAAAGTACCAGTAGATTAACTGGGGTCCGAAGAAGATATAGGTGACGGCGCCGATGGCTAGAAACGGGCCGAACGGTACCGCAAGCTTCATATTCTGGCGGGTGGCCATCATGACGGTCAAGCCGATCAGGGTTCCGGTTGCCGATGCAACAAAGATGGTGAAAAATACCCCTTTCCAGCCGATCAACGCGCCGATCATCGCCAGCAACTTGATGTCACCGCCGCCCATTCCCTCTTTTCGGGTCAGCAGGTGATAGATCCAGGCGACCAGAAAAAGACTGCCGCCGCCAATCAGAATGCCGATGAGTGATTCTTTCCAGGTGACCGTGGGCACTGCCAGCCCAGCCAGAAAAAATACGACGATCCCCGGAAGCGACAGTACATCCGGGATGATCCGGTGATCGATATCTATAAAGGTTATCGCCATAAGCACGGCAATAAACGCATAGTTTACCGCCGCTTCAATCGAAAGACCGAACTTGAGAAATACAACAATCGCAAAAAGACCTCCCAGCAGTTCAATCAGCGGATAACGTATGGTGATCTTTGCATGACACCGGCGGCATTTGCCCCTCAACAGCAAGTAGCTCAGGACCGGTATATTGTCATAGAAACGAATCCCGGCGCCGCAGCTGGGACACCGGGAACCGGGAGTGACGATCGACTGAGCGGCCGGTATACGGTATATGCACACGTTCAAAAAACTGCCCACGCACATGCCGAACACAAAAGCCATAAGCGTTAATTGCCACTGGTAGATGTCCATCTCAGTTATACAGCCATATATGTTTTCGTATGCATGAAATATAAGTTTACTAGGTTAATTGGATTAGTCGAAAAAATCAAGATTGATATTGTAAATGTGACAAAATGCTTTATAATAATTAACTTATCTATTATAATCGCCTGCTTTCAACCGGTCCTTTTTCAGATTCGATCGGCCGGTCCGGAAGCGAAAAAACGGGTCGGAGTGGTTATGGCTGAGACTGATAAAGATGATTTGATTAGCATTCTGGAAGAAGAGGACGTCATTTCGGAAATTCCGCTGACACTTCCCATGATGCCGGTACGCGATATTGTTATTTTTAGCGATATGCTTTTGCCTCTTTTTGTGGGTCGGGATAAATCGGTGCGGGCCGTGGATGAATCCGTGTCCAAGGATAGCTTTTTGTTCCTGGCGACCCAAAAGGATCCGGCGATTGAAAACCCTGAACCGGATGACATATATCGTGTCGGAACCGTCAGTCGGGTGCTGCGTACGCTAAAGCTGCCGGACGGTAGAGTCAAGACCCTTGTTCAGGGAATCACCAAGGCGCGGATTCAACGCTATGTCGCTAAAAAATCCTACTACCGGGTGAGAATCGAAATTGTCGATGAATTTACGGTTGAAGATTTATCGCTTGAAACCGAAGCCTTGATGCGCAACGTGCGCGAACACTCCGAAAAAATTCTGACTCTTCGCGGTGAGATGTCCGCGGATGTGACCACCGTACTGGACAGCATCGATGAACCGGGTAAACTGGCCGATCTGGTGGCCACAAACTTGAAGTTGAAGATCGAGGAAGCCCAGGAATTGCTTGAAATTATCGATCCCGTCCAGCGTCTGGAGAAGGTTAACACTTTCCTTTCGCGTGAAGTCGAACTTTCGACGATGCAGGCGAAAATTCAATCCGAAGTCAAAGACGAAATTTTCAAAAATCAGCGGGATTATTTTTTAAGGGAGCAGGTCAGGGCGATCCACAAGGAACTGGGAGAGCAGGATGACAGGATTCAGGAGATAGAAGAATACCGTAAAAAAATAAAACGGGCCAAGATGTCCAAGGAGGCGGAAAAAGAAGCTACCAAACAATTGAGGCGTCTTGACCAGATGCATCCGGACTCGGCAGAGTCAGCCGTGGTGCGTACCTATTTGGACTGGTTGGTCGAAATGCCCTGGAGTAAGACCACCCGGGACACCATCGATATAAAAACCGCCAAAAGCGCTCTGGACACGGATCACTACGGGTTGGAAAAAGTAAAAGATCGCATCCTGGAATATTTGAGCGTGCGTAAATTGAATGCCAAAATGAAGGGTCCGATTCTATGCTTTGTCGGTCCGCCCGGAGTGGGCAAAACCTCTCTGGGGCAGGCCATCGCGCGCGCGCTGAATCGTAAATTTATCCGCATCTCCCTGGGCGGTATCCGCGACGAAGCCGAAATCAGAGGCCATCGCCGGACCTACATCGGAGCCCTTCCGGGACGTATCCTGCAGGGCTTGAAGCAATGCGGCAGCCGTAACCCGGTCTTTATGATGGATGAGATCGACAAACTGGGTTCGGATTTTCGCGGCGATCCGTCCTCGGCCCTGCTGGAAGCATTGGACCCGGAACAAAACGCCGAGTTCAGTGACCACTATCTGAATCTGCGGTTCGATTTATCTAAAGTAATGTTTATTCTCACTGCGAATATAACCGACACGATTCCTTCAGCGCTTTTGGACCGCATGGAAGTCATCACCCTGCCGGGGTACACCGAAGACGAGAAAAGAAGAATTGCCCAGCGGCACTTGATACCGCGCCAGTTCAAAGAGAACGGACTGAAGCCCGACAGGCTTTCAATCAGCGCGGGAGCCGTCGATCTGATCATCTCGGAATACACCTCTGAAGCCGGACTGCGTAACCTCGAACGTGAAATAGGCACCATCTGCCGCAAAGTTGCCCGAAAAATTGCCGAAGGCAAGCGCGGATCTTTCAAGATCAACCGCAACAATCTGCACAAGTTTCTGGGCATCGCCAAGTATTATCCTGAAATGGATCAAGAAAAAAGCCAGGTCGGCCTTTCGACAGGTCTTGCCTGGACCCAGGCCGGCGGCGAAGTTATGTATGTTGAGGCATCTTTGATAAGGGGCAAGGGCGAATTGATCATCACCGGGCAGCTCGGCGACGTTATGCAGGAGTCGGCCCGGGCTGCAGTGAGCTACTCGCGCGCCAATATCCATTCCTTCGGCGGCAAAACCAGCATTTTTGACAGTGTCGATGTGCATGTCCATGTACCGGCCGGCGCCATACCCAAAGACGGGCCGTCGGCGGGCATTGCCATGGCAACGGCACTCGTGTCGGCAGCCACCGGTAAACCGGTCCGCAATGATGTGGCCATGACCGGCGAAATAACCCTCAGGGGCCGGGTGCTGCCAATAGGCGGTCTGAAGGAGAAAACCCTCGGTGCATTGAGGGCCGGTATTCACACCATCATCATACCGGCCAAAAACAAAAAGGACGTGGGTGAAATTCCGGCACGCATCAAACGCAAAGTAAAATATCTTGCCGTTCAGAGTATGGACGAAGTCCTTGGCATCGCGCTGCTGAAAAAACCGGCGGGCAGCAAACAAAGAAGCAAAAGACCAACCGCAAAACAAACAAAATAATGGCGCAGTAAGCTCCGATTCCCAGGGTTGTTTTAAAAACGTTTCCAGTCGCCATTTTTCAAGATTTTAAAATTCGAGCGCTTATGAAGATCCTGGCTGTAGATACGGCCACCGGCAGTTGCAGTGCAGCGGTTGCCGTCGATGGAGAGTTGCTGGCAGAAATAACGCTTTCACGCGATGAAACCCATTCCAAACATTTAGTCGGCCTCATCCAGCATGTTAGCCAGGTTGCAGGGGTGACTCTGGATGAAATTGACGGATTTGCCGTCACAAGAGGGCCGGGTTCCTTTACCGGTTTACGGATCGGTATCAGTACCGTTAAAGGGCTGGCAGCCGCTTCCGGCCGGCCGCTGGTCGGTATATCGAGCCTGGCGTCGCTGGCTCAGCAAGGCAGGGCGGGCGAGCATCCAATCTGTTCGATGATCGATGCACGCAGGGGAGAAGTCTACGTTGCCCGTTACCGCCACAAAAACTGTGGACTGTCGCCGGAAGATAATGAGCAGGCGCTGGCCCCGGACCTGGCATTGCGTTCGATACAGGGTACGTGTGTGTTTGTGGGCAACGGTGCCGTTGTGTACCGCCAGGTAATCATGGATCATATGGGCAAGCGTGCACACTTTGCTCCCGCAGCCCAGCATATCATACGGGCTGCAACAGTCGCACAGCTGGCTTGGCAAAGGTTTGATGCGGGCGACACCGATGATCTCGAGCGGTTTGTACCGACTTATCTGCGTAAATCGGATGCCGAGCTGAACAGACAGAAAAACATGTTGAAATCGAACAGGTCGTAATGCGGCTGAATTTATGGTATTCATTGACAATTTTGTCTGACTCTGGTATCAAAAGGGTCACGTATCGAGCAACCGTGATGAATGGGGTGTTTTCTGCAAGGATGATAGATGGACAAATTTTCGTGGTCTGAGCCGCCGGCTCAGACAGCATTTCCGGTGGCGAAACCCGGCTATCCCTTTATTTTTGCCAGTGCTTTTGTAACCGCAGTATTTGCCCTTCTCGAGGTTACTTTCCTGGCATTGGTCGGGCTTATCGCCACTTTTTTCATAGCCTATTTTTTTCGGGACCCGGACCGTGTGATTCCCCGCACCGAAGGGACGGTTGTCGCGCCGGCTGACGGCAAGGTCATTGCCATCCAAAAGAGCGGAGACAACCTTTACTATGAAGGAGACTGTAAAAAAGTCAGCATTTTCATGTCGGTTTTCAATGTGCATGTGAACCGCATCCCCTTTGAAGGAGAGGTAAAAAAAATAGATTATCACCCCGGTAAATTCATTGCCGCTAACCGTAACAAAGCTTCCAGCGACAATGAACGCAACGCCGTTTATATCGAAACCGAAGACGGAAAGAAAATCACCGCTGTTCAAATTGCGGGTCTGGTTGCACGGCGAATCATCTGCAGAATTCAGGAAGGCGATGCGGTTGTTCGGGGCCAGCGTTTTGGAATGATTTGTTTCGGATCGCGTGTAGACATTTATCTGCCACCGGATTCTGAGCTGAAGGTCGCCGTAGGGGACGTTGTAATGGCCGGAACGTCGGTACTTGGGGAGTTGGGATGAGAAAGCGGAAAAATACAAATGGAGAACGGCTGCGGCGCGGGATATACATTCTGCCGAACATATTTACTTCTTTAAACGTCTTTTTCGGCTTTTACGCCGTCATTGCTTCCGTAAACGGCAATTTCGTGGCTGCAGCATATGCCATATATATTGCCGCAGTTTTTGATCTACTGGATGGCAAGATTGCCAGAGCGACCAATACGACCAGCAAATTCGGCATTGAATACGATTCTCTGGCCGACCTTATATCTTTCGGTCTGGCTCCGGGTCTGATGATGTATTTATGGGCACTCAAGCCCATGGGAAGAATCGGCTGGCTGGCCGCTTTTCTATTCATGGTTTGCGGTGCGCTTCGCCTGGCGCGGTTTAATACGCAGACAGGCAAAGTGAGCAGCGAGCATTTTGTCGGCTTGCCGATTCCGGCGGCCGCCTGCATGACGGCGGCTACGGTTTTGCTGTGGCACAGACTCGATTTTTCGGTCGAAAGCCACAAATTCGTGATGCTGGCGATGCTCTATATAATTGCTTTTTTGATGGTCAGCAATATCCGCTACAACAGTTTTAAAAAAGCGGAACTTTTCCGCAAGATGAATTTTAACGTGCTTGTGGCCGCCATACTGGTTTTGATTTTTATCGCCGCACAACCGTCCATTGCCCTGTTTTTTTTCGGGCTTTCCTATGTCCTATCCGGACCCCTCACTACTGTTTGGCGTTTAAAAAAGCTTAAGTCAGTGAAAGTCGAGCCCCATAAAGCAGAGAAGCACCGGACAATTCCATAACAGTTTCAAGTAATATTCAAAGTATTCCCGTGGGCAAACACCGGTTTGGACCCAACGGATTCTTATTAACCATTTCAAATGGGTGAAAAAAATGTCAAATGTCTATGAAGTTGCAGTGATTCCCGGTGACGGTACGGGACCGGAAGTGGTAAGAGAAGGCATCAAGGTAATGGGTAACGTTGCCGCCCGATGCGGATTCAAGTTGAACTTTACTAGCTACGAACTGGGCGGCGAGAATTACCTTGCCACCGGCGATATACTGCCGGATAGGGTTACAGAGAGTCTGGCCCAGGCGGACGCAATTTATTTAGGTGCTATCGGACATCCGGATGTAAAGCCGGGTGTGCTGGAGAAGGGAATTCTTCTATCCCTCCGGTTTCACTTTGACCAGTATATAAATTTGCGTCCGGTGAAACTGTATGAGGGTGTCGAAACACCTTTGAAGGATAAAGGCCCGGAGGACATCGATTTTGTGGTTGTGCGTGAAAATACCGAAGGAATATACGCAGGTGCCGGTGGCTGTCTCAAGCGCGGGACATTGGACGAGGTGGCGGTACAGGAATCGATCAATACCCGCAAAGGCGTTGAACGTTGCATTCGATATGCTTTTGAATACTGCCGCCGGCGCAACAAACGCAAGAAATTGACCCTGTGTGGCAAGACCAACGTACTGACCTTTGCATTTGACTTGTGGGAAAGAACCTTTCATGAGGTCGCTGAAGAATACCCCGACATTCAGGTCGATTATGCCCACATCGACGCCATATGCATGTGGATGGTTAAGAACCCCGAGTGGTTTGATGTGATCGTGACCGACAATATGTTCGGCGACATTATCACCGATCTGGCGGCCATGATCCAGGGCGGTATGGGAATCGCTGCCGGCGGTAACATCAATCCGGAAGGTGTGTCCATGTTTGAGCCGATCGGCGGTTCGGCGCCCAAATACACCGGTAAAAACATGATCAACCCCATTGCCGCTATCTCCGCCGCTCAACTCATGCTGGAAACCCTCGGCGAGCAAAAAGCCGCCGATCTGATCGATAGTGCGGTCCAGAAAGTACTTCGGGATGATATCGCCGATGTGGCGGCCGGCAGGATGGGTCACACCACCGAAGAGGTTGGCGACCTGGTGGTGAAGTATATTAGTGAATAGGATTGAAGTTTTCTGAGCGTATTGGGATTTTTGCGTGAGGGTATCTGAAAAAAGAACATCGAACTCGCCAAAGGCGAGCAAGCACTTGTCTGCCATCGGCAGATCGAACGTCCAACATCGAATTTATACATTAATTGACTTGTAAGCTTGTACCATTCAGCCGGGCTTGCAGGATTGTTGATACTTCGCAAAAGGAAATTGAACCATGAGCGACAAAAAAGTAAATGTGGCGGTTGCCGGTGCTACGGGCGCTGTCGGCAATCAGATGATTACCTGTCTGGAGGAGAGCAAATTTCCGGTAAAAACCATCAAGCTGCTGGCCTCACACCGCTCGGTCGGTCGCCAGTTGCGCTTCAGAGGAGATCTGATCCCAGTGGAGGAATTAACCCGGGACTCTTTTAAGGGCGTAGATATTGCTCTTTTCTCCGCCGGCGGCGGCACAAGTAAAGAATTCGCACCGATTGCCGCCAAAGACGGCTGCGTCGTGGTGGATAATTCCAGCGCCTGGCGCATGGATCCCGAAGTGCCGCTGGTGGTGCCGGAGGTCAATCCGCACGCCATCCAGGGCTATACCCAAAAGGGGATTATCGCCAATCCCAACTGCTCCACGATACAGATGGTGGTCGCATTAAATCCGATTTACAGAAAATGCGGCATCAAACGGATCGTGGTATCGACATACCAGGCCGTGTCGGGAACCGGCAAAAAGGCCATCGATGAACTCCTGGATCAGACCCGGGCCATGATCAATTTTCTGGATGTTGAAAAAAGTGTATATCCGCATCGCATTGCTTTCAATTGTCTGCCCCATATCGACGTATTCCAGGACAACGGGTATACCAAAGAGGAAATGAAGATGCTAAATGAGACCCGCAAAATTCTGGAAGACGATACCATCGGTGTTACCGCCACAACCGTGCGAGTCCCGGTATTTTTCGGTCATTCCGAGTCGGTCAATATTGAGACCCAGGCGCATATCACGGCCGATGAAGCGCGTGGACTGCTTGCAGAATCGCCCGGCATCAAAGTAATGGATGACCCGCGTTCAAACCTTTACCCTCTGGCCATCGATGCTGCCGGTAGCGATCTGACCCTGGTGGGGCGAATTCGGCAGGATGAATCGATTCCAAACGGCATCAACCTGTGGATCGTGGCAGACAACATTCGCAAGGGTGCTGCAACCAACACCGTTCAAATAGCTGAGTTGCTCGTGCAGGAATATCTGTAACCGGGGTTGAACATTTTTTCAGGCGCATTATTGTTTAGACGGTTTCATTCCGCGTTGGAAATTGCATGCTAGATATTACCTAATCCGGTTAAACCGGAATGAATAGCCACAAAGGCACAAAGACACAAAAAATAAATGTTTATCATAATTAAACTTCGTGTCTTGGTGTCTTGGTGGCGAATATTGTGTTAGATAAATCCTTCGCAAATACGATGTGATTTCGATAAATAGCACCTAAGGAGCATGGCCACAGTGGAAAAAATACCCCTGACCAGAAATGGATACGATACCCTGAAAAAGGAGCTGGAAAGACTCAAAAGGGTGGAACGTCCTGAAAATATCAAAGCCATAGAGGAAGCGCGCGCCCACGGCGATCTGTCTGAGAACGCCGAATTCGCGGCAGCCAAAGATCGACAAGGTTTTCTCGAAGGACGGATCGGCGAGCTGGAGTATAAACTGGCCAATGCCGACATTATCGATCTTAGTAGGCTGTCCAAAGAGCGGGCTGTTTTCGGCAGCCGGGTCGTTCTTGAAAATATTAATACCGGCGAGGACGTTGAGTATCAGCTCGTCGGACCGGATGAATCGAACATCGCGCAGGGCCGTATTTCGATATCGTCTCCGCTTGGAAAGGCAATTATGGGAAAAAAACCGGGGGATGAGCTCACGCTCAAGGTGCCCGGAGGAACGCGCAGTTACGAGCTGGTAGAAATATTGTAGCACCAGCTGTAATGAAGGCGGCAGTATATGGGATAAGAACTCCATCATTCCATGTGGCGTACCAATGCGGGTTGCCACATAAAGCACTATGTTTTTAACAAGTTGTAGAAATTTCGAGACATCTAATTATTACCATAACCTGGAGGTTACGCAGTGGCAAGAATTACTGTTGAGGATTGCTTAAAAAGAGTAGATAATCGATTTTTACTGGTAAACATCGTTGCACGCAGGGTCAGACAGATTCGAGAAGGATCGGAATACCTAGTGAGCTCTCCCAAGAATGAAGATATTGTTATTTCACTCCGGGAAGTAGCGGCCGGGAAGGTTAATTTAAAAAAAATAGAAGAAAAAGAGTTACCGGAGCCGGAAACCGAAGAAGTCACAGCCGATGAATAGATTTTGCGCCTGAAAAGTTATACATATAAAACGCTCAATCGTATGGTGGGCAAAGCCATCCACCGTTACGAAATGATTTCGGATGGGGATCGCATCCTCGTCGGGCTGTCAGGGGGCAAGGACAGCCTGACGCTGATGTGGATCCTGATCGAGCGACTGCAGCGCATTCTCATCGAATATGAACTTTTTCCGGTGTACATCGATCCGGGATTCGAGGGTGGTTTCGGCCAATCCCTGGCAGCCTACTGCAATCAGGCCGGATACAACCTGCGAATCGAACATACCGATTACGGCCTGCAGGCACACGGTGCTGAAAATCGCGAAAATCCGTGCTTTCTGTGTTCCTGGCATCGGCGCAAGCGTCTGTTTGAAATCGCCGATGAACTGGGTTGCAACAAGGTGGCTCTCGGGCATCACAAGGACGACATTATCGAGACCCTGTTCATGAATATCTGCTATGCCGGCGAAATCAGTACCATGAAGCCGGCACAAACCTTTTTTAAAGGCCTGTTCACCGTTATCAGGCCGCTGGCCCTCGTGGATGAGGACACCACCAAACGGTTTGCCCGCGAACAGAAGTTTCCAAAGTTCGTCAATCCCTGCCCCAGTTCGAACAATTCGAAAAGACGGGAAATAAAAAAAATGCTTGACCGGCTCTACCGAGATAATAAAAAGGTCAGAGGTAATATTTTCAGGGCGATGAGTCATGTTAATCCGGATTACTTAATATAATGAAAGCGCATATCAGACATGTGAATCAGGGGATGAAAGACATTCAGAACGAGCGTGATCACCGCAACATCCCCATCGACAAGGTCGGCATCAAAAACCTTCAGTATCCGATCACCGTTCTCGACCGCCAAAAGGGCTACCAGCACACGGTTGCTTCCATCAACATGTATGTCGATTTACCCCACAAAACCAAGGGTACCCACATGAGCCGGTTTGTCGAGATTCTTCATCTCTTCCGGCCGGAAGTCTCCCTGAAACGGATTGGGGAGGTGCTGGAGCAGATGAAAAAACATCTGAATGCGGCCTCGTCCCACATCGAAGTCGCGTTTCCCTATTTCATCGAAAAGAAAGCACCGGTCAGTCATTCACCGGGATTGATGGACTATGCCTGCAAGTTCCAGGGATCCAGCGATCCAGGCGGTAAAGTCGATATGGTGGTTGAAGTTACCGTCCCGATTTCTTCGGTGTGCCCTTGTTCCAAGGAGATCAGCAGTTACGGCGCGCACAATCAGCGGGGACAGGTAAGAGTTCGCACCCGCTTTGTGAAATTTATCTGGATCGAAGATATGATTCAGCTGGTGGAAGAAGCAGCCTCCAGTGATGTTTTTTCGGTGCTGAAAAGGGTCGATGAAAAGTGCGTCACCGAGCGCAGCTTTGAAAATCCCAAGTTTGTTGAAGACATTGTCCGCGATATTGCCGTGCGGCTAAAAGCGGATGAAAATATCACCTGTTTTTCGGTCAGTGCCGAAAATTTCGAATCGATTCACAATCACAGTGCATATGCGCACATCACCAGCGGTAGCAGAGAGTAAATCAGCGGTAGTTAGCATGCCGGCCGCCTTCAATCCGTTGGCCGGTTTGCCCGTTTGCCAGTTAGCCGGTTTGCCCGTTGGAAAGTTTACGGATTGCTTAAGTTCTTCCCCCTATCCTGTAACTTGCATCCTGTATCCTGAAATTCTATTTGTTGAACAAAAACGATTAACATCCTCAACCCTGGCCCAGACCGATCCCCGGTACTGTTCAATAAAAAGTTACATTTTGAATTACAATTAGGCTGCACCAATACACATAGACAAGTCGCACCAGGGCGGGCTTTTGGCATTCCACGCCCGCGATCGCGAGCCGCTCAGGCGAGGCGGGCGGGTTAGCGCATTTTAGGCACTTTAGGCATTTCTACTTCGAGCCATTTGCGCTTTAAGGCAGGAATTTTAAAAGTCTTCGAACCACCGGATTGGTCGACTTTCCGCGGGTGTTAATCAGGACTGCGTATCGGTAATGCCCGCCGCCGGTACTGTTGATGTATCCCGCCCGGGTGCTGATGCCGTGTAGTGTTCCCGTCTTGTAGTAGGTTCGGCCCTTGTGCCGCATCAGATAGCGGTAAGGTTCAAATCCTTCCAGCACCTTGACGAGATCTTTGGCCGAGATCTTATTTTGGCGCGAGATCCCGGAACCTTCGGTCATGCGCAGTTTCTCCAGTCGCAGAACATCCCGGGAGTAGGCCGTTGCTACCCGGACACCTTTGGAGATCGTGCCGGGCGGTCCGTATGCGTCGACCCCGGCGGCAATCAGGATCTGGTTGGTGGTGTAATTGTTGGAATGCTCCAGCAGCCTTCCGATGATTTCTTCTAACGTAAATCTGGATTGATAACGGTAGACCAGGCGGTCTTGGTTCTCGCGGACCTGCCCCAGCTTGACGACACCGCTGGTCCTGAGCCCCTCCTGTCGCAGAAAGTATTCGAACAGGTGACCGGCATACAGGGTGCATTCATTTTCGTTGTGTGACAGGACAATGCGGCCGGCCTTCAACTTCGAGCGCTGAATCCGTGGCAACGCAAACGGCAGCAAGGGCGTCTGGGATTCGGCACTGATGTAGACGCCGTTTTCTTTTTTGAAGTTGACCGTGTTGAAGTTGACACACAGGGCGCCGTTGGGAGCGTCATACGGTTCGGAAGAGGAGGAAATTCCGGGAATCACCAGCGGTTGGGTGAAAAACGAATCATCCAGGACGATGTGGTTGATTTTGTCCAGGCGGCGCTTAAGTTCCCGGGCGATGTCGGCCACAACCTCGGACACCAGCAGGGGATCGCCGTAGCCTTTGATCTTCAGGTTGCTATCTTCATCCACGTAAAATTCCGTTGTAAAACGATAGCCCAGACCCAGGTGATGAATGGCAACCAGGGAGGTCAGGATTTTGAGGGTGGATGCCGGGATCAGGGCTTTGTCTTCATTCTTGGCAAGAATTGTCTTGCCGATGGCGTCTACCACCAGAACAGCATCCCGTGCACTGATCAGTTTTTTAATTTTTTTCAGATCTTCTTTAGCCGAACTTGCCGGCAACCAGGGACTGCCGAGCCACAGACCGATTACCATTACTGCCAACACCGCTCGAGTTGTCGCTTTAGACGTATTTTTAATCTCCACGCTCTGCTAAATGACCTCCTTTGTTAAACGTGATGAATTCGTAATTATCGCATTCATCATGCTTTGGATATTAAAAGGATGCCCACATGTTTTTAAATTTTTCCCGGCTCAATTTCAGATATTCCTTATCCGCAGTAAACACCTCGAACGTCACGGTTCCGTCGTATCCGGTCTTTTTCAGCGCTCTTAGAATTTTTGGAAAGCGCACGCTCCCGGACCCGATGGGCAGATGATCATCGCGTTTGCCGAAGTTGTCGCTGATATGCAGATGAGCGATGCGGTCGGGAAAAGCTTCGATAAGCTCGATAACTCGCTTGCCGCGTGGGCTGCCGATGTTACCGTGTCCGATATCCAGGGTCATCTTCAGCCCCTGATAATCGCTGAATATCTTTTTAAAATCATCCGGCTCCACGCCGAGCCCGATATGGGGAAACATATTTTCCAGGCACAGGGTAAGCCCGAGCGCCCAGGCCTTCTGTGCAACGGCGGCCAGGCTTTCCATGGCATACCGGCGGGTAAGATCCACGACAAATGTACCCAGGCCGTTGATATATGCCGGATGAACGACAACTTTCAGCGGCTTCAGCTCTGCGGCCGCTTCGAGGGAATCAAGGACCTCGTTCAGAGAAGCCCGGCGGATGCTCTGCGTCAGATCGGCCAGCGAGACGAAAGTCGGCATATGGCAGACCAGTTGCATCTGACGGCGCTTGAGAGTTTCCAGCAACTCGGTTTTTAACTGGCGGATCTGAGCGTAATGTGCCCTAGGCGGATCCATTGAAAGTTCCATAAAATCGAAACCCAGCCCGGCAATCACCTCCAGTTCTTCCAGCACCGGATTAACCGGAAAATTCATTGCCCCATACAGCATCGGTTTGGTTTTCCTTTCGGATTAGTACAGTATTTTAACATATTCCGGCGTGGGGATTAAAGGTGTTTGTTTGTCTGGTATGCGGTTTTATGTTCCTCCGAATCAAACAACCTGCCAAACTAAGAGAACCCACGCATCGGGCACGCAGAGAAATGCCTAAAACTATGGTATTCTGTCTATTTTATGGATGGGCAGGCCGAAGGCCATTCCTTTTTTAATTTATCCGTCATCCGGTACCCGGACTATGGTATCCGGAATCCGGAATCCGGAATTCGATATACAGTCCTGTGTCCTAAAAAACCAAATTTACGCATTTCAGCATGGCGGGACTTCTCGTTGTATTTTTTAATAGGCGATATCCAGCAGACCCAACGGTCTCGACCGGCTCAATCCCGCCACGGCGGGACAGGCGCGGCTCAACGAACAATGTGGGTCATTTCCCCCAATCCCAATCCGTTACCTCCATCTCGCGTCATATCTAACCTAAAACCACCAACCACTTCGCACTTACCACTAATCTCTCCTCCCTGAACCAAAAAGACTTCAAAAAACCCACCCACTGACGCAACCTCCGCAAACCTTTTATCGACAAGGGATTACAACAAACAGCCTCAACTCCCAACGGAACCAATAAACCCAATCCAGCAATGGCGAGACAGGCAGAACCCAAAAGACCCAACGGGCTCGACCGGTTAACCGGGCTCAACAGGCTCAATCCCGCCGCGGCGGGACAGGCGCGCTCAACGGGCCAATTGGGTCATTTGCCCCAACCGGTGGGGCATATGCCCCAAATTAATGAAATTAAAGAAATCTCGATTTTTGGCGATAACAATATAACTAACTGAATATTATACAGAATTAAAAAGTGCTCCAATTTGGTACAAAATTTGCTTGTAAAGGGGGGTGTGAGCAGTTTCATTTACATAAGTCATTGAAGAAAGGACAAAAAATGGACGCACTTGCCAAATTGAAAACTTTGAAAACGCTGCTGGTCGACGATGACCCTTTCATCCGTGATGCAATGAAGCTGGCTTTCAAACAGAAACAAATCCCGCTGTGCACGGCCGATACTGCTGAAGAAGGGCTGAAGGCCATGCATGCAGAGCGTTTCGACATCATCATCAGCGATTTCAAGCTGCCGGGCATCAGCGGCCTGACGTTTCTCAAGCAGGTGGTCGCTTCCCAGCCGGGCAGCATAAAACTGCTTATCTCCGCCAACAGCAGTGATGAGGTG
>Ga0126326_1000130_pt1 | contig 38753 bp, 37 predicted proteins | sample InaspJWI67metaG_FD_94485 | JGI IMG/M metagenome (GOLD analysis project Ga0126326, IMG submission 94485) | Marine gutless worms symbiont microbial communities from Oahu, Hawaii - Inanidrilus sp. 1 OAHU.JWI-67 metaG | ecosystem: Host-associated > Annelida > Digestive system > Unclassified | place... | reverse complement strand
TTATCCTGGTTCATGGGTGGTGTATCCTTTCCTTTTTAGTGTGGCCGGTTGACTGCTGCTAACAATCTACCGGTGGATACACCGCCTTTTCCTTTAAACACAACTTTTAAATATAACTCTTGGCATATTTCGTGGTCCTTCCCCAAACGATTGAATATTGAATACTCAGGCGAATCCAGGTTAAGTTGAACCTATGTATTCGCTATTGCGGAAAAAACCTCCAAAAAGGACTGAAAAAGGAGGGTTTTTAAAATAGATACCCTTAAAAAGGACTGAAAAAGGAGGGGAGGTATGAATTCGGAATGGGGAATGCGGAAGGCGGAATGAAAGTGCAGAGCGCATAGGGCTTGGCGCATAGGGTGATGGAGGATTCGGTGACGGGGAGAGGGGGAGAATGGGGGAAAGGGAGATGTTGAGACGGGGAGGTATGAATTCGGAATTCGGAGTGCGGAATTCGAAATTTTTCGATGTTGAATTAGGACCCGCCGGCGTCCTCAACGAATGGGAATTCCGTCTACACTATGGCTTCGCCGAGACAAGATGGCGCGGCAAACATGCAGAATTCGGAATAAAGAGGAGATGGGGAACACAGCGGAGGAGGAACCGGCGATATTAAGAATACGGCAGCCAGCACTGGGAATGAATCGATACCAAATATCATCCAGATCCTGATTGAGCAATTAAATCCAAAAAAACAAATTCAACTTGATAATTGCAAGTCACTAAGTATAATGTAAGTATAAATAACAATATAAAGGAAACTTGAAAATGGCTGTATCAATTCTAACTTCCAAAGGACAAACGACAATTCCAAAGGAAATACGTGCTTTTCTAAAACTCGAAGCCAAGGATAAAATTCTATATCAAGTTGAAAATGATAAGGTAATTATGAAACCTTTGAAAGGGGATATCCTTGATCTGAAAGGCAGTGTCAAAACCAAAGGAAAACCGGTTGACTTCGGGAAAATAAGAGAAGTCACTAAAAAACGAGTTGCTCAAAAAATAGTCGAAGGTGATAAATGAAATTTATTGACACGAACATCTTTATCAGATTTCTGACTAACGACATCCCTGAAAAGGCGGATGCCTGCGAGCACATGTTTCGAGAAGCAGCAGAGAAACAAGAAAGCTTTTTTACAACGGAAATGGTTATTGCTGAAATAATCTGGGTGCTGGAGTCTTATTATAAACTCCCTAAAAAAGAAGTACAGGAAATGGTGGAAAAAATTTTAATAACCCCTTTCTTATTTTGTCCACAAAAAGACATCATTTTAAATGCACTTACTCTATACGGCGATAAAAATATCGATTATTTTGATGCATACAATGCTTCAATCTTAAGAGCGCAGGGTATTAAGGAAGTGTATTCATACGACCGGCACTTCGACAAAATAGAATGGGTCAGTAGAATAGAGCCCTAAAATTCAAATATAGACGGGTCTCTGATTCTCCTCTTCTACAGCTTAATATTATTCCGATTTCCCAATTATAGATCTCCCTTTCTCCTCGACCTGTCCTGCGTAGCTTGCTAATCGAAGAAGGATCCTCCTCTCTCCCTCTTCTTCGGCGCCTATCCCCTTTTGAGGACACCCAGTGAGTAGGCATTCTCAACCGCCTCACGGCGCTTGCTTGCGTTGAGCTTGCCGTAGATGTTCTGCAGGGGTCCCTTGATGGTTGTGGCTGAATATGAATATATACCCAAAAGAGGGGGACTGGGATAGGAGATACCAGATACCTGGTGTCGGTCGGAGCGAAGCGGGGATTTAATTAAGTTAAGTGTAGGGGGGCACCTACCAACTAACTGCTATCCACCTGAATAAAAAATCGGCCTTGACTCTTCTTAATCACTTTATTAAATGAACGGAGTCTGTCATTTACCGAATCTTGATCTGGAAAAAATTCAGCTACTTCAGGATCAATTAAAACGACATTTTTTCCTTCAGCATATCTTTTTGCGTATTTGCCCCGTGCCCCTTTGCTAAAATCATACTCTTCCAGCACGTCGGGATCATTTTTCATCACTTTCATAATATCTTCTTTCTATTTTAGTAGGGTTCATCGCACCGATGATTCGAATTTTATTCTCTCTTTCGTTAAAAATCACAACTAAATAATATAAACAATTTTAAAACGTATCTGATCGTGGCTTCCGGCCGACTGCTCGAACACTAGAATTCATCTCATCTTTCATATACCCGATCAGCCAATCAGCGGTACGGACGGCGCCTTTCAGATCAACCTGGCAATGACTGCGCGTTGCAGTCACCAGCCGGGACTGAACCAATTCTGCAAGCCGTACCGGCCGCAGGTCCTTTGCTCTAATGACACCGGCAGCACCGATATCCGCCAGGTGGGCTGCGCGCAGTCCCTGTTCGTGATCTCCCGGATAGGGCCAGATAAGCGCAGGAACTCCGGTGGTTAGGATATTCATACTGGTATTGTAGCCACCCATGCTTACAGAAAGATCTGCCGCAGTGAGATAAGATAGAAACCGCGAAGTAAACCGTCTTACTTTTATATTGGCATTTGATTGGCGCGCCAGAGATGTGAATTCTTCCTCCGGCATAAACGGTCCCGTAAAAACGTACAGATGAATTTCTCTTCCCAGGTTCAGGTAGGCGAGGCTTTCCAACAGGGGCTCCAGCAATACGATTCCCGCCTTGCCTCCGCCGGCACTGGCAACGATAAACAACGCCCGATCATCGATGCCCAATTGTCGGCGCAACGAGCGACCGGAAACCGGCGGCGGTTCAGGAGCGATATAACCGGTATATACCACCGGTATCACCAGATCCCCGACCCGGGAAAAGGTTCGATCGAGGGTCATTAGTTTGGGGTCGGCATGGATTAATAGAGCATCAAAATGCCGGTTTAACACATCCACTACCCGCGCCTCGTAAGCAGCCTGGTCGCTTTTTTCAACCAGGATGTCTCTCAGGCTGCAAAACACCGCTGCGCGCTTGAGGCGGCCGGAGCGAATATCCTTCAGAACCGGATTCAATTCAAAGCCAAAGGCTTTCCTCCCGAAAGGATACAATTCGATAATCAGGGCATCCGGGCGTTCTTTTTCGAAAAGGGAGTAGAACATTTTCTTCCGCTCCCGCCGAACATCTTCCAGGGTGCGGTCGGTATCGGTGGGAAACAGGCCGTCATAATTGCGATCTGTCATCAGCCCCGGCAAGCGAAAGGAACGAACATGCGCTGGGAGATCAACCGTGACTTCCGGCCCGCCGGTCACCAGGATAATATCATGATCCTTTAAAGTGCGGCAGATTTCCAGCGTGCGGAAAAAGTGGCCTATACCCCAGATGTGTTGGCAATAATAGATAATTCGCATTGAGTATAAATTTTAATACATTCGACTGTTAACTTGGCTATCGCGCTATCGTTAGTCCCAATGAATCGGGGAAAGGGAGAATCGGCGAAACGGCGATCATTTTATTAGCCACTGGTCGGCGTTGTTTATCATTTTAATGATCTGCCCCATGATGAGTTCATAAACATCATCAAGTCGTTCACACTCCTTTTCCTTTAAGTAGCCACAGCTTTTAGCAAATTCAATCCAGACCTGCGTTTCACACGCTTCGCTTTCGGAATCGCTCAGTTTGGCAATGAATGCGGCCCTGTATCGACGCTTTCGCCAGGCCTCGGCCAGATTGACACACACAGACCGAGATGATCGACGGATTTGATCAACCATAGAATATTTTTCCTCTGCTGGAAATCTCTTTGTCAGATTGAATATATCCATTGCTGCCTCGAAAGCATTATGAAATACCCTGAGATCCTTATAACTCCTGATTCTTTCACCCATAGCGCCTCCCTCCAATATCGCATTCATTCCTTCCCCTTTTTACCATCCCTCCAATACTCCGTTTCACCGATTCCCCCTGTCCCCGCTTCACCGTTTCACCCCTTCACCCCTTCTCCGCTTCGCCGTTTCACCGTTTCCCCCACTCATCCCTTGTCTTCGCCACCAAGCCCCATCGCATTTATTTCCTCCACCCGCAGCCTATCCCCATCGCAAAGCAGCCAGTGCAAATGGGCCGATTTCAATATACGCGGCTCCGAAGGAAGAAAGCGACGGCCCAGACAGTGGTAGATCAAACATTTGATGAGCCCTTCATGGGTGACGACCAGAAGCGTAGCGCCCGGCCATTTTGCGGCCGCGGCCTTTAATGCCGCCTGCCCCCGGGAGAGCACACTGATTCGGTCTTCCCCCCCGGGGGGGCAAAATCGCCATCCGTTTTCTACCTGGGATGTCAGAACACCGGGATAATTCGTCTCCACCTCGCGCAGGGTTTTTCCGACCCAAGCACCCCAGTCCTGTTCGCGCAGTCGGGCATCATAGGTCAGCGGCAGCTTCAATTGGGTATTGACGATTTTAGCGGTATTTCTGGCACGGCCGATATCACTGCTGAGGCAGCCGTCCCATTTGATTGTCTCCAAAACAGTGGCCCAGACCGCCGCCTGTTTTTCGCCGGATTTTGTCAACGGAGAGTCCTGGTGCCCCTGTATGCGCTTTTCTCGGTTCCAAACGGTTTGCGCATGCCGAATCAATCCAAAGCGCGTGATGCTGCTTTCCTTCTTCATGTGCTTGCCTATTGCCAATATATTATTAAAAAACTTATTTCGCTTCTTGAGTTTTTGATTTGATGAAACGGTTAATTTAATTTATATCCATAATTCAGGATTTCGAAAAAGTCGCTGCGATCTCCAGCAGTTTTTCTTCCATCTTTCGATAATTGTTATTCAGGTCGTGCGTCTGTCGTATATATACCGCGGCGGCGCGCCCCATGCGCCGGCGCATGTTTTCCGCCTTTAACAACCCGTCAATCGATTTTACGTAATCATCCATCTGGTTCATAGGCAGCAGCAAACCTGTGCTGCCGTTTCGAACCACTTCCGGCACGCCCGTGGTTTCAAAAGCGACGACCGGCAGGCCGCAGGACTGGGCTTCGAGATAGACCATCCCGAGGGACTCACCGATTCCCGGGTATACAAACGCATCACCGGCGCTGTAATATCAATACATCTGCCGTCTGGGCAGCTTGCCGACAAATATGACTTGGCCGGAGACCTGTTCGTTTGCCAATGTTTGAATCCTGGCCTTTTCTTTGCCATCCCCGATAATGACCAGCCTAAATTTTCTCCCCATGCGCTGCAGGGCACCGCAGGCTCGAATGACCCAGCTCAAACTCTCGGTTTTTACGCCGGGTCGAAACATCGCCGCAGAAATGACGACCAGTTCATCGTTCAATCCCCAGCGGCTGCGAAGTGTCCGGCGTGCAAGCGCGTCAAATTGGAATTCTTCCGGATAAATTCCCGGTGGCACATAGGAAACTCTTTCCGGGGGCAACAGCCGTACCAGGTTGTTATAATCCACTTTTTTGTTTGCAAACACGTGGTCGGCTGCCAACAACGCTTTGCAATTCTGGTAGAAACCGAGACGGGTACGCCAATCTTTACGTCGTTTGGTAGCGTAAGCTCCCTGAAAAATTACATAAGGGATTGCTGCAGCTGCCGCGACCTTCGGGCCGAGCAGGTCCGGTCCTTTATAATATGAATGATAGGTCAGCCACAGGTCAAAATCGCTTCCGGTGCAGCGCTTGATTAGTTTTCTTTGCTCCAGCCGGACACCCGGAATACGCCACGGTTTCCAGGAAATCCAGCGTGAACGCAGAGAGCTGGCAACTTCAAGCGCGTGGCCCTGTTTTTTGAGAAATTCATACAGGCCGGTTCCGATCACCAGATCACCGGAAGGATCTTTGTGTCCCAGAGGCTTGAAAGGTGCGTAAAAGCTGATGTGCATTGTTTGAGTTGCGGGTTACGGGTTACGGGTTGCGGGTTGAGGGCTGCGGGTTTTATCTTAATTCCATTCTGCTTCGACATATTGAATAGATCGGTTTATTTTACCTCCTAATTCACCCGGTCCTTAAATTCCGGTATTTGCTGTCGATAGACCGCGGCCAGATCTTCAATCAATTTTTTATTGTCAAAATTTTGAATAACGCGGTTTTTACCATTTTCTATGACCTGTTGTTTCAGTGATTTGTTCGTAAGCATTCGCACCATTGCGGCCGCCAGTTTCTCCGGATCGCCGGGCGGCACCAACAGACCGGAGCGGCCGTCTTCAACCAGTTCCGGTATGGCTGACACCGTGGTGGCCACAACCGGAACCCCCATGGCCATGCTTTCCAGCAGGACGTTGGGTATACCATCCCGATCACCGTCAGGCGCACCTCACAGCCCAATACGAACAGATCCGCCTTGCGATAATAATCCAGAACCGTCTCATGCGGCTGCGTTCCCAGCCAGCGGGAGGTGTTTTCGAGATCCAGCTTGCGTATCAGGGCCAGTATTTTAGCTCGTTGGTCTCCATCCCCGATCAGGGTGTGCCTGATCCGGTAGCCGCTGTCACAGAGCCGGCGTATCGCATGCAGCACCGTGGGCAGGCCCTTTTTGGCAATAATCCTGGCGACTGTGAGAATATGGTATTCATCATTGTTTTTCACAACCGCCGGGTCCTCCGAAAATAGATCAATGTCGATCCCGTGGTAGATGCGATGAACGGAGGACGCATCCCCGTCACTGGTCGCCTCCAGGTATTTGCGATTGGTTTCGGTGCAGGTGACGGCAAATTTGGCCAGGCGCAGCTTTTCTCGAAGCTGTCTGCGATCGGATGTGTATATGTCTTTTGCATGGGCGGTAAAGCTGAATTTGAGCCCGCTTAACTGACTGGTGAACAGGGCAACCGAGGTCGGTGAATGGGCAAAATGAGCGTGCAGGTGGACCACATTTTTTCCAGGCAGAAATCGTTGCACAAGGTAGCCTGCCTGCAGAAGATGTTTAAACGTCGCCAGTCTACGCGTCCTCTGAAAACGCCTGAAGGCCATTTTCACAGCTTTCGCGTATGTACGTGGTTTTCTCCACGCCAACAGCAAATTGTAATATAGAAAGCGCGGCAAGGGAACCAGGAGGGTTTCCGGCAGGTAATCTACCCCGGCCCGGATCTGTTTGACACTGGCGTGGGCGAAATTATCCCTGGGTTGACGCATGGAAAAGATATGGATGTTAAAACCGAGCTTTTCCAGCAAAAGAATCTCATTGGAGATGAAGGTCTCTGAAATTCTCGGATAGCCTTTCAGTATCATACCCAGAATGGGCTTGGTCGGTACCGGGGTGTCGGAATTTACTTTCACCTTGACTGAGCCTGTTTTTGCATAATGGATCACAATCGGACTAAAGGGGGATCAGGACACGGCCCTGAAGCGGGATGGATAGTCGCTGTTTTTTAGTTCTCTGTCACTGATCGCCGACAGTCGCTGGCGCATGACTTCAATGCCCGTCATTTTGAAACGCGCATTGGCTTCACGATAAATATTGGGCTTTTCCATCAATGCCAGAATTTTTTCACGCATCGTCCGGGCAGTGCACCGACTCAAAGGAATATAATCGATAAGCCGCTGGCGGTGAAGAATCCTTGCCCGGATCAGCTGTTCCTGGCGGGGAGTTTCTCGGGGAATGATTAAAGAGGGGGTTCCAATGGACAATAGTTCGCACAGTGTGTTGTAGCCTCCCATGCTGATCACAATATCGGCGGCGGCCAGAAGCTTTTCCATGTTACGGTAAAAATGGAAGGTGCGTATGCCGAGCTTTTTTGCCCGCTTGGAAATTATTTTTCTCTCCTGTTTCGGCATAAACGGTCCGGTGATCAGTACGTTTTTGAACAACAGGGGCCGAGTTTCATTTTCCAGCATGGAAAGGTAAGCATCCATCACCACGTACCCGTCACCCCCACCACCGGTGGTGACAACCACAAGCCTTTCGCCGTTTTTCAGGCCCTGCTCCTTTCTCGATTTTTTTACGGCACTATCGGTGGGGATTTTGCGGGGAATATATCCGGTAAAATACATTTTGCGACTGATCGATTCAGGAATAGCATATTCTTCTATCGGATCGTACAGCTCCCGGTTTCCATAGACCCATATTTCACTGTAGAGCTTGTCCAGAATTTCGTAAACACCTTTTTTCTGCCAATCGCTCCGGACGGTTTCACGGTCATCCATCACATCCCGCAACCCCAGGATCGAACGGGTACCACTCTGGCAGCGTTGCAACCACTGCAAGGTGGGCAGGACCTCTTTCTTCAGTCCCAGAGGCTCTTTGTCGACGACAAATAGATGAGGCTGAAAGGTTTTGGCAGTTGCCGGAATGATATTTTTCCGGATATCGAGGGCATGGCTGGCATTGATTTTTATGGAAAGCGGCTGGTATTCTTCATTGGTTTTTTTGATCATTCCGGGGATACGGACAAAATCGATCTGCTCCGGAAACCTGAATCGCCCGACAAGCGGAGAGCCGGTCAGGATCAGAATGTTTATGTTGGGCGCCCGCAACTGGGAGGCGATGGCCATGGTTCGACGGATATGGCCCAGGCCATAGGTGTCGTGGGAATACATGAGGATGTTATAGGTTGAATTACGGGTCATTGTGAACTTTTGCTTATAACGTCATTCGAAAAAAGGCATAGATTAAAAGCCGGAATGCCTCCGTTGAATCACCGGGTGCCATTTAGTTTGGTATTTACTGCTTTATATAAACGATCTGCAATAATCAAATAAAAAATTACCGGGGCCAAAATACACTATCCCCGTATCAGACCATTATATCCGATAGCAATCCCTTCCTTAGTACGCAAGAAGCGTATAGTCAATTCTGTATATCAAATTTTTGGCTTTAACGTCCTCATCCGTTGCAAACAGAGCGATAGAGATTGATCCACAGGTATAGAACACACCCAGCGTCTTCCAGCATAAATGCTTCGATTCACCCGGTTTCCGTGTCTCCGAATCGCAGTTGTTTTTTACCCGTTGCTGCGTTATATATTTAGTATTGAAGGCGCTGTCGAACACCAACATTTTAATTTCTGCCGAACCGGACAACCGAAAGTGCCTTTCTTGGATGCATTGGAGTCGTTCGGCAATCACTCACATGCAGCAGGATAAATCATTGAAATCTGAAAATGCCACCCAAACAAATCAGGAGTATACACGGTTTCACCTCAGCCCGAACCGTTTCAGTTCAATGGAAAAGCACAGGATTGCAGAACATCTCCATTCGCAGCAGCCCGCTGCCGTCATCGGATCTCCTATAGAGACAAAACCGGTCTTCTGGCCGTTGAACCGCATCACGATTGAAGCGATAAACATTTGCAATTATCGCTGCCCGTTGTGTCGCACGAACCTTAAGGACTGGGTTCCGCGAGGTGCGATCGAACTCGAGACGGTTCAAAACATCATAACCCCCCTGACTTCAGGTTTGAAGGTTGTCAACCTTTACGGCACCCGTGGTGAGCCTCTCCTTCATCCCCGTCTGGAGTCGATCGTGGGTTACGTAAAATCAGCTTCGAAGGCCAAAATCAGAATATCCACCAACGGCAGTCTGGTCTCCAAGTCCCGCGCCAGGGGTCTGCTGGATGCCGGGCTGGATCAGATTGTATTCGCCGTTGACGGGTTGACCCAGCGCTCTTATTCCGCCTATCGCAGGGGAGGTAATCTGGATCGGGTGGTCGAAAATCTGCGCCGTTTTTGCGAGTTAAAAGTCAAAGGTGGATACAGCACCCGGGTGATTTTTCAGTTCATTCCCATGGCCAAAAATGAACACGAAGTGCCGCAGGTAGCCGCATTCGCATACGCACTGGGAGTCGATGTGGTAAAGCTTAAATACTCCACCAGTGCCGCCAACAGTGAATCCTACCGCGTTCGCGATGCCGCCTACCGCCCGGATCTCGGGTCGAACAAAGAGTTTGTGTGCCCCCAGGGAATGGATAATATTTACATCGACCCAAACGGCTACTGTTACCCCTGCTGCTACATGGAGGGATACCCGAATTTGTTTTTCGGCAACGCTAAAACAGAATCCATTGTTTCGATCTGGAACGATCCCAAAATCTGGGAACTGCGCCGTTCGTTTGCCGAACAGCTCGAATTCAATCCTTTCTGCCGGACTAACTGTTACGGGGTTGCTCGCTTCCGAAAAGAGATCCTCAAAAAGTAGCCCCGTTCAGATTCCAACCGGTAAATCCGAGAAAGGAGAAATTGATGGCCCGATCCGATGTTCACCCGGCACATCGCTTTGCCGACTGGCAGGTTTGGCCGGGATCATACAATAACCCACCCGCAGACGGTACTTACAGATTTCCGCCCGAACCGGGACTGAAAATCACCCGCAACACGCCGATTGCCTCCATGGGTTCGTGTTTTGCACGGGAAATCAAACGTAAACTGCGCTATTTTAATTTCAACTACATCACCGAAGAAACCCACCATCCGGCTTCCGTACATGCCAGCGCCGCCTGGGAGCGTTCCTACAACAGTTTTTCCATGCGCCAGATCCTCGAATACACTTTTGAGGGCTGGTCGCCCGACCTGCGCTGGTGGATATCCCCTCAGACCGGTAAGGTGCAGGACCCTTACCGTCGAATCATCCTTTACGATTCCGTGGAAGAAGCCGAGGTCGATTTTAAGCGGCATTGCGCCCATTCGCGCCGGGCCCTGCAAAAGGCGGAAGTGTTCATCATCACCCTGGGATTAACGGAGATCTGGCAGGATCGAAAGGACGGCGCGGTTATCTGCCTGCCGTCGGGACCGTACGTCAATGAGGGGGGAGATATGAGCCGCTACCGTTTTCGGGTGAGCCGCTGCAATGAAAACCTGGAGAACCTGGAACGGATTCATGCCATAATGGCCGACCAAAATCCGGCCTGCAAATTGCTGGTGACCGTATCACCGGTGCACTTATGGGCAACATTTCGTGAGGATTTGGATGTGATCAGTGCCAGCTGTAACTCCAAATCCACCCTGAGGGCGGCTACCGACGAGTTTGTTGGCCGCCACGACAACGTGTTCTATTTCCCCTCCTTTGAAATGGCCACGATCTACACGCCCATCACGGGCAAAACCTGGCTCACCGATGGAAAGGAGAATTTTCACGTAAACAAGATGACCGTCCGTTTCATAATGCGGCAATTTTTCCGGATATTCGCGCCGGACGAAACGCTGGAGGATTGATGTGAAGATCCTGGTTCGGAGGCCCTGCTTCGGATTGACCTTAAAAGGGGTTTTGCAGACGTCAAACCGAGAAGTGACTAAAGTTCAAAGTGCGACTAAAGTGTCTAAAATTGTGGTGTCGCTTCGCTCCATCCTTGATATAAATTAAACCTTAACTTTAAACGTATAATTTCTATGCTTCCTGCCGCACTTCTTGCGGCATGTGACCAATGTATCCGATTCCCACAATTCCGCAAAAACCTGCGTGAATAGCTCATCCTGCAGTATCTCTTCAATGGATCTGTTGCGTATATTAAAGCTGTCCAAGTCCTTGCCCGCCAGTGAAATCGACCGGAGCATATCACCCGGCCTTTGAACATCACGGTTTGAAACCCAACAACACGGTGCGATGTAGCCCTGGGAGTCGAGAAAAAACCTGTTTTTTTTGGCCGATTTGCACTCGATGCCATTTACCACGATTGGGAAATCCGGGGTGCTTTTTTGGAACTGAATGTTTTCTGCCGCTGCCCTTGGATTCGTCTCTTGGCCGGGCATTTGCTCATGCTTCTCAGCAGTAGCTGCCGTTTCAGTTTTTTTAATCCCATCGCGCGCCGAGATCGTGGCCTGCTCCAGATCACGCCAATCGCCATCCGGATGCCTGTATCTGAAAGTGCCGCCATTGGGAAAACGGCCGGTCTCTACAATTACGAAATCATCGAATCCCATTTCGCGTGCTATTTTTTGAGCTTCACCCACCTGATGCTGGTTGTGCTTGAACGGGATATAATACCAGTCGGCCTTGGCACCACCGGAGATAAAAGCTCGAGCGTTGGCCATGATTTTATCCCAATTGGCGCCGATGCGATAGAGATGATTGGTGTCCCTGAGACCATCGATATGAAATTCGAGCCAGCTGTCCGTGTCCGCAAAAAGCGTACCGAGTTTCTGCCACCAGGCCGGATTTCGCATAGAGCCGTTGGTTGAAACCCTGATGGTGATTTTATAATTTAATATTAGAAATTCACAGATTTTATAAAAATCCCGCGCGATGCACGGGTCACCGAAATTGCCGCAGAAGTCGACCTTATTCAGTCTTTTCAGAAAGCTATCCGGAAAATATTGCTTGACGTCATCCAGATAAAACTGGCTGTTTTGAATTTCTTTAGACGGTCGGCAACGGTCGAAGACATCGGTGCGCGGACACATCGGACACTTTAAGTTGCAAAGGTCGATGAGCTCCCAGTGAATTTTATATCTACGATCTGCGTCAAACATGCGGTCTGAATCCTGAAATTATCTTCAAGCGCTAACCCTGATCGGGCTTTTTGGCTCAATGAGGAAAATATAAGGAATGTGGAAAACTAGTTCAAGGGCGTTTTTGTAAACCGAAGCTTCGAGCATCCCGCCGTATACCTGGCACTTTCGAAAACAGTTGACTATTTTGTGTTATTTAATCACATATACGGTTTATATCTAATTCGGAAGGATCATATCCATGCAATTAGAACCTGTAATCGGCCTGGAAGTTCACGCCCAGCTGAAGACAAATACCAAAATATTCTGCAACTGCTCAACAGCGTTCGGCGCACCGCCCAACACACACACCTGCCCGGTCTGTCTGGGGATGCCCGGTGTACTGCCGGTGCTCAATAAAAAGGTGGTGGAATTCACACTGCGCATGGCCCTGGCGACCCACTGTGAGATCAATCCTGAAAGCCGTTTTGCGCGCAAAAACTATTTCTACCCGGACCTTCCCAAAGGTTACCAGATATCCCAGTACGAACTGCCGATCGCCAAAAGCGGCTGGATAACCATTGCAACCAACGGCAACAAAAACAAGATCGGTATCAACCGCATTCACATGGAAGAAGATGCCGGCAAGCTGATTCACGCTCCGGACCGGCCGGTCAGCATGGTCGATTTTAACCGCACCGGTGTTCCCCTGATTGAAATTGTCAGTGAACCGGATATTCGTTCGCCCGAAGAAGCCGGTGCCTACCTGCGGCAGCTGCGCGCCATTGTGCGCTACCTGGGCATTTGCGACGGCAATCTTGAAGAAGGCAGTTTCCGCTGTGACGCCAATGTTTCGATCCGGCCCGCCGGCAGCGACCAGTTGGGCACCCGCACGGAGTTGAAAAACCTGAATTCGTTCAAACACGTCGAAAAGGCCCTGCAATACGAAATCAGCCGCCAGAAAGATATCATCCTCGAGGGCGGCCGGGTGGTGCAGGAAACGCGTCTCTGGAATCCGGAAAAAAACCGGTCCACTTCCATGCGTGGCAAGGAAGAAGCCCACGATTATCGCTACTTTCCGGACCCGGACCTGCTTCCCCTGGTCATCGATACAAACTGGATCACCGAGATTAAGGACGTGCTGCCCGAACTGCCGGATCAAAAAAAAGAGCGCTTCATGCAACAATACAGCCTGCCGGCCTACGATGCGGACTTGCTCACCGCCGACCGCGACCTGGCGGATTACTTCGAGGCCTGTCTGCAGCAATATGACAATCCCAAGCAGGCCAGCAACTGGATCATGGGCCCCCTGCTGGGGCTGCTCAACACTGAAGGCAAAACCATCGCGCAGTCACCGGTCACAGCCCAAAACCTGACCGGTCTGCTGAAGCTGATCGACACGGACGTGATCAGCGGCAAGATCGCCAAAACCGTATTCGAGGACATGGCCGCCTCCGGCAAACCGCCGCAGGTTATCGTGGAGGAAAAGGGCCTGGTGCAGGTGACCGATACCGGCGCGATTGATGAAGTCGTGCAAAGGGTTGTCGATGGGCACCCGGATGAAGTTCAGGCTTTCCGCGGCGGCAAGACCAAGCTGCTCGGCTATTTTGTGGGGCAGGTGATGAAAGAGACGCGGGGTAAGGCGAATCCAAAGATCGTTAACAAAATACTGAGGGACAAACTCGGCGGATAGGGATTGATTAAAAAGCCGGAAGCGGATTATCGCCTCCGGCTTTTGTATTAAGCTTTTAAGAACCCTTAAGTTCGGTACTAGAAGCTAAAGGACAGCCGTGCACCGAGTTCGTACGGATCTTCTTGGTTATTACCAGTGGCGCTGACGGCATCACCTGCTGCCAGGTAGGCAAATACCAGATCCATGGTGATGTTTTCCACCAGGGTCCAGTTCAGAATGATGTCAAGCTCGGTTCCCAGTTTGTCCTTACCAAAGGAGTTCTTTTCGGCCAGCGTGGCATACCACAGGTCGAAGTTCCACTTCAGCTTATCGCCCGTCTTCAGGTCCACACCGATACCGATAGTCCCGAGGTTGGAGATGTTGTTACCCGGTGCTCCCGTCGGAACGGCGATATCGAAGATGCCCTTACCCATGATTTCTGACCAGTAGTAAGAGTTACCAGCGGGCAGATTGAACGCTTCCCATTTTGTGGCGCCAGCCGTTTGACTTTGACCGGTAGCGTAGATCAAATCCACCCACAGGCCTGCAGCGCCGAAGCTAAAATCAGCACCCGCCGCCAGGAGAAATCCCTCATTGTCCCTTGCAGGTGGGGTAGTAGCTGGAGTACCGACAACGCCTGAGCCACCACTGTAAATACCGCTGGCCCAGATACTGAACTTGTCGGATTTCATATCCCAGTCGATACCCAGCCACCAGGGCTCGTAATCGGCACCCGCCGGGGATCTGTCGCCGTTGGCCCATCCGTAAATAAAATACGGATTGAAGGACATGTTTCCCACCGGAAAGAACGGATACAGTGCTATATAGGATGAATATTGATCATTGCCACCTTGAGCACTGCTCGCATTTTCATTGATCCATGCGAGCGGAATCAGCAATTCAGCGGTGGTTCCCGGCTGATACCGTCCAACGTAACCCATGAAGTCATCATCGAACAGGAAACCGCGGGCGAGCACTTGACCCTGAACACCGAGCGTGTGACGAAACCCGCCGGTTCTGAAATCGGCGTAGGAATGCTTCATCTTCACTGTCGCTTGTCCGCCGATGCTGCCGCCTGCGCCGTCGCCGGCTTCAGAATCGATCTGTAAGATGTTTTTGAACACGAAGTTATCACTAAACTTCGCGTCGTAGAACAAACGGGTACGGGTGTCTTGATCCGTACGTTGTGGCCCATTTTTTGCGCCGGTAAAATTTTGCTGGGTAACCAGCCGATACCGAAAGTAGCCACCGAACACGCTTTCAAATGCAGACGCCGGAATGGTAAATGCCACTACCAGCAGCGCTGCGAGAATAAATACAAATGATTTCTTCATTCTGTTTTCCTCCTTGAGATTAACAAATAACAACAGTATGAAATGGTAATTGTCTTTTATTACAGTTAGATAACTCCTCGACCACCCCCTTTCTGCGGATTTGATTCAAAAGATTGGAAAACCTTTTAAATCAGGAAGGTTACGGATTAGGCCACAATTTCCGTGTTTCGTAGCAACCCGCAAGTCAATTGTCAAGCAATTTGTTATCATAATTCTTCTTAAATTTTATGAAACCAGCATCCTGCCGAAAGCCCGTGAAAAGCCGGTTTTCAGAGTGGCGTCTATTCTAATACAGTATATACAATAATTTCAACCATTTTTTTATAAACATATCTAGTTTTAAAAAGCTGTTTACAAATCGCTCATATAGGATTATATATGAAGTTTTCATAGAATCCGATTGAACCAAGCCAGAATCAGATTCTGGTTTATTTTAACCACAAAGATCACAAAGTACTCAAAGAAAAAAAAGAAGCAAAACTAAAACACTTTTTGCCTTAGTGTCTTTATGGCGAATAAATTTTATGCAACTATAAAATCCGTACCGCAACAAACCCAAAAGGAGTACCCGCAATTGCGATCAACTATATACAGATCAATGCTGACACTGGTTTTTATGGTGCTTGCCGTCGGTGCCGCTTTCAGCGCCGCTGCCCCGGCCCGGGTGGTCATCATCCCTTTCGACATCAATGCCCAGGAGCAGTATTTATTTTTGAAGGAAGGCATTTACGATATGCTCGCAACCCGGATGGCGATTGCAGGCAAAACCGTGCTGGTCGACCGGGAAAGCGTTGAGCAGGAAATGCAGAACATTCAGCAACCGCTCAATGAGGACAAGGCCGTTCTGCTGGCTGAAAACCTCCAGGCGGATTACGTCCTGTACGGCAGCCTGACGCTGTTCGGCAACAGCATCAGCACGGATGCCCGGTTTATCGATGTTCATCAGAAAAAACCGCTGGTCAGCTTCAACCAGACCAGCCAAAAACACGGTGATGCGATTGGACACATTGATCTGCTGACCGATCAGATCAAAGGCGAGATATTCGGGCTGAAGACCTACACGGTCAAGCAGGCCAAGCCGACCAAAACCACGGCGGATGCCGGCAAGCATCCGGAATCCATGATGACAGCCCCCAGGAGCACCGAAACCAATGCGGGCGTTGTCCGGGTGGAAACCGAGCGGCCGCCGGTGACGGCCAGCCGCAGCAAGCGTTTCAAAAAGCGCATTAAGAGCCTGACCGCCGGTGACGTGGACGGCAACGGGCAAAACGAAGTTGTTTTTATTGCCCAACGCACGGCGTTTATCTATCAAATCACCGAGGGCGTTTTCAGGAAAATCGGCGAATTTCAAGGGGAGAAGGCATCCGAATTCATCGGGGTCGACGCCGCGGATATCAATGAAAACGGTAAAGCCGAAATCTTTATCACCTCTTTGCGGGGCGACGGTCAGCGACTGAACTCATTTGTTGCGGAATGGAACGGCAGCCGGTTTGAGAGGATTTCCGACGATCCGAACTGGTATTACCGGGTGATCAACATGCCGGGCAGGGGCAAGGTACTAATGGGACAGCAGCGAGACTTGGGCCACATATTCAAACCCGGTGTGCATGAAATGATGTGGTCAAACGGCACTTATGAACCGGCCCAGCAGGTGGCACTGCCCCGGCGGATGACTGTTTTCGGATTTGCCTACGGGGACGCCCTCAACAACGGCCAGACAGCGCTGGTTGCGTACAATAAAAAAGATCAGATACAAATTGTCGACGAATTCGGAAAGAAAGTCTGGACCAGCGAAGATGTGTTTGGCGGCAACCCGGCTTACCTCAAACATATATCTCGGTCCAGGGACTACAGTAAGACCGGCGAAGGCCGCGTGAAAAGCCGCACCTATCTACCCCAGCGGATTCACGTGGCCGACCTCGACGGAAACGGCACCTATGAAGTTATTACGGTGAACAATAAAGAGCTTGCCGGCCGCTATCTCGAGCGCCTAAGAATTTTTAACAAAGGACGCATCCAATGCCTGGCCTGGGACGGAACCGGTCTTTTTACCCGCTGGAAAACCCACGAGTTTAAAGGTCACATCAGCGATTATATCCTGGCGGATATTGACGGCGACGGACTGGATGAAATCGTCTTCTCCGTGGTCCTCAAAACCGGAACCACGATCGGGACCAAGCCCAAAAGCGTGATCTACACCCTTGACATGAATTCGGCATCTGCCGCGGGTTAAGGCTAATGCTGTACCGGGGGCCAACTACCCCACCCTTGTTAAAACACCACCCATTGATGAATTTATAAAATGGCGAAATCAACAGGTGTATGGTGTTTGGTGTTTCGTGTTTTGTAAAAATCTGGCCCTTAATACCGATTTATTAAAACACCAAACACGAAACACCAAATACAAAACACTCTAGTAGAAAGTTATTTTCCATACTTTCTGAGAGATCATCAAACAATTGTATTCGCCGCCCCTAATTCACTTTTCAGTTTTATCCAATATTGCAACCCCATCAATACGTTTCAAATGAACCGCTATCGTCTTGAAATTTACTTGACATTTGGAGCACAGCGATTCCTTTAGTCGGTAACTAGTGCCCCGCATCCAGCGTTACAAACTCCCCATCTTCTATCAATTTTATTTTCTTTCACCGGTTATCGCTATTTCCCGGAAACAACTTATACGGCCTGAATATACATCAACGCATATTCATTCAGCGATTGAGGGGATTTTAAAAAATATTTGACATTAAGCTGCTTTAACGCATAAAATATAACATTTCGCCCGCCGCATTCATTGAGTTGACGCAATTTTCCGGGATGTATCCGCTGTACACCCGGCGTTGGCAATAAATCAGGAGATACTTCGTAAACAAATAAAACAGGAGGAAAGAAGGATGAGAAAATTTGTCCCATTTCTGTGTGTCTTCGGGCTGATGCTGCTTGTGGCGTCACCTCTATACGCGGGTGCGATCGTAAACAAATCAAATCAGAGTGCCGATTATTTCAGGACCTTGAACCGAAATGCCGGCACGGACTACGCCGACATCATCGTTTTCAATCCGGCCGGTACGTCAAAAATGGAGGACGGCGGTTACCTGAAGCTTGATGTCATGTACATCACCAAGGATTATTCGAATACGATTTCCAGTGCTGTACCTCCGGGAACTATTGGTGAACTCACATCGGATGAACCATCGACACTCCCCGGATTTTTTGCAATGTACAAGCAAGGGAAGTGGGCTGGATTTTTTGCCTTCACCATTCCCGGCGGTGGTGGTGAAGTAAAGTGGAATCAGGGTAATGCGAGAACCGTCGGCGCTTCGCTTCGGTTCACCGGCGGTGCGACGGGTGCGCTGCCCCAAAGCCTTATCGCTGATAGTGTCTACAGAGGGTACACGCTTGGTGGTTCTTTCGCTATTAATGAGGTATGGTCAATTGCGGCCGGAGTTCGCTATATTGACGCCTATAAAGAGGCGACCATAACACTTGGCGGACCTAACCCATTTCCGATTATTCCTACTGTCGTTGACTACGAGCAGGATGCAGACGGCTGGAGTGGCTTTATCGGACTGAATATTGCACCGTCCGACGCATTGAACATCGGTCTTACCTACATTCACAAGACCAAACTGGATTTCGAAACAAATTTAAAACGAGATGACACTGGAGGGGTAATAGGGGGCCTTGTACCATTTCTCAATCAAGGTGCCAAACAACAGGAAGATCTGCCCGGTCAAATAAACGCCGGTGTTTCCTATAAGTTCACTCCGAAATTGAGAGTCGAAACGGATTTGACCTACTATCTTGAAAAAGAGGCCACCTGGGAAGGACGCTTAAACGGCGAGGGCAACAGCTGGGAATGGGGCCTCATGGGGGAATGGACCTTCAATCCCCAGTGGAAAGCGAGCCTCGGGTATCTGCACTCAGAAATTGATGTAAACGCGAATAATCTCCTGCCGGAGGCTCCTGAGTTGACCGCCAACAGCATCGGCGCTGGTGCCGTATTCAGTCCGACCAGCAGTTGGGCCATCACCTTCGGAGCTGTGAAAGTTTTCTATGACTCAAAAACCAGCACTCAAACCTCGGCCTTTACATTTGCCCCCGCCGGTACCAATACGAAAAAGACAGCTGGAGCGTCTTCGCCGGTGTCCAGTGGAAGTTCCTATAAATCAAGATGCGCTTGATTTATGCTATTAAAAAAGGTCCCGGCTATTTGCCGGGACCTTTTTTATATTGGAAATAGAAATAGCGAATCTGCGAAAACTGCCTCCCGGCTTTCCAGCTTCATCACCTCCCAGCTTCAATCCGTTGTTTCTTTTATCCGCTGTTCTCGGACCTATGTCCCAGGTTATACGATTCGATTAAATTTTTTCTCTAGCTCCTTCACCGTCCACTGAATCCACGTCGGCCGCCCGTGCGGACAGTGGGAGGGATTTTCACATCGATCCAGCTGGGATAAAAGACCCTGCAGCTGTTTTTCGTCAAGCGCCTGATGGGCCCGGATGGTGCTGTGGCATGCCATGAGCTTCAGGCACTCGTCGATGGATTGCGCCGGGCCGGCACTGAACCCCTCCACAGCAAGCTCTTCAACAATATCTTGAATCAGCGGCTTGACTTCGCGCCCGGCCAACAATTCCGGAACGGCTTTGACCACGAAGGTGTTGCCGCCGAAAGGTTCGATTTCAAGGCCGATGCCTTCGAATTCGGACAACAACTTCTCAAGAATACCTGCCTCACGAAAACCGAGCTCGACGGTTTCCGGCACGAGCAATTTCTGGGCCTGGGCCTTGAGTCCTTCCGATCGTCTCTTGAGCTGCTCGTACATTATCCGCTCATGGGCAGCATGCTGGTCTATGAGGATCAGTCCGTCATTCGACTGGCAAACGATATAGGTGTTGTGAATCTGGCCGATGACAACCAGATCGGCAAAACGTTTCTTGGGCCACAGATCGGTTTGTTCGCGCCGTGTTCCCGGTTCGAAGTTCCAGATTGCGGCGTCACCGCCCGGTGACGGTCTTAGCTGGTGGATTTTCCGCGAAGAGGGACCCACAGTGTGTTGGATCCTCGATCCTCCATCTTTGAAGGCAGGTTTCGCATCTGCTCTGAAGCCGGAACTGCCGTCGAAAGCCGATCGCGCCTCACCTATTTTGCTTTGCACTTTCAGCGGTGAGCTTTGAGTCGCATCCCATTGGCTTTTAGCATCAGTTTGCGGATCCCACAGGGGCCGATCCTGCCGATCGAGCGTTTCCGCTACGGCCGATTTCACCAGATCGTGAACCATCCGATGTTTCGCAAATCGAACCTCGCTTTTGGTCGGATGAACATTCACATCCACCTGGTCAAAGGGCACGGTGATATACACAACCGCGACCGGAAACTGCCCTTTTACCAGTCGCTGGGTGTAGCCTTCGAATAGCGCATGCTGGATGACTCGGTCCCGCACAAACCGGCCGTTGACAAAAATAAACGTGCCGCGAGTAGTTTTGCGGGACATGCGCGGTGAAGATATCCAGCCGCTGACCTTAACATCTTGGCTTTCTTTTTCGATTTGAAAAATTTCAGAGTGCATGTCCGATCCCAGGACACCGAGCACCCGCTCGGTTTTATCGGCAGCTGCCGGCCAGCTCTTGAGGATTTTTGAATTGTGTATCAGCTGAAACTGAACATCCGGTCGGCCCAATGCAATGCTGGCAACGATATCGGCAATATGTCCCATTTCGGTGTTGACTGTTTTCAAAAATTTGCGGCGGGCCGGCGTGTTGTAAAAAAGATTTGCCACCGACACCATTGTACCCGGCGGTGCACCGACCTCGGAAACCTGCTTAATCGTGCCACCTTCAACCCGGATTTCAGTACCGGAATCCGAATCCGCAGGCCGGGTAACCAGTGTAAACCTGGCGACGGAGGCAATGCTTGGAAGGGCTTCGCCTCTGAATCCAAGGGTGTTGATGGAAAAAAGGTCTGCGTCACTGTATATTTTGCTGGTGGCGTACCTTTCAAGCGCCAACAGGGCGTCATCGTGATTCATCCCGCTGCCGTTGTCGGAAACCCGGATGAGTGACCGCCCACCTTTGTCCACTTCCACAATTATCCGGCTGCTGCCGGCGTCCAGGGCGTTTTCCATCAATTCCTTAACAACGGATGCGGGACGCTCGACGACCTCACCGGCGGCGATTTTGTTGGAGATTAACTCGGGAAGGATTTTAATTTTTGACATGATTTTGTCTAATTTAATATTAATTATTACTTAGTCGTGTTGCGAGTTACGCGTTACGCGTTGCGGGTTTTTATATCAAAGTGTTTGATGTTTGGTGTTTTGTGTTTTGTCAAAGGTGAGCGGGTCATTTTTTTCTACCAATTGATTTTAGATAAGCATTGAGAGAAGGACCGAGTTTATCAAGAATTGCTTTGAAATCGGTTGTCTTATCGCTATTCAACAGCTTTCGCTTGTATGCTCTCCGCAACCAATATCTGGTCTCGTGTAAAGAACCTCGAGCAATACGTACAAATCGTTTGTTATCCTTTGGTGTCCCTCTGCCGGTGCCTTCCGCGATATTAGCGCCTATGCTGTCAACAGCTTTTACTAACTGTTTGCCAACCGTATCCTTTTCGAAATGATTCCATTCCTTGACAGCGTGCCATACCTCGTCAGCTAATTTTTCAGCCAGCTGAAATACCTGCAGATCTTCGAAACGAATGAATCCCATGCGCCACCCCTATACTAAACACAAAACACCAAACACTGTTTGCTATGATTCCATACAGCTATTAAAAAAAGGATTTCGTGTTTAAATCTTCTCGTCTTTCACAAACCGCTGCAAAAACTCTGCGTCCATCGGTGACAGATCGAATTTCAAACAAACCTCTTCTATTAGTTTGGTTATTGGTCTTTCGGGCCTGTACTTGCGCTCTTCGATCAGCCACTTCGTCGCTCTGCGGATTTTTTCTTCTTCAGGCTGGACCGTCGTCATTGTCTCCATTCCTTGATTTAAAATTATGAATAATGAACCGATTAACTGATATCCTCCGTTTCACCGAATCACCGTTTCCCCGCTTCTCCGTTTCTTCGTTTCTAAGACTCCCCGTTTCCCCGCTTCTCCGTTTCCCCGCTTTCCCGTTCCCCCGACACTTCGGTTCATCTATCCAGTTCGCTTTGCACTCTAAGCTAGAGTCCCGGCTTCTTCTTATGAAAATCGGTTGCCTGCTCGAAGTGATATGCCACCCGTAGCAGCTTCTTCTCATCGAAGTGCTTGCCCAGTATCTGCAGACCGATAGGCAGACCTGCCTGTGAAAAGCCGCAGGGCACGGATATGCCGGGAATACCGGCCAGGTTGGCCGATAGGGTGAATATGTCGGACAGGTACATGGTCAGCGGGTCATCGACGATCTCTCCTATTTTAAAGGCCGGGGTCGGTGCCACCGGCGCCAGAATAACATCGCAGGATTCAAAAGCTTTTTTAAAGTCTTCCATGATCAAAGTCCTGACCTGCATGGCTTTGCCGTAGTATGCATCGTAATAGCCGGCGGACAGACAATAGGTTCCGATGATGATGCGGCGCTGGACTTCAGGGCCAAATCCCTTGGAGCGCGTGCTGCGGTACATTTCAATCAGGTTGTCCTGCTCCTTATCCCGGTATCCGTACTTGACCCCGTCATAGCGGGCCAGGTTAGAGCTGGCTTCCGAAGGTGCGATCACGTAATAAACCGCTACGACATGTTCGGTATTCGGCAGGGACACTGCTATCTGTTTTGCACCCAAGCCTTCGATCACCTTGACCGCATTTTGCACGGCATCCGCAACTTCAGAATCGAGCCCTTCCATGGTAGTGTATTCCTTCGGTATTCCCACGGTTAAGCCGTTCAGATCCCCAGCCAGAGCCGCGTTGTAATCCGGCACATCCATGGGCACCGAGGTGGAGTCCGCCGGATCGTGGCCGGCAATGGTGTTCATCATCAGGGAGCAATCGGTCACATTTTTTGTCAGCGGTCCGATCTGGTCGAGGGATGAGGCAAATGCCACCAGGCCGAAACGTGAAACTCTTCCGTAGGTGGGTTTCATTCCCACCACACCGCAATGGGAGGCCGGCTGGCGGATGGACCCACCCGTATCCGAGCCGATGGCGCCAATACACATATCGGCTGCGACAGCCGCTGCCGAACCGCCGCTGGAACCTCCCGGGATGCGATCCAGGGCCCAGGGATTTCGTGTCAATTTAAAACCCGAATTTTCAGTGGAAGAACCCATGGCAAACTCATCCATGTTGAGTTTGCCGACAATAACAGCCCCGGCCTGTTTCAGCTTCCCAATGACATGCGCGTCATAGGGTGGAATGAAATTTTCCAGTATCCTCGAGGCACAGGTTGTCCGCATGCCTTCGATGCAGATTAAATCCTTTATGGCCACGGGAATACCGGCTAGTGGCTGACAGTTGCCGCCGGAAATCGCCCTGTCGGCCGCTTTTGCCTGTTCAATGGCCGCTTCCGCCGACACGGTGAGAAATGCGTTCACTTTTTCTTCGACCGCATCAATCCGGTCTAGCATGGCCCGGGTCAGCTCAAGGGAGGTGATCTCTTTTTTCTGCAAGAGTTCATGTGCTGCTTGAATCGTAAGTTCGTGAAGTTTCATTTATCACTCCCGCGCTTGATCCTTTATCATCGGTTCAGAATTCATGTCTTTCGTAATAGTTCAGCCACTAAGTCACTAAGCCACAAAGGTAATAATATAATTCGATCCTTATAATTGTCTCAACGTCGGGCGTTTATTACCATCGTCCCATTGGTCGAATCAGTGTGGAAATAAAACCCGCAACACGTACCTCGAAACGCGCAACTCGTAACTCGCAACTCGAGACCCTCATCCCACCACTTTCGGTACAACAAAACTTCCTTCATCTCTTTCCGGCGCATTAGCCAGGGCTTTGTCCGTCTTCAGATGCTGCCGCTCTGCATCTTCACGAAATGCATTGGTCAATGAAATGGCATGGGACGTCGGCTTGACACCTGTGGTGTCCACTGCCTTTAGCTGATCCACATATTCCAGCACTGTTCCGATTTGCCCGGTGAATTTCTCGATAGCAGCGTCATCGAGTTCAAGACGCGCCAGATGGGCAACGTGGAGAATTTCTTGTTTTGATATTTTCATAATGCTCTCCAAAAAGGAAAAAACTGTTTTAACCACAAAGATTCAAGAGGTCCTGGGCCCAGAATCCGATGAACCTCGATAGCGGCATCGACTATCATTTTTGATAATTCATTGCTTTTTGCCTTTGTGGCCTTTGTGTCTTTGTGGTTCACCTTCTTCCCTTGCAGCTTAACGAGCCACCAAAAAAGGATCATACCCATCCTTTTGTAGTCGTTTCAAAGTGCCAACTGCTTCCTCCCGGCTACCGTAATGCCCCACTCTCACGCGAAACCAAACTCCCTTTTCCGGCACCATACCAATGGTTTTGTAGGCAGGATATCCCTTCCTCTTGAGCTTGTCGACCAGCTCTTGTGCCTCTTGCCTATCTTTCAAAGATGCTGCCTGAATGGTCAGGTTCTTTTCGGTTGTGGCAGCGGTTTTGTCTTTAGTGGCCGGAAGAGTTTGGCGAGTCGATTTAAACTTCGATATTTTTTTTTCAGGTGCTTTTCTTTGCACCGGATGCGGTTTTTTGCCGGATGTGGCGTTACCGCTGGACTTGTCTGCACTCGTCCTGGTTTTGGGATTTTTTTTGGTCTTTTTCAGTTCCTCATAAAACTCCAGGTCTGTTTTTGATTGAAAAGCATCGGAACCGATTTTCACCCGGGCCATTTGTTTCTGCATATCCGCTTTTTTTAACTGCGCCAGCTCCTTCGACAGCTTTTCAATATCAAACTTAACCGGTGCTGTGCCCCGGCCTACAAGTACGCCAAGAACAAACATCCAGGCCGAGATAAAAAATATTGTCAGGTATTTTCCGATCCTGCCTTTGAGCAACCGATCATATGAAGATGTTTGTTTCTTTTTGTTTTTTTTGGCCATGACAAAACTATTTATTTCATCGCTACGTTGAAGGATCGCTGCAATTGAGGATCGTCCCGCTTCGCGGGACTTGAGGAGCGCTCCTTCGGAGCTTGAGGCTAATAGACCCCTCCAACAATCTTCCTCAAGAGCCCGAAGGGCTCGATCCTCTAGACCCGTCAGGGACGATCTATTAGTTCTAATTCGGACAATCATACACGCCGGTGAATCTACATGCTCTTGGGTGCTGATACGCCCAGCAGGGCTAATCCGTTGCGAATTACCTTTCGCACCGCCTCCACCAGGTAAAGCCGGCCGCGGCACAAATCCGGATCATCCACCAGTACCCGGTGCTTATTGTAGTAAGCGTGAAACGCAGAAGCAAGGTTCATAAGAAAAAAGGTAATGCAGTGCGGCTCTAGAGTTTTCGCGCTGCTCGTGACAGCTTCCGGATAACGGGCAAGGGTTTTGATCAGCTGAATCTCCTCCGGCGCCTGAAGAGTGGCGATGGCAGCTTCATCGCGCACGATTTCATCGATTCCCCTTTCTGCCGCCTTACGGATAATACTTGATATCCGCGCATGAACATACTGGACATAGTACACGGGGTTATCGTTGGTCTTTTGTTTGGCGAGCACCAGATCAAAATCCAGCGGACTTTCATAGTGGCGCGTGAGAAAAATAAACCGTGCGGCATCGCTGCCGACCTCCTCGATAACGTCTTTCAGAGTGACGAATTCTCCGGCCCGGGTCGACATAGCCACCGGTTCGCCGGACCGCAGAAGGTTTACAAGCTGAACGAGGATGACCTCGAATTGATTCGGATTGTAGCCTGATGCCTCTACGGCAGCTTTCATGCGCGGGATATACCCGTGATGGTCTGCGCCCCAGACATCTATGACAGTATCGAATCCGCGGTCATACTTGTCCTGATGGTAGGCAATATCGGATGCAAAATAGGTGGTAAGTCCGTTTTGGCGGACAACGACCCTGTCTTTCACATCGCCGAAATCACTGGTCCTGAACCACAGGGCACCATCCTTTTTATAAACCTTACCCCGCCTGTGAAAATCTTTTATGGTCGCATCGACGGTTCCGGAATCGTACAGACTTTGTTCGCTGAACCATACATCGTACTTAACACCGAACAAATTCAAGTCTTCCCGGATGCCGTCAAGAATCTCTGCAGCTGCCTGACGGGCACAGTACAGTATGGCGTCTTCCTCTTCCTGTTTCAAAAGTGCATCGCTTTTTCCGGTGACTATCCCGGCAGCCATCTCGCGAATATAATCCCCCTGATAACATTCTTCCGGAAATTCGAGCGAGTGTCCCAGCAACTGTTTGTATCGCAGATAGACGGACAGCCCCAGGGTACGGATCTGTTGGCCGGAGTCATTCACGTAGTATTCTTTCTCAACTTCAAATCCACAGGATTTGAGGATATTGGTGACACTGTCGCCGACCGCCGCACCGCGACCATGACCGACGTGAAGTGGACCGGTTGGATTAGCACTGACAAACTCCACCTGAATTTTTTTACCTTTGCCGAAATCCGCAGCGCCGTATTGCCCGTCGGCGGCATGAATATCGTGTAATATTGGATGCCACGCCTGGGGTTTTACAAAAAAATTGATGAATCCGGGCCCTGCAATCTCCGTTCGTGCCAGAATTCCTTCGGTGTCATTCAAATGGGCAACAATTGCATCTGCTATTTTACGGGGCGGCATTTTCTGGGCCGAAGCCATAATCATGGCCAAATTGGTGGAAAAGTCACCGTGAGCGTCAGCTTTGGGTTCCTCGACACCAACTTCCGGAATTTCGGCAACGGGCAGATCCCCTTTTGCATGGGCCCGTTTTACGGCCTGGGTTATCAGCTGTCTGATTTTCGGTTTCATAATTCTTAAATTCCCAATCATCCATGTTGAATTTTCATGTAATCTGATTTTATTAACAGCTTAGCCATTTTTTTGAAATAATTTATGCAACCTGTATTTATAACCACAGGAAAAAAGTTCGAACTTATAATGATAATTATCAATTAAGTCAAGCAACTATGCGCGTCTAAAATGTATTAGCGGTTTGTAATTTTTTTTGATTGACACTATTTTAGGGCAGATGATAGGTTGTCTTCAAATACCGGCCGAAGCCGGCCAGATTAAACACTCGAAAAGAATTTCAAGGAATCAGCGCCACGAAGGATGTTGGTATCAGAAAGATACCGGTAGTTCGTGGTTTTTTTTGGGGGGGGGGAGCGGAAGGAGGCTTGCATGAATAAAAATTCCTGCACAGGTCTGATAGCAGTTGCTCTGGTTCTGTTCCTTTTTAATTCGGCGTGTGCCCATTTCGGCATGTTGATCCCATCGGACACCATGGTGATGCCGGGAGAAAATCGAACCGTCACTCTAAACCTGTCATTTGGTCACCCGATGGAATTGGTGGGAATAGAACTGGCCAAACCAAAAGTTTTTAAAGCAATAGCTAACGGCAACCACCAAAATTTACTGGCCGATATCAAGAAGATCCGTTTAATGGGTCACAGCGCCTGGCAAATCGATTACAGAATTAATAGACCCGGCGTTTACATGTTCTACATGCAGCCGCAGCCATACTGGGAACCGGCTGAAGATGTTTTCATCATTCACTACACCAAAACGGTGGTAACCGCTTTCGGCGATGACGATGGCTGGGATCGAGAAATCGGTTTAAAAACTGAAATCGTGCCGTTAACCAAGCCCTACGGCCTATACGCCGGCAATGTATTTCAGGGGATCGTCAAACTGGACGGCCAACCGGTTCCACATGCCGCGATTGAAGTTGAATATTACAACCAGGATAAAAAAGCCCAAGCTCCCACCGCTTACATGGTTACCCAGACAATTAAAGCCGACCCAAACGGCATTTTTACCTATGCAGCGCCGCGTGCCGGTTGGTGGGGATTTGCGGCCTTGAATGAAGCGGATTTCAAATTGAAATCAAAATCGGGAGAAGAAAAGGAAGTTGAACTTGGCGCTGTAATCTGGGTGCATTTCGAGAAGTGGCAATAAAGTTTTTTCGCATTATTATGATTTTAAGCAACAGACAAAATAAAATTCGATCATGCACATTTCTGAAGGCGTACTTTCAGCCCCGGTTCTGATAACCGGTGGCGTACTTGCAGCTGCTGGGACAATGATCGGTCTAAAGAAGATTGATTACGATCACATTGCACAAGTAGGTATTCTGTCGGCATCGTTTTTCGTGGCATCGCTGGTTCACGTTCCCATCGGTCCGGCAAATGCACATTTGATAATGAACGGTTTCGTCGGTCTTCTTCTTGGTTGGGCAGCCTTTCCGGCCATTCTTGTGGCGCTGCTGCTGCAGGGCGTTTTTTTCCAATTCGGCGGCATTACAACCCTTGGTGTAAACACAATTATCATGGCGCTTCCGGCTGTGACCAGCTATTATTTGTTTCGCCCGTTGTTGTGGAAAAATCAAACCACCGGTCTTCTAGGTGCATTCGGCACCGGTTTTTGCGCGGTGTTTTTCAGCGCCGTTATCGTCGGCGCGGCACTCATGTTTACCGAAACAAATTTTCTGGAAGTGGCAATCCTGGTGTCGGCGGCCCATATTCCGATAATGATTATCGAGGGCATCGTAACGGCGTTTTGCGTGGCTTTTCTTAAAAAAGTTCAACCGGCTATGTTATCGGGATTTAGAGCATAGAATTTGGAGAATCCTATGGCATTCAAAAGCTTGATAAAACTTTTTCCACGGATAGAAAAATATTCGCTCGTACCGGCTGTTATTATCTTATTCGTTATCAGCCCCTCAGCAGCATATGCGCATAACGTCAGTGTTTTTGCATGGTTAGCCGGAGACACGGTGCATGTGGAAAGCAAAATCAGTGGCGGCAGAAAACCTAAAAACGCACCGGTGAAAGTGTACAACTCACAGGCAAAACTTCTCTTAAAGGGCAAAACAAATGCAAGCGGCGAGTTCTCATTCAAAATACCGCAAAAAACTGAGTTGCGAATCGTCCTTGTGGCCGGGCCGGGACACCAAGCAGAATGGCTCATAACTGAGGCGGACTTGGCCGCAGCGGGTGTCGAAAAAATGCAAACTAAAAAACCTTTAAATTCAAACACCAAAGCACCTGATCACGCAATACACTTTGGAGCAGGGGGACAAAAATCTGAAGCCAGTAAATCACCCGATTCCAGAGAGGCATTGACAGCCGAAGAGATTCAAATAGTGGTTGAAAAAGCTCTGGACCGAAAATTGAAACCGATTATGAAAATGCTGGCCGAATCCAGCGAAAAAGGTCCAAGGGCTGCGGAAATCCTGGGCGGAATCGGCTACATCCTTGGTCTGATAGGCGTTGCCGCTTACTTTCATTATCGTAAAAAAGTAACCGATAGGTCTTAGTATTTCAATAGTGTTCAAAATTTAATTTCTACGAATTTTTTATGATCAGTGAACCCTTTGCAATTGGAAATTCAATCATCCACCGCATCGATCCACGCGTCAAGATTGTCTTTGCAGCCATGGCTTCGGCTTTAATCGCTGTTTCTCACCGGTTTCTACCGCTCATCACAGCGTTGACGGCCTCAGTGCTCATTGTCTTGCTGGCCCAGCTCGATCTCAAAGAAGTCGGAAAAAGACTTATGGTCGTATTCGGGTTTTTACTTCTCCTTTGGGTGGTGCTGCCGCTGACATTCGAAGGTTATCCAATAGCCCGCATCGGCCCCCTGACATTGAATCACCCGGGAGTGGTTCTTGCAGCCCAAATTACTTTAAAATCCACATCGATTTTACTACTGCTGATTGCACTCATCTCGACAATGAACTTAGCCACCCTGGGCCATGCCCTCGATAGGCTGCGGATCCCCGCCAAGATCGTTCATCTGCTGCTGATGACCTATCGATATATTTTCGTGATCGAGCAGGAATACCAGCGTCTGTGGCGGGCCGTCAAAATCCGCGGCTTCCGGCCCACGACAAATATTCATACTTATAAGACATACGCCTATCTAGTCGGAATGCTTTTCATCCGAGCATCAGAGCGAGCCGACCAGGTCTATCGCGCCATGCGCTGCCGAGGATTTAAGGGCAGGTTTTACTGCCTGAGCGATTTCCCATCCCATCCGCGGAACTGGATCTTTTCGATACTGATGGCATTTTTCGGCATCACCCTAGTACTGCTGGAGTGGCGCATTTAAAATGGTTTTTATTCATCAGTTCAACTATAAAGACACAAAGGCACAAACATAAACAATATGAGTCAGAAAAATCCGATCATAAACCTGGAAGACATCACATTTTCATACCCGGACGGTAAGACTGTCTTCGACAAACTAGAATTCAAATTATATCGGGATGACCGAATCGGCCTGATCGCACCCAATGGCAGCGGGAAAACAACCCTGTTCCATATCATCATGGGATTGCTGAAACCCGCGGCAGGTCGCATCGAGATATTTGGTCGGCCGCTCGCAACCGAAAAGGACTATTTGCAAGTGCGCCACCGAATCGGTCTTCTTTTCCAGGATGCGGACGATCAACTCTTCAGTCCAACCGTTATGGAGGATGTCGCCTTCGGCCCGTTGAACCAGGGTAAAACAAGGGACGAGGCCATAGCGGTTTCGCGCAGTACCTTGTCGTTTTTAGGATTGAACGGCTTTGAGGATCGGATTACTTTCAAACTGTCCGGCGGCGAAAAACGGCTGGTCGCACTGGCCACGGTACTGGCCATGGAACCGGAAGTACTGCTTCTGGATGAGCCCAGCGCCGGGCTGGATGAAGCCACCAGAGTGCACCTGGTCAATGTTCTCAAGGCGCTGAAAATCAGCTACATCATTGTTTCACATGAACTCGATTTTCTCAAAGAGCTGGCGGATTCGGTTTTCACTTTGCAAGACGGTAAAATCCGCCTGGACACCGAACTGCAATTGCACGAGCACGTTCACGCCCATCCCTACGGCAAGCAGCCCCATAAGCATGAGTCGGTTTAGCCGGTTGAGCCGGTTATGCCCGTTTAGCCGGTTAAAATGGATTAGATCATCTATCAACGGGCTCAACCGGCCTAACGGGCTCAACGGGCTCAACGGACAAAAAAGATCCCTTGACACTTCCTTCCGATTTTCATAATACAACCAATGTTACAGGTGCGAAGGCTTAATAGGGAATCCCGTTGAAGTCGGGAGCGGTCCCGCCGCTGTAATCGGGGACGAAATCTGCAATGCTGCCACTGTGACGCCACCAAACGGTACGGGAAGGTGCAGATAGTAGGTTGATCCGAGAGCCAGAAGACCTGCCTGGACATTTCGCCTGATCTTTGCAAGGGAAACAAAGAGCCGGCAACCAAAAGGGCCAAGTAAACTGGGTGCAACCCTTCAAGCCGAAACGGTTTGAAGGGTTTTTTCGTTGCGACGGCCGGCGGTACAATTTTGGAACCGATAACCGGTATCAATAAGGGATGCTCTAATTTGGCGCTGCGCCTGGACAGGCACGAATTTTAATAATAGCAATGCTCACGAAAGGAGGTACAACCGATGAAAAAGACTTGGTTGACTTCGGCAACGATAGTGGTTGTGGCCATCGGCCTGGGTGCGGCTGCCATGGCGGGCGGACACGGACATCAACGCCCGATGAAAAAAGGTATATTACTGGTGGCTTTTGGAACCAGCATTCCTGAAGCGCGGATCGCATTTAATAACATCGATAAAAAAGTAAAAGCGGAAAACCCTACCATACCGGTTCGCTGGGCCTATACCTCTACTATCATCCGTCACAAACTGGCTAAAAAAGGAATATATTACGATTCTCCGGAAGTCGCCCTGGCCAAAATGATGGATCAGAAATTTACCCATGTTGCGGTACAGTCGCTGCACACGATCGCCGGTGCGGAATTTCACGATTTGCTCCGGAATGCTCATGCGTTTCAAAACATGGCCGACGGTTTTGATCGTATTCTGGTGGGCTACCCGCTGCTGTCACTGGATGAAGATATTGTTAGGGTATCGGAAGCCATATTGAATATCGTTCCCAAAGAACGGAAAAAAGAAGAAGCCGTCATTTGGATGGGACATGGAACTCACCACCCCAGCAATGCCTTTTATGCGGCCTTGATGTTTCGCTTGCAGCAGAAAGACCCCAACATTTTTGTTGGGACGGTGGAAGGCTATCCTGAAATTGACGACATCCTGCCAATGCTGAAAAAAAGAAGGATTAATAAAGCATGGTTGTTGCCGTTGATGTCGGTTGCCGGAGACCATGCCCGCAACGATCTTGCCGGAGATGATGAAGATTCATGGAAGTCCATCCTGGCCAGGGAGGGGATCCTGTGCAACGTCGTTCTGAAAGGAACGGCCGAATACGATGTCTTTGTAGACATCTGGTTGGACCATCTAAAGGTTGCACTGGCTCATTTTTAATATCAATGTAGTATAGGTTCTGCCACAAAGACACGAAGACACGAAGAATGAATATGAAGTTTGTTTTTTTCATCAGCCGTCCAAGCGCGAACTAAAATTTCAAAAGAATAATATTATAACCTTTGTGGCTTGGTGCCTTAGTGGCTATTGCTCAATCTGAAATTTTCAGGGAGATTCCCGGCGGTGTCAAAAACAGGGAAATATATCCATCGCCTCCAGGGGGCCATCGGCCTTCAAATTTTACTGCTGGGGGTCATTTTATTTTTTTCCATCGTAATTTCCAGCCGCCTGGGATACCTGTCCATCAGTTTCATGGATGTACTGAAAATTATTTTAGCCAAAATCTCGTGCACACAATCTTTGGTCGCCGATATCGACGCTCTGTTGCCGGTAGTGGTGGTTGACGTAAGACTGCCGCGCATATTAACGGCGACGATCGTCGGTGGCGGGTTGGCCGTATCCGGGGCGGTCTTTCAAGGCATCCTGCTGAATCCTCTGGCAGATCCCTACACGCTGGGGGTTTCTGCCGGTGCCGCCTTCGGTGCTTCCCTGGCGATTTTACTGAATGTCGCGTTTCTGGGGGTATCCTCGGTGCCGCTGTTCGCCTTTGTCGGCGCCACCAGTACGCTTTTTTTCGTTATTTATCTTTCATCCTCGGGCGAGGGCCTGTCATCCAACAACCTGGTTCTTTCCGGTATCATCGTTGCCGCCATCTTATCGGCCGGCATCAGTTTTTTAAAATATGTCGCCGATGAACAGGTATCGGTCATCATCTTCTGGTTGATGGGCAGCTTCGGATCAAAAACCTGGACCGATGTCGCTTTAACTTTGGCCCTGGTTACCGTCGGCTTTTTGATATTCATCTATTTTGCCCGGGATTTGAACCTCATTTCGCTGGGTCGGCGGACAGCATCCACCATGGGAGTGGATGCAAAAAGAGTCCCGCTGATCCTTTTGGTAACCGCCTCGCTGGTTGCCGCTATTTGCGTCTCGGTTTCCGGAATCATTGGATTTGTCGGGCTTCTGGTTCCGCATCTGATTCGCTTTATCACTGGCCCCGACCATCGCAAGCTCATACCGGTAACACTGCTGGCAGGCGCTATTTTGCTGCTGGTGGCCGATACGATCACACGGGCTATTCTGCCGACTGAAATTCCAATCGGCGTGTTGACGGCCCTGATCGGCGGGCCCTTTTTTTGTTATATTTTCCGGCGGCGGCAAAAAGCGCTAAAAGGTGAATAATTGTGTCCTTTGAGTTGAACAACATCGCCTTTTTCTACGGGGATACAAAAATAATCGATGAGATCTCGCTGAATCTGGACAGCGGAAGATTTTACGGCATCATCGGACCCAATGGCTGTGGAAAAACCACCCTTTTGGATCTGCTGGTGAAACATAAAACACCGGCTGCGGGAACGATCATCTACAACAGTAAGGATCTGGCACGGTACTCGAGCAAGAAGCTTGCCCGCGAAATGGCGCTGGTGCCTCAAAACTTTTATATCAACTTTCCGTTTACGGCCCTTGAGGTTGTGATGATGGGGCGCTACCCGCACATTCCGCGCTTCAGCGCCCCGTCGACCGAAGATCACCGGATCGTAGCGGAGATAATGGCCGAAACAGAGATAACCGAATTCGAAAATCGCTATGTTACAGAGCTCAGCGGCGGGGAAAGGCAGCGCGTAGTGTTTGCCAGGGCCCTGGCTCAGGAAACGCCGGTTCTGTTGCTGGATGAGGCCACCTCGAATCTGGATATCAATCATTCCTTGAGCCTGCTGAAAGCAACGGCCGACAAGGTAAAGCAGACCGGGAAAACAGTGATAGCCGTTATGCAGGACATCAACCTGGCGGCTTTATTCTGTAACAACCTGATATTTATGAAACACGGAAAAATCGTCGCTCACGGACCGACCGAGGACGTGCTGAGCCCGGAAACGATCCGCAGCGTGTTCAACGTGGAGACCCAAGTCAATGACGACTCGTTTTCACAATCAAAACTCGTGGTGTTCAGGCATTAAGACTGATCGGAACATGCCGTATATCGCTGTGGTTTCAGCGGTCATTGCGCTTATTGGGCTCACCTTCAGCGTGGACAGCCGTGCCGATTCGTTTACCCTGGAAAACGGACACACGGTAAGGGATCAGGGCGGTCGGGTAATCAGTGTCAATCAGCCGTTTCAGCGGATAATTTCTTTGTACGGCGCGCATACGGAAAACCTGTTTTCGTTGGGCCTAGAGGCTGAAATAATCGGTGTGTCCCGCTACGAAGCCTATCCCTCAGCCGTTGTGACAAAAAAAGTTTTTTCCTATCGCGACGATCCGGAGAAGTTTTTAGCTGCCCGACCGGATCTGGTGCTGATCCGGCCGATGATCGCCCGGGGCTATCCGCAGTTTGTGCAGCGGCTTGAAAAAAGCAATATCACCGTTATATCCCTGCAGCCGGCGAATGTGCGCGAAATGTATGTCTACTGGCAGATACTGGGCGTATTGACCGGCAAAAGGGCCCAGGCAGAACGGATAATCGTCAATTTCAAAAAAACCGCTGCTGATTTCCGATCGCTGACGGAGAATCTTCCGGTCAAGAAACAAGTATATTTTGAGGCCATCCACAGCAAGATGAAAACTTTCACGCCGGATTCGATGGCCATTTTCGCCCTCGAGACGGCCGGCGGCGTCAATGTAGCCGGGGATGCAAAACAGGTGCGGCGGACAAACATCGCCGCCTACGGCAAGGAGCGTATCCTGGCGAAAGCCGATCGGATTGACGTTTACCTGGCGCAGTACGGCGCCATGAACCGGCCGACGGTGGAGATGATAAAAAAAGAACCCGGCTTCAGAGCAATCCGGGCTGTAAAAAACAACGAAATATACATCATCGACGAAATGATCGTATCCCGGCCGACCATGAGGTTGTTGACCGGGATTTACGAAATCGGCAGCAAGTTGTATCCGGATATTTTTACCCCGCAGATTAAAACTACAATACAATTAGATTAGGAAAGGATTTACATGAAACCAAAGACAGGCGTGTTATATGGACTGGGGGTCGGACCCGGCGATCCGGAGTTGATAACCCTCAAAGCGGCCAGAATATTGAACAGCGCAGATGTGGTCTATGCCGCTGCATCCACGAAAAACAGCTACAGCCTGGCGGTGGGCATTGCCCGGCCCCATATTCCGGATTTGACCCCCGTGAAAATGCTGCATTTTCCAATGACCAGCGATCAGGAGATCAAGAAAAAAGCCTGGAAAGAAAATGCCCTGACACTCATCGACGAACTGGAACAGGAAAAAACCGTCGCCTTTCTGACCCTTGGTGATTCAATGATCTATTCGACCTACGGCTATGTACTGCAGCACGTTCAGAAACTGGCGCCGCAAATACCGGTCATCAGTGTACCGGGCATCTCAGCTTATCAGGCAGCAGCCGCCTGTCTGAACGAACCACTGGTGGAAGGTGAAGAAGCGCTGTTGGTCGTGTCCGGTGTCAAGGGCGGCGATACTTTCCGCAAGTACGCCGTTAAACCGGATAATCTTGTCTTTATGAAGGCCTATCGCAACATACAAGATATCACCGCCGCACTCGATGAAGCCGGGCTTAAAGACAATAGCGTGGCGATTAAAAATTGCGGTCTTCCGGACCAGGAAATCGTAAAGGATTTGGAATCCCTGAAAGACTGTCCCCCGAATTACTGGACCCTTGTTCTGGCAAAGCAGAAAAATATTTGATGAGCCGCCAAAAAGCTAAACCGAAGTATCGTGCCTTATTCATTTCGCTTGTTGTATCCGCTGTCGTTCTGTCGATCGGGATCCCTTCAATTGAAGCGCTCGACGCCCAGACTTTAATCGCCAGACTTTTCTGGCCCCTTTTGCGCCTGATGGGCTTTATCGGAATCGGTCTTGCGGCCGGACAGCTTATCGAAGCATCGGGATGGACGCGGGCGATGGCCGCGCTGGCCATGCCGGCTTTCCGTTTCAGCAATCTCGGCCACCGCTGCAGCGCGGCGTTCACCACCGCTTTTTTTTCGGGTGTGGCCGCCAATGCCATGTTACTAGAATTTTACAAGGAAGGTAAAATTTCGCGTCAACAATTGTTTCTTTCCAACTTTGCCAATCAGCTGCCCGGATTTTTTCTGCACCTGCCGACCACTTTTTTCATCGTGATCCCCCTGACAAAATGGGCGGGCGCTCTGTATTTCCTCCTCACCTTTCTTGCAACCTTATTCAGAACCTTCTTTTTTTTGCTCTACGGACACGTTCGCCTGGTGCCACCGGCGGAGAAGGGCAGCGAGATGAGGGCTGGCGATGAGAATTTAGCTTCGCTCAAAAAGCGTAACACAAGCGTCTGGCAGGCCATAAAATCCAGACTGCCGACCCGACTCACGAATATCGCCGTTTATGTCGTGCCGATTTATATCGCCGTCTTTATTCTCAACAGCATGGGTTTTTTCGACGTGGTTCGCAGATGGTTGGCCAACTATGTGGCGACAACCTTTATACCAATCGAATCTCTTTCGGTTGTGATCCTTAGCTTTGCAGCCGAATTTACGTCCGGATTTGCCGCTGCCGGCGCTCTTTTGGATGCCGGCGTATTGACCACCAAACAGACAGTCATGGCCCTGCTGATTGGAAACGTCGTGGCTTTTCCCATCCGCGCCCTGCGCCATCAACTGCCGCATTACATGGGTATCTATTCACCCAAAATGGGGGCCCAGCTGCTGCTGATGGGCCAGGGTTTTCGGGTTTTGAGTGTCATCATTGTCGGATCGCTTTATTTTGTTCTCACCTGAACGCCGCATATTGAATTTTAGTTCACTTTCTCACTCATATTTGATAAAGGCATTTGCAAAGGGGATTGCGGCAAATACCGTAATCCCTAATTGTTAACGGTGAGGATACTCGCTAAGTTACGGTATTAGCATTGAAGATCTGCAAGCAGTTCATGATATTCAATCGGTTCTATTTCTATTATCAGGCAGAATTCAACCTATGATAGCAGCGACTATTTCAGTCCGATATGTTACAGCCATGCGAATAATTTTATACCTGACCATTTGCGGATGTTTGTATCTGCTTTCTGGCTGTATTCATGCGTCGGTACCGCACCTGCCGAACACCTGGAACGGCACGCCGACCGACATGGATGTTACCATAGACAGACCCGGTCAGGCCCGGATCCAGGTCATCATCGGCTATGGCATCTTTATGGACAACCATGCCGCCTTGCGGCTGGTTTGTCCGGGCCGACAGGATATATTCTGGGATCCGGGCGGCGGTTATAATGTTGAAACAGCACCGCACACCCGCTGGAATGACCTGATAATCGAGGATCCACCAGATTTAAGAACCTATCTGGAATTTCGAAAAAGCACCCATTATGATGACGCGGTCGAGGTCTTTGAATGGGATATCACTACCGCCCAGGCCATAAGGCTATATGATGTGCTTTGGAATGGAACCAATGCGGATCATCCGGCGGGTCGTTTCAGTGCGAATACGCCTGGTCTTTTCTGTAGCACGGCAATCAGCGATTTCCTGGGGCGCTTTGCCACAGATATCATGACCTTGGAGGATAAGTATTTTTGGCCCAATGAACTGGCGCGGGTGCTTTATACCCAATCCCCGAGCCGTGTAATGATCTTCCGTGTCGGCAAACCGCCGATGGTGTATGTCCAGCCTCGCAAGTCATCCCATGCCCGATCCTCACCAAGCCCCGAGGACGCAACCTCACCGAAACCGGATTAGTTCTTGATTGGAAATAGAGTAAGACTAGGTGGTTTAATTCGTAAAATTAATAACGTTCTTTTATATTATAGCGATTTTCAAAATTTCGTTTCGTTTGAGGAAAATAAATTGTTCAGGATTCAAATTAAATACTATAATTTTTACTCTTATATGAAAAGTAAGAGCGAGCAGACTCCGCCATAGTAGCCTATGGCTACGACGGCCGGAGATATAGTCAATAGTTGTGTATGAAGAAATTAGGCGGCAATCCGTTTTTCTTCGACACCATTGACAAATTTAACTCCTCTAATTACTTCTGCCAGGCGTTGCGGATGGTGAAGTCGA